>Ga0307513_10005656_pt1 | contig 16462 bp, 8 predicted proteins | sample 15_EM_MG_FD_202174 | JGI IMG/M metagenome (GOLD analysis project Ga0307513, IMG submission 202174) | Populus trichocarpa ectomycorrhiza microbial communities from riparian zone in the Pacific Northwest, United States - 15_EM | ecosystem: Host-associated > Plants > Roots > Unclassified | place... | reverse complement strand
TGTTTTTGGTGAGAATAGGGGTATTTATGCTCTATAATTATTCTTATTTGCATTTAGGCCCCATTTTCTTTAAGTGTATTCGTTCTTGCCCCCACTTCTTTTTAGTTTAGTTTATTTTCTTTAATTTAATCTAGCCTTAGTTTTTCTCGAGATTTACATTGTTCCTACCATTAAATAAATCTACATCTAACTTAATCATTGATATTACTTTTATTGCCATCACAAAAATCAATTGATAACCATACAAACTCTAATACCAGTTTGTAGTGGAAACAACCCTAAAATCTCAAATCAATTGGCAAGTAGAGAAATATAAAAAGACAAGCACAATCAATCACACAAGAGAACAAATAAGATTTATGTGGTTTAATAACTTAAGTCTACTCCACTAGAGAGAGATGATCAGAGAGATTAAGTATGAAAAAGTAGGGGAATACAAGGTGTCATAAAAAAATTTCTTTCTTATCCAAAATCCCAAAGTAACCCAAAACTCACTTGTTTTATCCTCTCTCTAGTCACAAAAGTGTAGAGAATGGAAGAAATATTACCCTAAAATATAACTACTTTAAAATTTTATATGAACTAAGTTCAAGTGTATCTATTTTTTTACTTGGACTCACAATTTAAGATAACCCATCAAAGTTGGTAAGAGAATTGATCAAATTTATGCGAGTTCACATTCCTTGTCCATTTGCTTCTAGATTGTTATACTTCATTGCCTTGAATTATGGACCATCCTTCTTCACATGTTTTGAGTTAGTGACCTTAATCCAACTTATTGATTCACTTTGAAGTTTTGGTAGCTGGTCCATCATAATTTGAATTGTTTGTTAATTTGAAGTAAATATCTAATTTTATTATTTTTAGAGTAAGAAAACTTTTGGAAATTTTTGAAAAAATTATAAATATAATAGATCAATTTTCAAAAATTTTAGAGCGATCACGACCCCAAGCTATAACCACGCGTCACCCTTGCCTGTAAGAATTCGTTGTCTATACAAAATGTTTATGGTTTATTGTAAAATTAGTAGTAAATGTTATAGGAAGATGTATGTGGGTGAAATGAAAAAAAGTGTAAGGTGATTCCCACTATCTTGGAGGAAATCTAAAAAGGAGAAGGGCTGTGAGGAAACGACAAAACTGGTCATCAAATTAATCTTTTTATCACTACACCATTAAATAGTTTTACTGACGGATTCATTTCGTCGGTGTAAGACACACAACTTGTCGGTAAAATCTTTACCGACGGCCTCACCGACGAAATCCATCTGCCGGAATTTTGATCGTCGATAATTCCCTTGTTCGTCGCTGATTCTGTTGGAAATAAAAAAACCAAACACCAACGATCTTACCAACGAGAGAAGCGCGCCAAAAAAATATTCCCGCGAGAATTTTAACGACGGATATGTTCCGTTTGTATTTCCAACAGTAAATCACTGACAGACTAGTCGTTGGTGATTGTGGCATGGGTGGTAAATATTTTAGAACTCTCTGTAAATTACCGATGGATATATTCCGTTGGTAATAGCAACGATAACCACCGACGGATATATTCTGTTAGTGATTGTGGCATGGGTGATAATTTTTTTGCAACTCTCAGTAAAATATCGACGACTCGGTTCTGTCTGTAAGGCCGTCAATATTTATTTAAAAAATTATTTATTAATAGTAAAAAAACTAATTAACCAAATAAAATTGTATTAGACATTAAAAAATATATATATAAAAAATGTGAAATAATATTCATCCAAATATTCATTACAAGTTTGGTGTTTCAAAAAAAAAATTAAACTAGATTAACAGCGGAGCTGAAGGAGGAGGAGGAGGAGGCTAGTTGTTCCCGGAACCGTACGGCCAAAGAGAGGCTGCACATGTATCATCACCCATCCTTGATCTAATATCCATGATCATTTGACGGAGCTGATCATAATCCATCGAGAGTCGTTCATATTGTTGTTTCAAGGCCATGCACTCCTTAGACTGGGTGCTCGATACTTATGGAGAGCTCCCAATGGTTGAGACACTACTAGCCGCCTGCAAGTTTTTGGCCGTAGTGTTGGAGAGCCCGTAGACTTGATTTTTATCAGGTCCACCAGACGATCCTACCTCCATCCACAAATCTGGATGGGTCGAAGGATCGTCCCCATATCTCCCCCTCAACCATTTATTATAGGTCTCCTAAAAATTAAAAAAAAATCATCATATTTAATTCAAGAAAATAATAACTTACGAAATAAAATGATTAAATGAACATACCATGAAGTGGTGAGCATGATTGTCTATGAACTATTGCACACCCTTTTGGAAGGAGGAGGAGGAGGAGGAGGCTGGTTGTTCCCGGAACCGTACGACCAAAGAGAGGCTGCACATGTATCATCACCCATCCTTGATCTAATATCCATGATCATTTGACGGAGCTGATCATAATCCATTGAGAGTCGTTCATATTATTGTTTCAAGGCCATGCACTCCTTAGACTGGGTGCTCGATACTGATGGAGAGCTCCCAATGGTTGAGACACTACTAGCCGCCTGCAAGTTTTTGGCTGTAGTGTTGGAGAGCCCGTAGACTTGATTTTTATCAGGTCCACCAGACGATCCTACCTCCATCCACAAATCTGGATGGGTCGAAGGATCGTCCCCATATCTCCCCCTCAACCATTTATTATAGGTCTCCTAAAAATTAAAAAAAAAATCATCATATTTAATTCAAGAAAATAATAACTTACGAAATAAAATGATTAAATGAACATACCACGAAGTGGTGAGCATGATTGTCTATGAACTATTGCACACCCTTTTGGCGATCTTGACTCTGCATGTGTGTAAAAGTCCGACTGTACGACTTGATCTATGTTAAAAGATCCCAACATATCCTCTTAATTTAAGGGTAATTTTTTTAAAATTTATCAAAAATTAGACAGAGTTTCGTTTGTATTTAGGACATCCCAAGTTATCGACTACTATCAATTTACTCAAACAACCCATCATCACAAAGTCCCATAATTCCGGACCTTATATCAAACATTATAATTCAACACCTCATACAATCCACACAATATATATATATATATATATATATATATATATATATATCCTACGAGTAAGTTCAATATAAACATAGCCCACATATCATATCATAAAATTTAAAAGAAAAGGAATACTAGCATGCAAAGAAAGCATTTACAACATAATAAGTGTTCTTAAACATTTCAAAATGATTAATTACAAGATAACTAAAACACTACATGCTAAGCTGAACTTTTATAAATACATCAAGGTTTACACAAAAATATAATACATAAATGTGTTAATTCCCTTTTGTTTAAGTTAAATATTTACATAAGTCTGACAAAGTAGAGTCCCAAACTAATGATCTCTCGGGATATTTGATGGACTTGTTACATAAATAAACATATCATTATGTTGATAAAGAAATATATCTATGCTCATATAATGTATACGAATGAAGTATTAATTTTCTATCGGATCCCTAAGAATTCTAACAAACAACTTATATTTTCCTTGTTAATCTTTTAAATCTAATTAACACTCATTTGCATATTCTTAATTTGAATACTCTTATTTACTTACATGAACCGGGTGATCTTTGACACGACTAAAAGATTGATGTCTTCTCCCAAATGCAGGAGTGTCAAAGTAATAAATAACCTAGCAAGACCGAGGTCGAACCACAGGAAGGTTAACTATATAAATTATAAACAACAACAATAACAATAACAACAATAATAATAATAATAATAAGAAATTAAAGAGGACTTTGAGATGTAAGATTAATGTGAGGATTAAACAATAATAAAAACAAATGTCAAGGTTAGAGGATCCACTAATGGTATTTCAAACAAGTATAGTATAAACTTTTTTTATTACTCAACTAGAAACCATACACAAAGAAGGTTCCAATCAGATTATAAATTGTTAACATGATTACATTAGTTATCTTATTCAAATAATGCTAATACTTGTAAATGTTGTCAAGTATTCATGATTATAACTTATTTTAACAACAAATCAAGTTCTTTTCATAGCACAGATGTCGGTTATACCATACGGTTGGGCTATGAAAGTGCCAAGTATTCTTACACCATTAGTGTAACATTTTCATCTTGACATAATAAACTTAGCTAAACATAATGAAGAAGAAGAAACATAGATAAACAAGAGGAGAACATAAATAAGATATAAGTTAACTAAGTAAAGGAAAGGAAATTAAAAGCATAAATAAGAGATTAATATAAGCAAAACTTAAGCACTACAAAAATATAAAGAGAGAGAGATCAAAAACATGATCTTGATCTGAAAACCAAGATGCCTAAAAGCATGGAAAATGCCTCTGTTTATAAGCCAAAATTTGGAACTATTGATTTGTTGACAAACTGTTATTATCCAATTGTTACTGTCTAGACATTGAACTGTTACTGTCCAACTATTATTGTCCAACCATTACTGTCTACATATTAAACAGTTACTGTCTAACTATTACTGTCTAGACATTGAACGGTTACTGTCCAACTGTTACTGTCCAACCGTTACTGTTTAGACATTGAACCATTACTGTCTAACTGTTACTGTCTAGACATTGAATTGTTACAGTCTCAACACTCATTAGATTTTTAACTATATCTAAAGTTCTAAAACTTCATTTTAAATGATATTGATCTCGTTAGAAAGTTAAGACACGAGGCTACTAGTTCTCTGAGGAAGGAGAACTCAGTTCTGCCTCTAAGATAGTCAAAATTGCTCATCAACTAATCAGTCCTATTACCCAACACAATCAGTCACGACTCAGTCTCGGTTGACAACCCATAACTAGAGTTCTACATCTTCAAATTGAGCAAGACCAGTTTTCTTGGTTAGCTAACATTCAAATCTATAATTTCTAAGAAGGAACCCGATCTTAATTCCCTCATCTTCCTACCTGAAATCTCACTAAAAGTCAAAAGACTCCCTCACACAATATTTTCATAAACTACATACCACATATGAATTAACTTAATTTTGACAACAAATACTTTTTCACCAATTCATGTCTAAAAACCCTAACCTATAATCCAATATCAAGGCATTGATTCATTATCAAATTTGAAATCAATTTTTAAGATCATGTTTAGAACACCTTACCCGGTATGAATTAAGATTTTGATCTTCAACCAGTTTAAGATTTTTAACTCCCTCCTTTCTTTTCTTCTTGTTTAATTTTCTTGTTAATCCCTTGCACACAAGTGTTTATCCCATCTATAAACCCTTAATCTTGGATGGGTTTTTGAAATTTTAGTGTTTCTCTCTTGATTTTGCAAGAATGGATACAAAACTCCCTACTTTCTTTCCTTATGGTTCCTCCAGATTTTTGGTGAGGAGAGGGTATTTATACTCTATAATTTCCCTTATTTTCATTTAGGCTCCATTTTTCTTTAAGTATATTATTCTCTTTAATTAAATCCAACCCTCAATAGTATCGGGTTTATTATTATGTCTTGAATTATTTCGCCCAGAAATTTATATTAAAAAATTTCTGAATTCCTGTTTTTATTTAACCATATGCATGAATTTCTTCACTTTTATTTATATGTATTTATTTATTTTCCTGGGGTTTACATTCTCCCCTCCTAATAGAAATTTCATCCTCGAAATTTGAGTGATGTATCTGAGTTTATAAACAAGTCGGGGAATTTTCATCTCATTTCTGATTCTCTCTCCCATATTTCTTCCTCGATTTGTGAGCTTCGCCATAAGACTTTGATGATGGGAACTTTCTTATTATGAAATTCTTTCTCGCCCTAATCGAGTATCTTTATTGGTCTTACCTCAAGTGTTAAGTCTTCTTTTACCTCTATTGGCACTTGAGATAACACTCTCGAAGGGTCTACATCAGTTTTTCACAACAAAGAAACATGGAATACATTATGAACATTGGCCAACTGTGAGGGCAAGTTTATTTCATATGCTATAGGTCTGATACGTTTTTGGATTTTTCTGTCCCCAACTTCTTCCCAACACAAGGGTGTCCTACACTTTCTGCCATAAAGAGCTTCAAATGGGGTCATTCCAATTGTTGTCTAATAACTATTGTTATACATGAATTCTACTAGTGACAGGTGCTCCTCCCAGTTTCCACCAAATTCCAAAGCGCATTCCCTTAGTAAATCCTCTAAGATTTGAATAACTCTCTTAGATTGGCCTTCAGTCTGTGGATGAAAGGCAGTACTGATACTCAAATTTATTCCCAAGGCACGTTGTATGCTCGGCCAGAGACGTGAAGTAAATCTTGGGTCTCGGTCTGAAACAATTGATGTTAGGACTCCATAAAGCCTTACAACTTTGTTCACATAAATCTTAGCCAACTTGTCAACTAGATCTGTCTTTTTTATTGGTAGGAAAAGGGTACACTTAGTTAGTCTATCCACAATGACCCTGATTGCATCATTTTTCCTCTTTCCTCTGGGTAGTCCCAACACAAAGTCCATTATGATCATCTCCCACTTCTACTTAGGGATTGGTAATGGTTGTAACAGCCCTGTCAGTTTTCGGTATTCTACTTTTACTTGTTGGCAAATACTACATTTTGCCACGTAGCCAGCCACTTCTTTTTTCATATTTGGCCACCAATAGTACTGTTTCAGATCCTGGTACATCTTAGTACTACCTAGATATATAATGAACTTAGACTCGTGAGCCTCTCGTAGTAACTTTTGTTTAAGGGCTTTGTTGTCAGGCATATACATACATCACCCCAACATCACTATTCCATCATCACCCATTCGAAAAAGAGTTTCACCCCCTGATTCCAGTTTGATTCTTACTTTTAACACTTCATCATCAAGCTGTTGTGCCTCTAATATTTGCTCTTGATATCCTGACTTCACCCTTAGTTGAGCTATTAAGGATCCTTTTGGACTCACATTTAATACTGCCCCTAATCTTTTTAGCTCAATCATGGTTTCCTCATTCCAAGTTGTTGGTCCACCCCTATCACCCTGTCTTTACGGTTGAGAACATCCGTGACTAAATTCTCTTTTCCTAGATGATAATCTATAATACAATCATAATCTTTAATTAATTCTACCCATCTTCGTTGTCGCATGTTCAACTCCTTCTGTGACATCAGATATTTAAGGCTCTTATGATCCGTGAAACTTTGAACCCGAGATCCGTATAAGTAGTGCCTCCATACTCGTAAAGCAAAAACTACTGCTGCCAATTCTAAGTCATGAACTGGGTAGTTAACTTCATGAGTCTTCAGTTGTCTCAATGCATAGGCAACTACTTTTCCATGCTACATTAGGACACAACTTAGTCCTTTTCTTGAGGCATCACTGTAGACTACAAAGCCTTCTGTTCCGGATGGAAGGATTAGTAAGAGGGCAGTAGTAAGCCTTCTCTTCAATTCTTGAAAGCTCTCATCACACTCCTTTGATCACTCCCATCTTATGTTCTTCCTGGTGAGTCGTGTCAATAGAGTTGCTATCATTGAAAACCCTTCGATAAACCTTCTATAATACCCTGCCAATCCGAGAAAACTATGAATTTCAGTTACCGTAGGCCTTTCCTATCTCAAAATTGTTTGCACCTTCTAAAGGCCCATAAAAATGCCTTTTGAAGATACTACATGCCCCAAAAAGGTAACTTCTTTTAACCAGAAGTCACATTTATCTAACTTGGCATACAACTGGCGGCTCCTCAGAGTCTGTAATGTCTGTCTCAAGTGCTGTTCATGCTCCTCATAGGATTTAGAGTAAACCAAGTTGTCATCGATGAATACGACAATAAACTTATCAAGGTATGGTTGGAATACTCGGTTCATTAAATCCATAAAAAGTGTTGGAGCATTAGTTAATCCAAAAGGTAGCACCAAGAACTCGAAGTGTCCGTAGCGAGTTCTGAAGGAATTTTTTGGCACATCTTGCCCTTTGATTCGCATATGGTAGTATCCTGATCTTAAATCAATCTTTGAGAATACTTTAACACCCTTCAACTGATCAAACAAATCATTTATCCGTGAAAGCGGATATTTGTTCTTTACCGTCACTTTATTCAGCTGACGATAATCTATGCAAAGCCTCAACGTTCCATCTTTCTTCTTCACAAATAATACAGGTGCCCCCTAAGGTGAGTTGCTTGGTCGTATGAACCCTTTGTCTAAAAGCTTCTACAATTGAATTCTGACCACTTCCCGACTTCCCACCGATATTCTGTCAGGAGCTAGTTGATGTCCCCCTTTTCTTTTTGAATTGAAGGAATTGTTCGCTTCTACCTTTCTTTGGAAGCAGTGGCCTGCCTGAAAATTCCATATCCTTTCATTTTTTTACACCCCCGTGACTCTATTGGCCTTCTTCCATACAAGCCTTTAAGGCCTGTTGATTAGTACTTAAAAGTGTATTTTTATCAAGGTTTTATATCAGCATTTTTGCACTTGAAGTATCAATAACTCCTTAACTAAAACATGTTTTATAATAACAAGTCTGATACTATAAGATACCTTTAATTTATGGTAAATGTTCATCTTAAATGCAGGCCTATCACATGAATCAAAGGATTGATTGATGAGTTCAACTACTAAAATTGAGAAGACAAAAAGAGGGTGAAGCTTAGAAAAGAGATGCTAGTTCAGTCCAAATTAGAACACTGTTCAGTCATTTGGTCATATCTAGAGTTGTAGATCTTGGATTTTAATTTGGTTTATATGGCTAGAAAGCTAAGACATAGGCCTAAAACATTCATGGAAATGCAAGACTCAATTCTGCTATTTGGAAGTCCAAACCTTGGCAACAACGGAGAAGTCTAAATCTGTCATGCAGCCTAGACACTATTCAGCGTTCAACCAATATCTTGAGTTTTAAAAGTCCAAATGACCTCAATTTTTTTTTTTAGAAAGCTGAGATAATTTCCTAGAACTTTCAGGAAAGTCAGTTCAAATATTGATGATAGCAATGATGTTTTGTTCAGACAAGAAGATAAGGATTGTCACCAAGTCAAGATGTGGCCACGCACTCAACAATTAGTCAACAAATCAATAGTTTCCAATTTTAGCCTATAAAAGGAGGCATTTTCCATGCATTTAGGCATCATGGTTTTCAGATCAAGATCATGTTCTTTCTCTCTCTTTATTGTTATGCTTAAGTTTTGCTTATATTAATCTCTTGTTTATGCTTCTCATTTCCTTTCCTTTACTTAGTTAACTTATATTTTATTTATGTTCTTATCTTGTTTATTTATGTTTCTCTCTTTTACTATGTTTAGTTAAGTTTATTATGTCAAGATGAAAAGGTTATACTAATGGTGTAAGAATAAGTATAGTATAAATTGAACATGGACCTTAATGTTTGATACTAACATGTTTTGTATTTGTTATCTTGTTCACTTTTAATACTTTACTTGTTAAATGGTTAATCTAGATTTATGTTGTATAATACGTGGCACAACAAATACTTGGCACTTTCATAGCCCAACCATATGGCATAACCAACATGTGTGCTATGAAAGGAACTTGATTTTGTTGTTAACATAAGTTATAATCATGAATACCTGACAACATTTACAAGTATTAGCATTATTCGGATAAGATAACTAATGTAATCATGTTAACACTTTATAATCCGATTGGAACCTCCTTTGTGTGTGGTTTCTAGTTGAGTAATAAAAAGAGTTTATACTATACTTGTTTGAAATACCATTAGTGGATCCTCTAACCTTGATATTTATTTTATCCTTGTTTAATACTTACATTAATCTTACATCTGAAAGTCCTCTTAAATTCATCATCATCATCATCATCATCATCATCATTATTGTTATTGTTATTGTTATTATTTATAATTTATATAGTTAACCTCCCTGTGGTTCGACCCTAGTCTTGTCGGGTTATTTATTACTTTGACACTCCTACACCTGGGAGAAGACATCAATCTTTTGGTCGTGTCACCTATACTGCTTTAATCAGTTCCCTTACTGTCTTGAATTGTAAAGCAATCAACCCCTGCTTCAATTCTTGTCTGAAGCCATCCCTTAACTTTTATATCGTGTGTTGTTCTGATGGGATATAATGTGGTGCGAATAGTGAGAGGTCATGAAATTGTCTCTCGAACTCGAGTACTGACATTGCCTCTTGTCTGAAAGCTTGGAATTCATGTTCCTTCATCTTTGGATGATATTTGGAGTAATATTGATTCTCAAACTCTGTCTTGAAATCATCCCAGGATAGGGTTTTTGTAGCCCTCCTCAACTGAATTGTCTCCCACCAAGTCATAGCACCGTCTGATAGTAATTGTGTAGCACAATCTACCCACAGATCATGTGGTATCTTAATTTGAATCATTGTTTTCTCCACCTTTCTAATCCACCTTCCCGCCACTTCAGCATCTTGTTCACCTGAGTAGGGTTCACAACTCATTTCTCTCATACTTTTCACCAAATGAACTAGATGTACCACATCATTAGTAGTTATAGCTGCTTCTAAAATGGTTGGTATGATGGGTGCGGGTGGGGGTGCTAGCATAGGAGTGGCAGCATTAGCCATACCTTCCATTACTGCTTTGACTAGCTAGGTCAGGAGCATCAGATCAACATAAGAAACAGATGGCCATGCAGGTGTAGTCTGAGGGGGCTCCTCTACTCGTTCCCGTGGGGCTGACACGGTTGGCCAAACATCCCCAGTTTGTCTTGGTGCTTGTCTAATTTGAGAACCCATTGATTCTTCATGCCCTACTTGAGTCAATACTACCAGTGCATGTGAAGCAGTATCTTCCAAAGGGCTTTCTTCTTACCCCTTGGAAAAGTCTATATCTCTATTCCCCCTCCCTGCAGAGGTTAGATCTGTTCTAATCTCTTGACGGGTATATTCCATCCAGCAATAAATTAATGAACATTAACAACCTCTTTTGAATTCTTCCCAGAACCCATACTAGGGATTTGATAGCAACTGTAACAGTCCAACTATACGACTTGATCAATGTTAAAAGATCCCAACATATCCTCTTAATTTTAAGGTAAATTTTTATTTTTTTTAATTTACCAAAAATTCAGTAGAGTTTTGTTTTTATTTAGGGCATCCCAAGTTATCGACTATTATCAATTTACTCAAACAACCCATCATCACAAAGTCCCATAATTCTGGACTTTATATCAAACATCATAATTCAACACCTCATACAATCCACACAATATATATATCCTATGAGTAAGTTCAATATGAATAGAGCCCACATATCATATCATAAAATTTAAAAGAAAAAGAATACTAACATGCAAAGACAGCGTTTACAACATAATAAGTGTTCTTAAGCATTTCAAAAGGGTTAATTACAAGATAACTAAAATACTACATGCTAAGCTAAAGTTTTATAAATACATCAAGGTTTACACAAAAATAACACGTTAATTCCCTTTTGTTTAAGTTAAATATTTACATAAGCCTGACAAAGTAGAGTCCTAAACTAATGATCTCCCGGGATATTTGATGGACCTGTTACATAAATAAACATACTTTTTTGTTGATAAAGAAATATATCTATGCTCATGTAATGTATATGAATGAAGTATTAATTTTCTATCGGATCCATAAGAATTCTAACAGACAACTTATATTTTGCTTGTAAATCTTTTAAACCCAATTAACACTCATTTGCATATTCTTAATTTGAATACTCTTATTTACTTGCATGAACTGGGTGACCTTGTAAAGTCTAATCTTGTAATCCTATCACGGATGCCATTAGCCAAAGCTAATCTTGTAATTCATCTCCTGACAATCCTATCACGGATGCCATTAGCCGAAGCTAATCTTGTAATTCATCTCTCGGCAATCCTAACACGGATGCCATTAGCCGAAGCTAATCTTGTAAATACCTTAGACTTTATTTACACTAAACATGATATTTATTGTAATTGCATTCACCAGAAGAATTTTAAATTCTATAAGTGCACATAGGAGGAAAATCACGCACCTGCTTTGCCTGTCTCGCGACCTCCCCTAACAGAAGATCCAATCCTGGTTGCTCCTCTTGAATCATAAGGAAGTTTTTGGTTATGATTCCTGACACGACCAAAAGATTAATGTCTTCTCCCAAGTGCAGGAGTATTGAAGTAATAAATAACCCGGCAAGACCAGGGTCGAACCATAGGGAGGTTAACTATATAAATTATAAATAATAATAATAATAATAATAATAATAATAATAATAATGATGATGAGTCAAAGAGGACTTTGAGATGTAAGATTAATGTAAAGATTAAACAATGATAAAAACAGTTGTCAAGGTTAGAGGATCCACTAATGGTATTTCAAATTAGTATAATATAAACTCTTTTCATTACTCAACTGGAAACCACACACAAAGAAGGTTCCAATCGGATGATTTGTCATTAATAGCTCATTATACATTATTAACATAATCATATTAATTATCTTATTTAAGTAACACCAAACTTTTAAATATTGTCATGAATTCATGATGTTAACTTATGTTAACAACAAATCAAGTTCCTTTCATAGCACAGGTGTAGGTTATACCATATGGTTGGCTATGAAAGTGCCATGCATTTGTTGTACCAAGTGTTATACAACACAAATCTTGATTAACCATTTAACAAGTAAGGTATTAAGAATTAATAAGATAAAAATGATAAGACATGTTAATAGCAAGTTGTTTAGGATATAAGCATTGAAGTCCATATTGAGTTTATATTATACTTATCTTAACACCATTAGTGAAACCTTTTCACCTTGACATAATAAACTTAACTAAACATAATGAAGAAGAGAAACATAAATAAACAACATAAGAACATAAGAATAGTAAAGGAAATGAAAAGCATAAACAAGAGATTAAGAAAAACATAACATGAAATAAAACTTAAACATTACAAAAATATAAAGAAAGAAATAAAAAGCATGATCTTGATCTGAAAACCATGATGACTAAATGCATGGCAAATGCCTTCTTTTATAGCCCAAAATTTCAAACTATTGATTTGTTGACTAATTGTTGAGTGGGTGACCACATCTTGACTTTGTGACAATCCTTATCTTCTTGTCTTCACAAAACGCCATTGCTAACATCAGAATTTGAACAAACTGTCTTCATGAAAATTCTAGGAAATTCTCTAAGCTTTCCAATAAAAAAAAGAGATCATTTGGACTTCTAGAACTCGAGATATGAGCTGAACACTAAACAATGTCTGGGCTGCGAGACAGATTTAGACTTCTCTGTTGTTGCTACAATTTAAACTTGAAAATAGCTTTTTTAAATCTTGGACTCCTCATGAAAGTTTTAGGCCTATGTCTTAGCTTTCCATCCATATAGAGTAGACCTAAATCCTAGTTCTACAGCTCCAGTTATGATCCAATAACCGAACAGTATTCCAGTTTGGACTGAACCAGCATCTCTTTTCTAAGCTTGGCCCTCTCCTGGTCTTCTAAATTTCAGAAGTTAAACTAATCAATCAATCCTTTCATTTATGTGATAAGCCTGCATTTAAGATGAACATTTACCATAAATTAATGGTATCTTATAGTATTAGACATGATATTATAAAACATGCTCTAATTAAGGAGTTATTGATACTTTAAGTGCAAAATGATGACATAAAACCTTGATAAAAATGCACTTTTAAGTACTAAACACCCCCCCAACCAGCTTCTTACTAGTCCCTAGTAATTAAAGCGTTAAAATAGAAAACTAATTTGTAAGTTCCACAAAGCAAGGCATTCATCATTCAACTTCCATTAATCTATCCAAGTAAACAAACTCTCATTAAATTTATGTATTTGCTTTATACTTCTTAAACAAAATATTAATAAACTTTCTTTTTATGTGCTCAATGTATTAAAACATAGATGATGGGGCTTTTATTGGAAGAAAACAATATTATGTTTTAATGTTTTTCTAAGGTTAATTTCCTTGGGTTGGGATTATTATCTTTTGTTTTCTTTTTCTTTTTCTTTTTCTTTTTCTATATATATACATATAACTTAAAACACAATGCATCTTTAATCCATGTAACGAGCTTTCGGCTAATGACTCCCAGACCAGTTGGTCTTAGGGCATTAGCTGTTGAGACACCCTTACGAGCTTAGTAACTCGGGTTGCAGATACTGATAAGTAGATAGTGCAATGTTTGATTCCCTTAAGCTTTTCTCCTTAACCCATGTAACAAGCACTGAGCCAATAGCTCCCAAGTCAGTTGACTTTAGGGTATTAGGTATTAAAACACCCCTTCGGGCTTAATTGCTTAGGTTAGGGATGCTACAAAACCAAAATTATCTACATTTTTATTTATTTATTTAATTACATTTATTATCATTTTTTTTTGTTTTTTTTTTTTTGCAAATATACTATCCCTTTCCCTTAGTTGTTACCTTTAACAAAAGAAAATAAATAATGTAATAATCCAATATGTAACCCACAATCTTATGTTAAAGTGTGTGTGTGTGAAAATGAAAGTTTAGGAATACTTTTTAAATGAGTATATAAGTAGAATCAATTGATAATATTGCGAGAGTTTGTAAACCTGAATATTTGAAGAAGTATTCTGATAGACCTTGTTAAGAATGTTTACTAAGATGCGTCTCAAGAACTCATTTACTCTACCATCCTAGTAACAATAGTTTCATCAAATGGTTTTATTAAAAACAAAAGCAATTAGTTAGTTTTTTTTTAACTACTACGCTCTCCCCCCAACCAAAACGAGACATTGTCCTCAATGTCCTAAGGTAGAAAGATAAAGTATAAAAGACATCATCTGAAACAGCAAACACTAACAAACTTGAAACACACTTAAACAAATATAAAAAATAACAAAACACAATAATTATGCTATTAATAAAACCAAAAGACATAAATTTTTACAAACTAAGGCTTAAATCGTAGTTGTGATTGTGGCTCACATCTTCCCTTGGTTTTACGTCAAAGAACGGCTTAAACGACCTCTATGGGTCGAGGATAGGCTTCCCATCCAGTTTTCTTAAAAATTAGCAAACAAGGTCTTTTTTAGTCAGATTCTTAAGACTATGTCGAGCATGTTCTTTATAGAATTGTGGCCATAAATCATGAATTGCACAATGCACATCTCCACTAGGATGCGTCTCAAGAGTCAATAGAAGATTATCTAAAGACCCCTTACTCAGGTCATCCTTAATGAATTGTATTTTATCTTCACGGTTTACAGATACCATTCCTAAAGAATGACATGTTGCATTACAAGTCCATTTGGCACATCTGTGACAAACTTTCAGTCGTTTGCATGACGTTTCTTTGCAAAAGTGCGTGAGAAAATACTTTCTCAATTTTTCAAGAATGGTGTCCATTTTCAAATGAGAATTGGAGAAAAGATTCAAAGAAGGGAGAAAGAGCAAAGAATTGCACAAATATATACACAAATATCAATTATCATAGGAAACTGAAAGAACCGACTTAAGAGTCATGGAGTACCGTTATCTGCCATTTGACCAGGGTGAGAGAGACTAGCAAAACATAAGTCACACCAAAAAGAAACACAAAAACAATGTGAGAAAAACAAAATAATCAACCTTCATCTATAGGATCATTCAAACCAATGGATTCATTTTCACTAGGAAAATTATCAAAGTAAGCTTTCAAACAATGTCATTCTTTGGATTCTCAATATCAAAGGCCCCATAAGGATACATATGTTTCTCAATAAATGGACCGCTCCATCTTGATCTTAGCTTTCTAGGAAATAAATGGAGTTGAGAATTATAAAGTAAAACTTTTTGATCAATATCAACTTTTTGACAATTTTCATAAGTTTTACAGAATGAATACGTGTCCTTGAACATGGTGGGCCAATAACATCCACATTGTAAGATTTTTGCAATTGTCTTCTTTGATGAGAAATGACCCCTACATGCCTTAGAATGACAAAATTTAATGACACTACTTACCTCATTGTCAGGAATGCATCTTTAAAATATTTGATCAAGACAATATTTGAATAAGTTAGGGTCATCCCAATAAAAGTTCTTCACTTCGTTCAAAAAATTTCTTTTGTCTTGGGTACTCCAATGAGCTGGCAAATCTCATGAAGAAAGAAAATTGACAAAATTAGCAAACCAAGGCATTGATCTAAGAGAAAGTAAGGATTTGTCAGGAAAGTAATCATCGATTTGTGTGATGTCGGATGTCGAATCTATTGTCACTCTTGATAAAAGATTAGCATCAACATTTTTGATGCCTTTTTCATCTGTGATTTCTTCCTAAGAATAAATCATTTGCAAATCTTCAGATTCATCAAACTCAATTTTACTCAAAGTATATTCAAGTTGATCATAAACTAATTCTTCAATAAAATCTACTTCTTGTAAATCATTATCATCTCTAGGTTTTTGCAAATGTTGAAAATATTCATCTCCAATGTCATGTTTTCAAATGATAGCTTCATCAGTCCATTCCTACAATTAATCAATGCATTAGAAGTTGCAAGAAACG
>Ga0307513_10005655_pt1 | contig 16462 bp, 22 predicted proteins | sample 15_EM_MG_FD_202174 | JGI IMG/M metagenome (GOLD analysis project Ga0307513, IMG submission 202174) | Populus trichocarpa ectomycorrhiza microbial communities from riparian zone in the Pacific Northwest, United States - 15_EM | ecosystem: Host-associated > Plants > Roots > Unclassified | place... | reverse complement strand
AGTTTGTTGTAGAAGGCCATTACATTTTAAAGATTAATATCAAAATTAATAATTTTAAAATTGATTCTAATGTTAAAATTAGACTCGTAGCTGCCATGCATATGCAATGGCCCACTACCACAAGTTAAAGTTACAAACATCGATATCATGCATCCGTCACGCACATTTAAGAGCTCGTATGAGTTAACACTTTGTTTGTGTAGGCTAATAGGCGCCAGCAACACAATAGGCAATGTCATTGATGCGAGCAATAAGGGCAGCCGCAGGGAATTATTCTTGGATCCCGAGGCAAATAAGGAGCGCAAAAATCAGGCTTCTTCTATGGTCAAGTGATCCTGTTCTTTGAGATCCCAGTCATCAAAGGAGGTTAGCAGCTCTGGGAAGACTTCTTCGCCTTTACCCTTCGTGCGCAACCTGTTTGCTACATCCAAGCACGCGATGGCCAAATTCATTGTCGCCTTGCCTGCTTTATTCATCTTCGTGCAGGTGACGAAGGACCTAAGCAGCCTGTATAGACCCGGTTTGCTTTGAGAAGCTAACAAACCGCGATCTCCAATACGAGTGCTTCCTACAAGCAATCCCCTGAACTCAGTCAGAGTTTCCCCCCAATTCGACAAAGCTGGCCAACCCTAGTGAATTTGAGCTCAATGAATTTTGCTGAATCGAAAGTATGTTCATCTTACCTTGAAGGATTTGAGAGGGACGAAGCCATCCCGATGCGGCCACTGTGCCCCGTTGTCCACCTCCTTTCCGAATAACCAATAGATGACATCCATCAATTTATATCCCATGAGCAATTTAAGAATGCTGATACAAGCTGCCAGACGTAACATGTTGTCCCCCACTTCAAAACGTTGGATGTTATTCTTTATGTCCCAGAAGGGTTTTGAGGAACTTGTCCCAAGTAACTTATCTACCTCAGAAACTAACACTAGATATGCCTATTTCCATCAGACTATGTGTATGCATGCGACGTCATTGGGAGCCTTACTTTGAAAACTTCCACCTCCAACACGCCCCTCATTGCCCCTTCAGATCTTAAAGCCGCCGTTTGCCAAGGGAAATTCAAGATGAATCCAAGGCAGGTGTAGTTGACATCTAAATCTTGCGAATGAGGCACTGTACATATCGGGGTTTTCAAATCGGATCATTGACACCACGTATAGGTGGGACTCAACACGTCTTGTCCTAGAACTTACTTGCAGATCCTCAACTTCAACAAACGAATGTAGAAGAAAGTGGTGCAATAAGCAGACTTGAGACCATGAATCGAAGGAAGTTTGTTCAAGTGATAAACTGCGTATTTTGAACACAGCGGCTTGAGGGCAGGCTCTCAATCTCAACTATCATGTGCTATATGATGCCATCCGGATCCCGTGATCATCTCACACCACCGATGCATTGCTGAGGCACTGCCGTCCCCTATTCTATCTCTACTTCGATCTTTGGCCACTGGCTCACCATTGTACACCCACTCACTGAATTGGTCATTACAGTAGCAAGGTCGCTCTTGCTTATCCTGGCCGTGGAGGCAGCAAGTTTGTAGCTTCATGCCAAGACCTGGCCGCCCTAAGGCGATTTGACGAGACAGCGACCTCTACTAATATGAAGCCCCTTCATTTATAAGGATCTCATCCATGCAGAGTTCAAAGATGGCGAGGAAGGGTGAAAAAAGGGTATGAACATTTGAGGCCTCTGGAACTAGGGTACTGTTAGTAATATGCGAGTTAGAAACACTGTTAATAATTCAAGTTATTAACATGTTATTAACATGTTAATAACAGAGGCCTCCTTGGAAGGCTTTTTGGCTTGTTAACATTTGTTAGAAATTCAGGGTATAATAGCACTGGTACCCGCTTCAATATGGCGTGATAATGTGGATTATGTGGATTATGTGGTTGGGAAGTGAATTTTTCACGTTCCCTCCTTCCAGCATCAGGACTTACCACTTGACCTGTGACTCCCATGGCATGTTGAATAGCCTTCGTGATCGATCCGAATATCAACATTGAATCGAAGGCTCTCCTGGACATGATCTCCGAAACAGAGTTGTCTATTGCAACGAACAAGGGCGCAGGCACTCGAGGTCCATCCAAGCCGGCTAATCCAGGGAGGAAAATCAATGTATCTGAAGCATTTGACAACTGGTAGTACATGGGATGGTGAATTTTTGGGAAGGAATGAATGAATGACGAAAACGATGTCTTCCCAGCGAATTTTTAACCCAAGAGTTAAAAACACGGTTAATATCTATTTCTAACTTGTTATTAACATTTGTTTTTAAACCTTTCGAAACAGCTGTTAGAAATTGGTCGAGGGACCCAAAAGTTAATAACATTGTTAGAAATTTGTGGGGAATTTCTAATGGTACCCTATCTGGAACCGAGAAATTGGTACGGACCTGCTGATTTTTATTCAAACAATCGCTGACGAATGTGGATGGTGTCTCTTGAAAGCTGTGTTTAGATACCATCAGTTGGTAGGTATTGCATTCCAAATTCAGAGATGGAGAACAAAGTCCCGCTGGTGATCATCCCCCTGTCGCATGAAGAATGATAGGATCTTGATTGCCACGATCGTGATTCATGGGTGCCAGAGGCGACGACTCATCATTTCATCGTATATGCAGCGGCAGCGAAAACCTCGACCTCAACAGTGACAGCAGTGTTCAGTGTTGACAAGATCAGTCGGTATGTCAGTTATCATGACCCGGAGACACAAGGTAAGCAGCTAGTAGTAAGACCTAGACACTGTATAATGTACATTTATGACCAATAAATGCTACTACCATCCAACGACAGGGTGACTACCCAGATGCAAGCTTAAAAAAATACCTGAACTATGAAGACCTGCGCATGCGTACGTTACTGTGTCAATATTAATTAATCTGGGCCTAGTTAACTACATATATAGTGATATATGAGGATCCAGCTTTGGCTGTTATCTGTGGGTGTTTGGTTATGTCAGCGACCAGCGACTGGTGTTCGCTTTCGTCATACCAGTTAGTCATGCATTAGTCATGCACGCGGAACACCCTGCCCTCAATTTTTGCCATCATCAAGCTGCACTCGACCGCCTGTCTTCCTTTCCCACCCACCACCATCAACCAGTTATAATTAGATCTAGGATCCCCTGGAACGAATTCGAAGTGTGTATAATTAATGCAGCAGCAAATTTGAGTGGCCATCTAATGCATGAGGTTTCTTAGTGTCATCAGGTCAACAGCTCCTTGCGATCGCGGCGTGTTGTGTGTCAACTCACCATTATTGAGGACCTTTCCCTGGCATACTCATGTGGTGTTGGAGCTGCCCAATTTTTTAGGGAATGTCGGAAGTGATAGGTTGATGGATGTGAGGCAAAAATCGATCCGTACGCGTTTACCCCGTGGTCAGTCCACTTATTTAAAAAAACAGGTCTTTCTTTCCACTCTCGACAAATGCGAGGAAACCATCCTGTTCACAACGGGTGCTTGTAGCAATACCCAAGACTACGACGTTCAATCCATGTTGGGAATCCAAGTCACCGCTATCGATGATATGGGGGAAACGGTTTCTTCTCGACCAAGTGCTTCGGTGGAGATGCTGGGTCCCCCGTGTTAAAGGTAGCGAGTAGGGGAACGGATGAGGCACGCGTGTGCCGAGAATGAGCAACCCGAGACAAGGGACTGAAGCGCTGCAAGGGGCTGAAGTCCGAAGTGAGTAACTGATTGATTTGACATAAATGACTAACTACTTGCCTGAAGTCCGAAGTGAGTAACTGGGGACTTCTGGCATCTATCTATAGTCTTATATATGTATCTGGAGAACAATAAGAACCAGAACAATAAGAATGACAGCTGTCATCAAAGAACAATAACAGTGACAGCTGTCATCAAAGAATGATGAACAGTGACAGCTGTCATCAAAGAATGATGAGCAGTGACAGCTGACATCAAAGAATGATGGAAAGTGACAGCTGTCAGAAACAAAGGTCCAGAACATGCTAGAATGTTCTGGAACATTCTGGAACAACTTGGAGACAGTGGAGGCAGTTTTAACACCCCGCATGCAAGTTCCTTGTTCTCAGTGCTTGCGAGGTATCGTCTCGTTGACGTGGTTGCGCTTATGGAAGGGGTGTATCCTTACCCAACGCCAGTACCAAAATCTCCAGCACCGGCAGGATTATCCTCCCTCCCAGTACGTCAAATTTTGAGAGCTTTTCCAATGTTCTCAATTCTCGAACTGTTAGTGCTACGCTGGAATGAGGGATTGCAATACTTTTCATTCCCCCACTGATTCCCCCTGGAATCCGGGCGGAATCCAGGGAATCCGCAGGAATGAGCCGGAATTCCAGAATTCCGGCGGATTCCAGGGGGGAATCCGCCTTCAATTCACTATCAAAGACATAATTTAAAGTGTACATACTTTGTGTAATTACTTATTTAGGGGCCTTTCCCCATTACACTTTTTTTAAAGTTTCTATTATACATATTTTAATTTATTTGTAATTTATCACATACATTCATTAAAATAAATATTCCCCCCAATGAGGGGGGATAAACGAAGTAGAAGGGGGCGGCGTTTGGGATTTACGCTGCCCCCGGTCAACGAACCGCTGCAGAAAAAAAGAATCCCCCCAACGGGAGGGTAAATGAACTGGAATGGGGGCGGCATGTGGGTTGCACACCGCCCCCCTTCGATATCGCCGGTGCAGGCATAATAGGGGGGGGATGAATTCGAAGGGGGTGGCGTGTGGGTTTCACGCCGACCCCCGTCGATGTCGCAGGAACGGGAGGCACGTATGTGCCATCCTGCCCCCCCGTCGTCATTGAGGACTGCGGGGGACCTGCCCCCTCATCCCCCCTGCTGTGACGAAAACTCTGGGGAACGACGACGAGCAAGTCGTCGCCATCGTCCCCCTCCACATCCTTTCCCCCCCCCTCCTCGCATTTCTCCCTATTATTCCTTTGTCCCTCCTCATGTCGCCTGTTGCTGGGACGTTCGGCCGTGACGTGGCACCAGATGTCGTCGTCATTCGCGTCGTCGTTCGCGTCGTCGTCGTCTGCCGGTGATGACGTGGCAGTGGGGTCGCGGGCGATAACGCGAGGAGGTGGGGGGTGGTCGACGTGGCGTGACGTGGCGGTTATGTGGGGGGTCGAAAAGGGCGGTGACGTGGCGGTGGTGGTAATCGCGCGGGGCCGGCAGTGGGGGCGGCGACGTGGGGGCGGGTTGTGTGCGGTGACGTGGCGGTCGCGGGTCGTGTGATGTCGACGAGCTGGCCCCCGGGGTGGCCCAAATGCGGGCATTGACCAGGGGGGCTCGACGGCGGGCGTGGCGGCCGCGCGTAGTGGTGGTGGTAGCGGATGATGGTGGTGGTGGTGAGAGCAGAGATGGGACGGTCACGATGTGTGACGCGAGTGATGTTTCAACCGCGGTTGCTCGATTTGGCAACTCGCGGGTGCTTATTAGTAATTAACTACAATTGTATTAAAATAATTACTATTACTTATAAAAATTACTGATACAATTAAAATTGATTACAAACCAACCCGGATTCCGTTCCGGATGATTCCGGGTGTGATTCCATTCTGGTTATTCCTGTGGCCATTCCGGCGGAATTTGAATTCCGGGCTGAATTCCGCCGGAACGGAAATCACAATTTAGCAGGCACTACTGCTAAAATTCTATTCCCCCGGAATTCCCAGAATCACCCGGATTCCAGGGGATTCCACCCGGAATACGTGGGGGACTGTAAAGAACTCAGGGATTGGGTCAAAGTTATGGAGAAATTTCGAGACCTGGTCCTTCAAGATGCCCCACAACCGCGGACCCTCAGCGGGCAACATTCGAACATCCAACTGGCATTGCTACGAAGCCTGGTCCAAACGGTATCTACCCAAAAGAAGGCTAAAATGTTGACAAACCTCTTGGCCGCTGCCATGCATTTGGCGTTCTTGAAATCAGCTGTCCAGAATAAACTCGCCCTTGAACTTCCAGATGACCCTCTTGCCCTACTAGGGTTCGCAGGTTCGTTTCTTCTAGCATTGAATTGAGGAAAATTGTACTGACCCCAAATGCAGCATTAATACTATGTCAAGTAACCACGAGAACCAGCTTGATGATGAGAGCCAGCTTAGTGATGAGGAAATGAACTTTCTCCAGGAGTATGCAAAATCGAAAAGCAGGCCAGGGTTCACAGGTCTTCGAAATGCGCTGCACATTGCTCTGGGATTTACGCCCATACTGCTACTCGACCCTGTGTTGTTGACGAAGAAACACGTAAATAGGAAAACGGTGACCTTGGTAGGTGTATGAATGCCATATTCCGCATTCTGCGGATGGCTTACTATTTTCCTATATCTGCAGACCTGTATCGCGCTGGGAAATGGGAAGTCAGAGCTCCTATTGCAAATGGAGAAACAGCTCTGGTGTATATTATTCCAGATGGCGAAAGGACCTTGATCTCGACGCTTTGTTATGGGAATTTGTTTATGGCATACCATGGGTAGCACTTGCCACTGCACCAGAAAGTGACCGACAATGGTTTTCATTCCCCACAACTTCTTCCCAAACGGCGGCTTCCTCGCTACACCAAATTGCCAGCTCCTCTTCTTTTCCCCTCCTGCAACAGCCAATGTCCCCCAAAAATTTGTTCCTGGCGCCATCCCAAGCGCCAATCACCCAGGAAGGAGCCCAGCCTGACATGGAGCCCCTCAGGTAATCGCTCTGGCCTCTGTATCCCAGGATAGTGGAGAGCAACCCATGGACACACGCCTCGATTTCGAAGACACCCCAACTGTAAATAGCGGCGCGGTCCCAGAGCCAGATTATGACGACGGTGCAACGACCATTTCCCTTGGCGATGACAAGGCTCCTCTGTACGATTATACCACCTCTGGAATGCCCAATATCGATTGGAATATGGGAGACACCGACGAACAAAATGAGGAGAACGGGGGCGAATACAATGAGCAAGGGAGTACTGGACGGAAGGATGTGGATGCAGATGGAGACGAGGAAGGAGATGGTGGGGTGGATGAAGAGGAGCAACAGAGCAACCGCGCCGACATCCTACCTGACATCCTACCCCTAGGAGGACCTCCACCCGAGGCTCTGGTTCAATTTTCAAGAACCTCAGCTCAGGGTGACCAAAAAACTGAAAAACCATCAAGATTCCCCCCGCCAAAGGCACCAAGCAAGAGGCAACGCCATCCTGGGACGAAGCACGATAAGGACATGCCCGACCTTGAGCAGGTCAATGACAAAGCGCTCAGGCGCCTACTCGCCACTGGCAACGATTATCACATGCCAATTGATATTGAAGCTCTTGACATGTTGATGCGGAACTTCCCTATAACGGAAGAACATCAGGTACGCTTTGCTAGAGTTAATTCATCAAAGCTCCACATAATCATTATCTGGGAGAACAGGTGTTCAAAAAGGAAATTTCCTTATCAGGTGCAAGCGAACATGTAAGTGGATTACGTTTTTTTAGATTTATGCCAGAATATTATATTTACACCAAGAATTTCTGCGTAGCACCAGAAAGTGCGCAGCAAGAAAAAAGTTCAAATATTTGGCTGTTCGACGGAGGACAGTGTGCATGTTGGTGCCGTGGCCCACGTATGTGACCACTTCATGACTGTCTTTCGAGCGTTCCTAGAGCTATCATGATTAGTTTCAGGATGACATGGGAAAGCTGGAGGCGTTACTTGACACTGCCATAGGGCAGTGTTAGAATTGTGATATAACACTTATGGACACTTTACGTATAAACGGACATTTTAGTAGTATTTTGCTTATATCTTTAGATAGAGTACATTTTACGTAATTTGGTTTGATGATCCAGAATCTCCTCAACGAGACCTTTCTGGTGATATATAATACGTAGTGTAGTTATTTCGTTTGTGTACCTTGTATTTTGGTTGCGTCCACATTTTGGTGTTTTGGCACGCCTCAGGGCATCTGGGCACAGTAGCACCTTGTAGTATAGCTTTCCTACCTTGTCCGGGACACCTGGGACAATACGTTTGGGCATTGGGCCATAAACAAGCATTATACATTTGTTTTACTTGTGATCATCAGTTCTTGCTGAGTTAAACTCTATTGTGACTGATCAGTCTCATATCAGATTGTGACGAGGATAAGACTTTCAAGTTCGACAAAGCTGGCCTGGATACCCTCTGCTTGTCCATGCATCCCATTCAAGTGCAAGGTACGTTTTGCTTGACCCCCTATTGATATCCTTTTCTTACCAGCGTAGAGCAGTCAGTCCGTGTAGATGAGGCTGGTGTGGGCGAATTGTGGCTGACAACCGCAACCACCGGCCAGCTCCTCAAAGCAGCACATGCACCAGACGGCAAAATTTTGAATGCTTTGGATTTCCCAATGGGGTTGGCATCTTTGGACCCACCACCCAAGTACTCAACTGACCTTCTCAGGGCGAGGCATTATCCCACCTACGCCAGACATCCGGTGGGGTACAGCCTCCACCAGTGGTGCAAGTACCTGGTTCCATATCGATAGTAATGGGCTTGGCATTTGTATCACTCTCAAAATTTGGATCTTCATCAAGGATGACGAAGGGAAGTTCTTCATCATCAACTTGTTCGAAGATTTCGAACTGGATGAGGCAAAGGGTCTACTAAAGCGTATGGAGCACACAACCTATAACTATCTACTGCCACCACCATTCTAACTTGGAAAAAATCACAGGATTATGCGCCCCAACACTGTTCACGCGGCTATTACACTATTACCTGCCATCTGTCATGGAGAGTCTTTTTATAGCTCCTCCACCATGCTAGATACATACCGAGGCATCATTCACAGCTTTGTGGATCACATCAAAATAACGAACACAAACCACCCACCGGTTGCCTCGCTCTTGAGGTACATTGCTAGGTTTTACCACAGCGGGCTTGTTGAGCTGGGGTTGGATGTTTTCACAGGTGAGCACCGCCCTTTTTCGGCAGACTGTAATCACCTGAATATCTATCCAGCCTCGGAGACTTGCCACATTCCGCATGTTGAGACAGTGGATGGAGCTCTGGATTTATTTTCGCTGTGCTTCTTAGTCATATTTGGTAACGTGCTGGACTTCCGAACCTATTCCACACCCGACGGCTACCCTTACAATATGTGTACGGCGCGTGGTGTCTGCATCGAGCTTCTTCGTTGGTGGAGCTCGAAATATAAGTTGAGGCATACTAATGTGAGGAGTGTGGACCCAACCTCTACCGAGCCGAGACATGCAGAGACGTATGGTGCCTTTCCTATTAGATTTCTGCTGGAGGAATCAGTGCTATTGCTCGAGTACAAAATCCGGGCCCAGCTAGGGGGAAGAGAAGGAGCGCCAGGCTGCAGCGCCAGCAAACTTCATGATCAGATTTTAAACGTGGTGTACCTCTTTGGAGAGACGGCAAGTGACCATTGGGACTGTTTAATGACTGCTTCTTCCGAATTTTGCGATGAACAGTTGTCAATGGGTGGTCCTAAGAAGGAATACCTTGAAGTGGTAGAACTGCATCCTCCCCAGGTGTTTGGTAAGGACCCTTTTTTTTGAGATTACTGCTCGATTCTAACCAAAATGGCAGAACCACGTACAGATTATGTCCAGCTTGGTAGCACCCGCCTTGACATTGCCTTCATCAAGTTTTCGACTAAATACCCCTCCACTTCAGATCATGTCCGAATGCAGGCAGACCAATACGACTTCTGAATTATATATGTTTTCATCTTGATCAGGATATGTACATTTTACCATTGTCAATTGCCAGTATAATATCAATTACAATGACCACGGCTTTAATATAGGAGTGATGTACTTTACACGAGTATTTGACAAGCCTGGAGGAGGAAAAAAGAAAAACAGTTACCACCTATACTCTCTCTATATCTGGATCTTCTCGAGCAAGGTGCACCATGGAAACCACCGTCTGCGTCAGATTACCCAATACCTCCCGAAATTCCTGAACTTGGTGCCTGAGATCCCCCAGGCTGATAAAAAAGATGATAAGGGTTATGTATGCAAGAATCAGGAGTATTTGGTGGATTTGGGTGCTGTTAACAGGCTGGAACAATGGGTATTTTGAATGAATTTATGCATTCAAGAATATTGAACAGAAATCCCTACTTTTTTCTTGAGCTCTTTGGGTTGGGTGAATTTCACATCGACAATGAAAACCTTGCTATTCTGCTCTTCCCCATTGATGGCTAAAATGACTGGCTTTCCAGCAACCAACCCGGTCGTCTGGGAAATGTTGAGGATTCACGCAGAACGATTGCAGTGAACTGACTTACGACGGTGTAACTGAGGCAGTGATCGGACCGCTTCAGTCAACGATCACAGGGAAAGACTCAGAGGCGGAAAAAAACTTACCCCTTCCACTGTGATTTAGTTTGAAGTATAACATTCTGTATTGGTCTGGGTCGTCCCTTCCGGTGTCGTGAACGATGCCTATGTAGCCGTGATTGTGGCCAGATATCACGGTGGTGTCATTTAAATATGACATGCCAAAGCGTCGATGCACGGTATTACCCCTCGGGATGCCATGGATTTCATGAGATTCAGTGTAACGCATTTGAGCAAGCGAGTAGCGGTTCAGATTATTTGAGGTTATGGTTGACGTGGTGAGTTGCTGCCTATTGGGTGACAATGCCGAAACGCCACTGTCTGACTTGATAAGGCCACGTATAAATGAAAATGAATGGAACTCACAACCAACCATCACCCTCCGGAGACAGTTCAGATATCCCCTCGTATGAGCTCCGTGTATGGAAGGTTCTGTTGCGGCGGTCAGCAAGGTACGCCTCGGACATGGGAAGCTGACGAACAGTCCATAATGAATATATAAAACCAATATAGTATAGCTGTCGATATACAGAACTGCTAGAGGAAAATCGTGAATCCTCCTTGGGCTGTGCAGTCGTGTATATTCCGTGGTCGGAAGCAATACTGGTTCAGTTCGACGGTAACATTTCACGGAGTCAGGAAAGTGGTGGCATACAAGACAGAGGGCGGTCGATTAGGGCTACCGAAGTTCCGAAGGCAATAGCGAGTTGGGAACCACTGGGGCTCAGCGCAATTGAGGAAATATATTCCTCAAACCAGAGGAGGTCATGCATGTCATCAGCCTGAAATAAAGCCTGATTGAGAAGCTGAAAACAAGGACGGCATGCCCAAAAAATGATGCCTTCTCACCGGGGTATCTCCTAGTTTTATTGTGTGTAAATTACCGTTTCCTGAGGAGATGAACAAAGTCTTGGAAAACCTGGGGTGCCAGCGAACTGAAGTGACTCTGGCTCCTGTAGTGAACCATCATATCAGGTTCCACTCTCCAGAAGTTTCCCGTATCTTTATAAAATGATGAAAAGGTCAATGAAACGGTCGAGAATGCGAGCACTACCAAACACACCTCGAGAAACCCGGACTCATATCCAATTGCAAGTAATGTCCCGTTAATGGAGAATTCCACGACCCGTGGAGTTGTTGCCTCTTCTGCGTGATTATGCAGAATACGCCTCGTCTTGAAACTCAAAGAGTTTACAGTCGCTGGAGCCTCTATGGACCCCTGGTGGTCGTGGGTTGGGGTATCAAGGTTCGACATATAAATGGCTGGGGTACTGCTGGTATTGTTGGTTAGAAAAAAAAAAGGAAATTACATGTCCAATACTGGATTGAACTAGAACTCACCATCAGGACCAAAGTATTCCACAAAGAATAATCCAGATCGAGATTGTGACCACCGTCGATGAGCCTGCTACAGGTGCACGATGCATTGCCGCATGTTCGGGCATATAGCCATATTTGAGGAAAGCGAGAATGTCATGAGGGCATGCGCACCTGGACTGTTGCGCTGTGATCCAATTATAATCAGCGCCCCAAGGAATTCGAAATTTGAAATGTGGCAAAAGGAAGTTTGGATCCAGAAATTCACCAAACGCCATTACAATGTAGTTGCCCCTGAACCCAAATTTGGACAATGCCCAAGGATCTTCGCCTACTTTTTCCTTGGAAATTTAAACAGGAAAATTACAAGTCTAAATTTATTTTAGAACTCATTTATATTGCGTCTGTGTCCCGCGAGATTTTTAAGATCCATGGCCGCCAACGTTGATTTTTTCCCACGGTTACATGGTTTGTAACATCAATAATTTGGTCGTTACAATTCATCTGACTTTTGTTACTTTTTTTGTTGACCATGAGAATGTTCCATTCCAGTGTGTGGCTTTCAAGCTTTTATGGGAACCATGTCACACCGGCTATTCTTTCATCTTCATAGCCGGTTATCCTTCTAAATGTTGTTGGCCTATTTTTATTTTTTTGTACCATGTCCAACATCGTACAGAGGATATACGTAGTCCGTCACACTCCCCGAAAGGAGAAAAATGACACACAAGTAGATGGTCGAAACATACACTATGATACACACAAAGTGAGTCGTGCATGAGAAAGTCCGACACATTGTAGTTCACAAGCACTATGATACGTAGCATGTATGATGTCACATGTCACATATCCCTATTTCCTCATCACCATCATCATCCGTTGGTCGCCCATCCTCGTGACCCCACACGTTAACAATAGCAAGGTACGCTACCCCCCCACTCTCCTTGTTGCAGTCCCACAAGCACCCTCAGCAGGTCCATGTTGACAGCAAGGCCACCATGCTTCTGACTGCGACCATGAGCCCATGAGCCCCATATCCACGATGGCCACCGATATAAGGGTTGGCAATTCTACAACCCTGTCACAAAGAAGTTCATAATTTCTGAACGAGCTGTTTTTGATGAACGCCACTTTCCTGGTCTTTCCACCAAAGGTCCAATGCCTTCTTTCACTCTATTGCCACCAAGAGAGCCTTCTGACTCTGATACTGCCTCATTTGTGCCTGAGCTAGGGGGGGATAATGATACTCCACCTCCAACTCAAATGCCGCTTCCTGAGCCTATTGCACCACTTCCTGCAGATCCTGTACCTATTGCACCACCTCCTGCACCTCCAATGCCTCCAGTTGATCACCCTGCACCACCTCCTGCCCCTTCACCTCCTCCACAACCTCGTCGCTCTGGGCGTGCCACAAAGCCCCCTGGCGAATGGTGGAAAATCCCTCCTGCTCCTCCTGCATCAGTTGAGGATGAGGAGGATATTGATTATCAGGAAGTTCATTTTGCAGGAGCAGCTTCAACTGCAGATCAGATTCAATTTTCTTGAAACCCATTTCAGTGAGAGCTGCATGCAGTTTGATGTTCCATTGATGAGCTGACTGCTTAAGACCATATAGTGACTTTTTGAGCCTGCATACCATATTGGGACCTCCTTGATGGTATTAAAGTTGCGCAATAGGGTTACTATCAGTGTATGCACACTGATCAGTCACAATAGAGTTTAACTCAGCAAGAACTGATGATCACAAGTAAAACAAATGTATAATGCTTGTTTATGGCCCAATGCCCAAACGTATTGTCACAGGTGTCCCGGACAAGGTAGGAAAGCTATACTACAAGGTGCTACTGTGCCCAGATGCCCTGAGGCGTGCCAAAACACCAAAATGTGGATGTAACCAAAATACAAGGTACACAAACGAAATAACTACACTACATATTATATATCACCAGAAAGGTCTCATTGAGGAGATTCTGGATCATCAAACCAAATTACGTAAAACGTACTCTATCTAAAGATATAAGCGAAATACTACTAAAATGTCCGTTTATACGTAAAGTGTCCATAAGTGTTATATCACAATTCTAACACAACCCCCTGATAAAACACTTTCATAACCACAGATGTTCTATCACTTCCAAGAGATGGAAGCCCTCAGGTTGCATCATGTAGATGGTCACATCAAGATCACCATTGGTGAAAGCAGCAGAAATGTCAACAGAGCGCAAGTCCATGTCCTCCATTGCAGCCAAAGCTAGAATCAAGCGCAGAGTGGCAGGGCAAAATGTAGGTGCAAAGACTTCATTGTAGTCAATGCCAGGACGTTGAGCTTTGTAGCGCTCAATGGAGCGATCTGCATTGCGTTTGACCTTGAACACCCAGCCAGAACCAATTGCCTTTTCACCAGGTAAACCTGCACCTTGACATGTCAGTATATGCAAGCCGCAGGTATGTTGAGTACAATGGGTATGGGCATGTGGCGACAGTCTGCCGCAAAATCTGTAGATACATGAAAAAAAGGAAAAGGCAATCATTACAACTTGGATTATTCTAACTGTCTTGTATTTGTGTTGCTGTTTGATTTGTACTATGCAAAATATACAGGTGATGTACCCGATGTATGGGCGATGTACCCGATGTACGGGCGATGTACATGATGTACCAGCGATGTACACGATGTACCGGCGATGTACACGGGTGATGTACACGATGTACGGGCGATGTACCCGATGTACGGGCGATGTACACGATGTACCGGCGATGTACGCGATGTACCGGCGATGTACGCGCGTCAGTCACATGACTATTTAACGCTGACGTGGCATTGTCAACTCTTTTTTTTAACGTTCGTCACCTTCTTTAAAGCCACTGTTGCAACGGCATCGGCATTTGATTTACGTTATACAGACAGACTATCTTATGTTGGGGCCCGAATGGACAACTATCCTCCCATATCGTCGTCTTTGACTTTTAAAGGCGAATCTTACCCTTATTCTGTGTTTTTCGGCGAACAAACTCCCTCGGAAACGCGGGCCGATATTGGTGACTTGTTAAAACCATACTTTGCTCAGGTTGCTAAACGGATAATGACATTAGACAAGTCAGTTTTAGAGAACTTAACAAATCGTATGATGAAAGGTGAACGTGTAAAGCCTGAGACTGAAGCAGAAGTAGCCTGTTTCAAAGTTTTAAGTGATATTGATGCTGTAGGTGGTCATGTAAAAGGTTCTTTGACTTCTAAAAAGTATATGCGCAATAATGTATGGTCTTTAATATCATATACTGGTGCACCATCTTGGTTTGTAACATTATCGCCTGCTGATATAAATCATCCGATCTGTATATATTTTGCTGACAAGAATATAACATTCAAACCTGAATTATATTTCAAAAAAGCAGATGAAGCCTATCGACTAGTAACATCAAATCCTGTGGCTGCAGCTCGTTTTTTTTGATATGATGGTTATAAATTTTATTAAACATGTGCTTGGGTTTGGTAAAAAACATCCTGGTATATATGGAGAAACAAAGGCATATTATGGTGTAGTTGAACAACAAGGACGGCTGACACTACATCTACATATCTTAATATGGATTATGAATGCACTGTCACCACAAGATATTCGTGATAGAATTATGGATTCTGAATCAGATTTTCAAAAGGCAATGGTTGAATATCTTGAATCGGTACATCAAGGTGAGTTTTTCAATGGAAAACTGGAAGATGTTGTAGAAAAAATTGAAGAACATCAAAAAAAAGTCCTAAATATGTACCTCCAACAAAGACAATGCCTGAGGCACCTCCTCCACTTTGTGTAGAGTGTAATAGTTGCGATGTCTGTGATAATTGTAAAGCTCTTACTGGTTGGTACTAGGTCCTGGTTCCGAAATGTTGTGAATGATCTGATCAAAAGATCTAATCTTCATAATGATTGTAGCAAGTCAGTTCGACCTTGTCTTCGAAATGGTAAATGCAAAGCTCGGTTTCCAAGAGACATTGTTGATTCGACAATGGTTGATCCTGAAACTGGGGCTTTAAAAATGAAAAAAGGAGAGTCTTGGATCAATTTTTTTACTCCTCTTTTAACATATGTATGCCGATGCAATACAGATACCACTAGTCTTCTTTCTGGGACAGCGATTAAAGCTACAGTAGCATATGTCACTGATTACGTGACTAAACCTGGACTAAATACATATTCAATGTTTGATACAATCTGTCAAATATTTGAGAGAAATGAAACTTTGTTAAGTGTAACTGATAATGTTAATAATAGTGCAAGAAGTCTTGTTACAAAAATGGTTAATGCTTTGACTGCAAAACTTGAGATTGGTAGTCCTATGGCTTCAATGTATTTGCTTGGAAATCCTGACCATTATACTAGTCATAATTTTATCAACTTTTATTGGAAAAGCTATGTCCGTGAAGCTCGTAGTGTTTTTTCTTCTCCTTTAGAAGAAATTGACGATATGCCTGACAAGGTCTTGTTAAATAAAAAGAAAGAAAAATTTGTGGCATTGTCAAAAGTACATGACTATATATATAGACCTTCTGTGTTTGGATCTATGACTCTTTATGATTGGATTCGATGTGCAAATAAAAAGAGAGCTTCTAAACGAGACAAGGAAAATTTAAGTGATGATGTTATAGATGAAGAGGATGATGGTAACAACAGTGATTCTTCTGACGAACTCAATATTGTTGGTAATGATTTTATCGGTGGTGGTATTAATATTGAGTCAAACGACTCAGAGTCTGAATGGCTAGCATCATCTGATGAAATGGATGATGAATTAAATATTGATAATATTCAAA
>Ga0307513_10005654_pt1 | contig 16470 bp, 11 predicted proteins | sample 15_EM_MG_FD_202174 | JGI IMG/M metagenome (GOLD analysis project Ga0307513, IMG submission 202174) | Populus trichocarpa ectomycorrhiza microbial communities from riparian zone in the Pacific Northwest, United States - 15_EM | ecosystem: Host-associated > Plants > Roots > Unclassified | place... | reverse complement strand
AATTGTTTTAATCAATTTTATCCCTTGCCCAAATCTAGCTTTGTCATTGAAGAAGCTCCGACAGTAGCAGGATAACTTCAATGATCATCCACGACTAAAATCTGATCGCACCAATTATTTAGTCATTTGGTATATATTTTTATTTATTTTAGCAATAAAGACATTCTGAGATCAGTTTTTTAAACCATTATTAGTGAGTGTTTGTTTTATATTAAACCTGTTTTTTAAAATATTTTTTTAATAAATATTATTAAATTAATGTTTTTAAAGTGTTTTTTTAATGATTTTGATGTGCTGTTACAAAAAATAAAAAATATATAAAAAATTATTTTGATATATTTTTAATTAAAAACTATTTTTAAAAATAACCTACACTACATTATCAAATACTATACACGAGTTGAGTCAAAATGTTTAGATGATGATAGTGCTTTTAAAAGAGTAAGAAAAATTTGAAACTCGAATCATTGATTCAAATAGGTTAAATAAGCTTGATTAATTTAATAATATGATTATAAAAAAGCCAACAACAATAAAAAAAACAAATAAAAAACAATAGTGACTAATAAAAAAAATAAATACTTGTCAATATTATAAAAATATACTCTCTGTTCTAAAAGGTCTCAATGATCTTATTTAATAACAAAGCAAAAATTAAATGAAAATGAAATAACTTTATATAGAGAAAAAAAATGAAAACACATAGATAGCTCAATCACCACCCAATTAAAAGAAACTTATTCTTTTGTTATTATTGTTCACCTCCTCACACAACATTGTGGATTTGAGCAGTGTTTTTTTTTAATTTTTAATTTGGTCCTCAAATTTTATTTTGCATGATTTAGCCATTTTGATATCAAATTAGCACCCAAATTGCATATTTTTAGGAGGGGGTTGAATTGAAAAGGAGGGGACTAAAGTGAAAAAGGTGGGCATAATAAGTAGTGGATATGAAATTTATTTCAAAAGTTAATTTTTCCCCCATCCTTTTGAGCTCAAGTAACATGTCCATGTAATTTTCAAAAAATTAAATTTTGATACCAAATTTTGTTTTTCTCATTTTCAGTCCTTTTTTTGGATGGAGAAGAGAGAAAAAGTAGTTGGATTCTGGCTTAGAGAGAGAAAGTTGTTGTTAGTTATGATTTCGGCCACCAAAACGATTGACTTTTGTGTCAAATGGTTTCTTATGATGAGGATATTTCAGATTATATATATATATATATATATATATATATATATATATATATATTTTACCTTGAAAGTGTTTAAAGAATCAGATCTGAGTTCAGGAAGATCTTAGGTTTTAGGTTGATTTTGGGTTATGTATTTTTGAAAGCCATAAAGTGGTTTAATAAGGTTTCTAGGATGTTTTATAGGTATTTTAGATCAAAATGGATTGAAGATGAGTTTATTTATCTAAAAATATAGGATCCTATTTTTTCAGTCACCATAGTGGCCAAATTTTAGGGATTCCCGACGACGTGTCATTTTTTTAAATGATTGAGGTATATGACATGTCGTCTGCTCCATTAGCTTTTTTTTTTTTTTTTTTTTTTAAGATAAAGGCCTACATGCTAGCCATTGCTTGATGGGCCAAGCACTAGGCTTCGCTTACCAGGCCTCTTCTATTTCTATATAAAAAAAATTCATTTTTTATTTATTAATTCCTTATTTTATATGTTTTTTTTAAATAATTTTATGTATATGATTTATTTAATACCACTTCTTTGTGATTTTCCCGCTTATTTAGCCTTTTTTAGATTGCGATTATTTTTAATGATATTGAATGTGTTTAATTTTTAAAGAGGTTGATATGATTCATTTGTGCTTTAAAATTTTCTATAGATTATTTTTTAAAAATATAGATTTTTTTATAAAATTTTAAATATATCAGTCTTGCATAATATTCTTTTTTTTTATTATTCAATAAATTTTATGTCTGTGTCGGTTTCAATGATAAATTTATTTTGATAAACAAATTTATTAAGCACAACGGGGTAAATTACCCGTGTTGAGATATTAAATATCTTGATCTATATTTTTCTTTTAGTTTTTACAGTTTCATTTTTATTTATTGTTGATGATATTTTTTTCATATCTTCGCACAATGAGTATTGATTTATTTAGTTAGATGTGTGCATAAGTTTTTCGGTTTACTTATAGGAATTTTTTATGTAAAAAAACAAGTTCAATGATTCTGCATGTTCAATTTTTTTTTTTAATTATGTTTTGATGTTTTAGGTTTTATCCTTATTCCTATGATTTTGTATTTTTTTTCCTTGATCTTTTTATAAAAGTTTTATTTCTTTAATCTCACCTTTCAATTCAAGTTTATGCTGTATTGTTTTTTTTTTTCTTTTCATTTTGGTCTTTATTCTTTTGATTCTTGTCCTTTGGTTCATGTTTTTATTCTTTTCAATTTAACTCTCAAATTAAAAAAATTGACTCAGCCAATAGCATAACGCATTTCTCTTTCACCTGGCAGATAATTAGCATTGAATCTCCATATACATCAAGTTTCTCAACTTTCAGCTCTAAAGCATCTTCTAGACCGATGATGCAAGCTTCATATTCAACTATGTTTTTGGTGCACTCAAATGACAACTTCAGTGAAAAAAGACATTGCTTATTTTCTAGGGATATTATTACTGCTCCGGCCCCATTCCCTAAAATGTTTACAACTCCATCAAAGTACATGGTCCACCATTCATTCATTCAACCATCATCCTTAACTGATAACACATCCCCATTAGAAAGATCAAAATTTAATGGATCTTAGTTTTCTACAACATTATTTGCTAAATGATCAGCAATTGTGTTACCCTTTATGACCTTCAGATGATATCGTATTCTGCCAATAACACTTACCACCTTGCTATTCATCTTGACAAGTAAGGCTTTTCACAGATATATTTAAGCAGATTCAATTTTGATATCAACCAGGTAGTGTAATACAACATATATTGCCTAAGCCTTTTTGCACTTCAAACCAAAGCACAACATAGCCTTTTTATCACAATGTACTAGGATTTATAATCATTAAAATTTTTACTCAAGTAATAAATGGCTTGTTCTTTCCTCATAGATTGATCATGCTAGCCTTACACGCACTCATAACTGTTATTGTCACTGTTAAATACAAGATCAAAGGTCATCTCGACACAAGGGGTACTATCAAAAGCGAGTTATGTAAATACTTCTTGATCTTATTGAAAGCTTATTGGAAATCTCTATCCTACACCCTTGGATTTTTCTTTATAAGCAATCGAAATATGAGCTCGCAAGTTACAGTAAGCTAGTATATTGTAAGCTGGTATATGAACCGAGTTATGTAATTCAAACACCCAAGAAAACTTTTTACTTCTATCTCTATCTTAAGCGTTGACATATCCTCGATTGCCTTTACTTTGTCTAGATCAACTTCTATTCCTTGACTGCTTACCATAAAACCCAACAATTTTCCTGTTTTTACCCTAAACAAACACTATACGGGATTCAATCTTAATTGATACTCTCGTAATCTCTCAAACAACTTTCTCAAAACTTGTACATGATCTTCTTCTTTCTTTGATTTGGCAAGTATATCTTCTACATGTACTTTCACTTCTTGATGCATCATATCATAGAATAAGGTGACCATTACCCTTTGATAAGTGGCCTCGACACTTTTCAATTTACATATAAATTACTTTGATTTTTTAGGACATCATCACTAATCTTGAGGGATAATCAAGATTCTAGGCATTACAATTAAATTTGTAGTATAAGAGCAATAATGAGAATTTATAAAGGGAAAAGAAAAAAAATTCACCTATCATATAAAAGGCTAACAAGAATTTACAAAAGAAAAGAAAAGAAAAAACAAAAGCCATACGTCATATAAGAAGCTAACAATAAATGGATTGGAAGATCTTCTTAATATTTGAAAATTTGTCATAGAGTACTTGGAAAAAAAGAAACTAGATATATTATCTTGAGAAAAATGAAAGGGAAATCTATGTATCCAAATGCCATACAAATAGTGTGAAGACTTCTAAACAATGAAGCATGTGTGCATGGATTCATGAATTTCTTATTTTTTTTATTTGAATATCTTTATTTTTATTTTTGCAATTCAAATACATGAAATCATATTATAATTTCTTTTAATCAAGTGTTTTGATTGAGTTCCATCTTCAGTTATAAAACTAGCGCTGATCTGGTTGATCCAAGGCCTGGAACGGTCTGAGTTGAATAAAAAATAGAAGAAGAATTGATCCTATTAAAAAATCTAGTTAACCCAGGAAAGACTCGATCCGCAACCCACTGAATTTGTTTTATTCAAAATAACATTGTTTTTAGTTTTTTTTTTAGTTGGTCTAGGGTGAACCTCCAAATCCATAACCCGAGCCTTACCCTAGTCCATTTCTAAGTTGAGTTTTACAACTATGGATCCAACTATTTTATGATGGCATGGTCTTTGGGTCGAAATGACAAGATGTCATGTTTGCTAAATATGAATAGACCTTTTAGTTTATTTTTATGTAAGTGTTTATACTTTTATTTTTATTTATTGGAATGTTTATATGTTCTTTAAAAGTTGTATTTTAGTAGAACAAAATCATTTGATTGATATTTAAAATAATATGAAGTCATTAAAATTTCCATGAACATTGCTAAAAAAAAACAACAAGAAAGTTTATTCCAGTAAAGAAAAAAAACCTCAACAACTATAATAAAAAACATTGTCATCTAAACATGCAATTCTTAATAGTTCTCTCAATATCCACTTCACATCATTATATAGGTCATACTAGACAGGGCCTATGCTATGTTGCGGATCCATGCTAATTTATCATAAAATGTTTTAGCGCCACATGTGCGTTTAAAAAAAAAACAATCTGATAACTCGAGTTATAGCCTGACGAGCCAATTAGCCTTAGAAAGATCAAGTCAAAACTTATTGAACTTTTTTCATTTTTAGAGAGTGATTAGTACTTAAAAGTGCATTTTTATCAAGGTTTTATATCATCATTTTGCACTTGAAGTATCAATAACTCCTTAACTAAAACATGTTTTATAATAACAAGTCTGATACCATAAGATACTTTTAATTAATTGTAAATGTTCATCTTAAATGCAGGTCTATTACATAAATAAAAGGATTGATTGATGAGTTTAAGTACTGAAATTGAAAGGACAAAGAGAGGGCCAAACTTAGAAAAGAGATGCTGGTTTAGTCCAAACGGGAACACTGTTCGGTCATCAGGTCATATCTAGAGTTGTAGATCTTGGATTTAGGTCTGATTTATATGGATGGAAAGCTAAGACATAGGCCTAAAACTTTTATAAGGAGTCCAAGATTTAAAAGGTCATTTTCAAGTCCAAATTGTAGCAACAATGGAAAAGTCTGAATCTGTCCTGCAGCCCAGACACTGTTCAGTATTCAGCCCATATCTTGAGTTCTAGAAGTCCAAATGATCTCAGTTTTTTTTTGTTGGAAAGATGAGATAATTTCCTAGAACTTTCATGATTCAAGTCTGTTCGAATTCTGACGTTAGCAATGATGTTTTGTTTAGACAAGAAGATAAGGATTGTCACCAAGTCAAGAGTTGGCCACCCACTCAACAATTAGTCATCAAATCAATAGTTTCAAATTTTGGCCTATAAAAGGAGGCATTTGCCATGCATTTAAGAGCTTGGTTGTTCAGATCAAGATCTTGCTCTTGCTCCCTCTCCCTCTCTCTTTATATTTTTGTAATACTTAAGTTTTGCTTTAATTAATATCATGTTTATACTTTTCATTTTCTTTCCTTTACTTAGTTAACTTGTATCTTATTTATGTTCTTATCTTGTTTATTTATATTTCTCTTCTTCATTATGTTTAGCTAAGTTTATTATGTCAAGGTGAAAAGGTTACAGTAATGGTGTAAGAATAAGTATAATATAAATTCAATATGGACTTCAATACTTATAACCTAAACAACTCGCTATTAACATGTCTTATTATTTTTATCTTATTAATTCTTAATACCTTGCTTGTTAAATGGTTAATTTAGATTTGTGTTGTCTAACAATTGGTACAACAAATGCTTGACACTTTCATAGCCCAACCGTATGGTATAACCTACACTTGTGTTGTGAAAGAAACTTGATTTGTTGTTAACATAAGTTAGCATCATGAATTCCTAACAATATTTAAAAGTTAGGTGTTACTTAAATAAGATAATTAATATGATCATGTTAACAATTTATAATGAGCTATTAATGACAAATCATCCGATTAGAACCTCCTTTGTGTGTGGTTTCCAATTGAGTAATAAAAATAGTTTATACTATAATTATTTGAAATACCATTAGTGGATCCTCTAACCTTGACATTTGTTTTTATCAGTGTTTAATCCTCACATAAATCTTACATCTCAAAGTCCTCTTTAACTTATTATTGTTGTTGTTGTTGTTGTTGTTGTTGTTTATAATTTATATAGTTAACTTCCCTGTGGTTCAACCCCGGTCTTGCCGGGTTATTTATTACTTCGACACTCCTACACTTGAAAGAAGACATCAATCTTATGGTCATGTCAAAGAGGAACAATGTCATTTTTATATATTTATAAAATAAAAAAGGGTTTGACCCGAGTCAACTCACCTGATCCGTGTTAATCCAAGTCAACCAACTTGACTCATGACTTGCTTCGGGTTGATCCCCAGGCCTGGTTTGAAAATATATGATAGATAACTTTTAAAACCTATGACACAGGTTATTAGAACTGAAGTATCATACATGAAAAAACAGAGAAGTCCACTCCCCAACAAATTAAATGCCAAAAGATGTAATCGGGAAAAAAAATCAATAAAACGAAAGAATCTACAATAAAAATAGCAATCTCGATCCAATAGTTTGACTCGTGACCTAAGTGATTTGAGCCTCGGATGAGTCAAGTTCCAACAAAAATAGGAGGATTGACCCGGTATGATCCGATTTAATAACGGGGCTGACTTGCAACCCAATAAGGCATAGAAACCTATTCAAAATCCTTTGCCCTCTTTTTTCTATTTTTTTTTCAAAATAATGTCTTTTTTATATGTTTATAAGAAATGGGTTGACACAAGTCAACCAACCTCACCTGGGTCAGCCCATTTGACCCGTAACCCAGAACTTGGCTTAGGTTGACCTTCAAGTCGGGTTTAAAAGCTATGCCATAGACAATATTTAAAACTCATGACATAGGTCATTACACTTAAAGCACCATACATGAGAAAACTGAGTAATCCAATCCTCAACAAATTAAACATTGAATGATGAAATTGAAAAAAAAAACTAATTACACAAAAGAATTTAAAATAAAAAAATAGTAATTAAATAATAAGGTTGAAAATTTAAAAAATAAATAAATTACAGGGCAAGAACAATTCTTTAATTAGAGGGTTAAAATAAAAAAAAATATAAAAAAAATCAAAGTATGAGAACCAAATTAGAAAAAAAAAAAGACAACAAACTTGGATTAAAGAATGAAATTGAAAACAACCAAAACCTTGTTAAAAAGGCTAGGGAAAAAAATAGAAATTAAAAAAAGAGGTACCAAATTGAAAAATATATGTATGACAAAATAGATTTGAAATAATAAAAAAAGGACAAACCTGCATTTATTGGGGAGGAGAGAGAAAATGAGAAAAAAATAGATCAACTGATGACAAACTGCCAAATTACCGACAACACGTACTACATTAGGTGGAAAAGAGTGTGGCGGCACATTCAATGACATGACGAAAGGGCTTGTTCGGTAACCGGAAGACGATGCACTTATTACCCAAAGGACACGATGCTTCCCAAACGCTGGCGTGTGGTAAGCACACGACAACACCTTTATTGGTTAAAAAATTAATATTTCAGGAGAAAACTATCAAATTACCTTCTATGTATATGAGATTTACCATAAAATGTATTTGAAAAGACCAAAAATCCATGGTCGATTTCTTATTGGCTTTAAGGGCAAAGTTGACTTTTTATTGTTCTAATAAAAATGAAAAGTCTAAAATACCTTTTACTTACCGTTTAAAATTCCTTGAACTTTTTAAGGGAGTTTACACCTCTTTAACAATATGGTTTGTGAAAAATAAGGAATGTTTTTATTTTAACCACCTGAAACTCACCCTCCAATAAGTTCCTCAATGATACATAATTTATAATTTCTTATTAATAAGGTTACATCTTCTTAAGGCATTATCGAGCCGCCTAACATTTCAATTGGAATGGGTAAGGCCTTCAAGGAAAAGCCTTGTAACACATATACAATCATAAGAGTTTTATTAATTTTTGTGTCATCATAGTTAACATTTAACAACAATACATGTAAAATTAATTTCTTTAACCTTTCCACAACATATTAAGACTTATATCAATTTTGATTTAATACATTCTCATTATTCCTTGATGAATTCTCTTTTCATCCTTTTACACATTAGACTATCATCCTCATCTCTTAACCACTCTTGAATTTCCAAAACTAACTACAACTATTTTCAATGCAACTTCACCATACATCTTTTAATTCATTGGGTTCATTTTACAACTTCCACAATGAATTACCTTACACATTGTACTCATAACATTTATCTTGTTAAAATCCTCTACTCCTTTTCTTTTTTTTTTCTTTTTTTTTCATTTAAGAATGGATTGCCCAACTTAAAAAATTTCCAGTAGAGTTCTCCTTCTATTGGAACTCTAACCAAAACTTGTTTTTTAATTTCCTGCATGATGCATATCATCAGTCAATTAACACTCCTTAAATTAGAGAAATTTTCCATCCATATTCTGAGGACGATCTCAACATTTTCATAACAATTCCATGGTTAAGTAGTCTCAAAACAATTACATAATATCATCATAATGTATTACCCCGTACTTTTGTACAATTTTCATCTTTTAAATTGTCTTCTACATGGAATTTAGGGGTAAATTCATTTTTGTTCTATTGGCCTTACACCGATAATCCATTGATAAAATTAATTTATACATTATTCATTTATTGTTTCTATAATAATAAAATTTCTGCAGAGTTTTCTCTAAATATAAGGTTCCCCAAGATTTTCTTCCTATAACAAAGTATAACAAACATCTTTAACAATCAAATCCAAACTAATCCCAAATTTTCACATCAACTTTCCAATACTCTTAGGCAACTTCAAGCCCACCCCATAATTTTTATATTTCATCAATTACACAAACACACATTTATATCTAATGATTATTCATATAATATACAATCATCACATGCATAAAGCCAATATCAACAATCCCCTTTTTTGGTTGTTTATCTTGAAAGTTAGCTTCCTATCTTGGATACTTAAAAATTCCACTTATAATTATTTTCTTGGTATCCAAACCCTTAGCTTCCGCATGCATATATGAAAAACCAATGTCGATACAAATAGAAATGATATCATTAGTCTCGATAGTCATATGGACAACTAATTAATATCGATAACAGCCATACTGATATCATTAGCATCCACCCACATGAATGACTAATCAATATTGATATCAGCCAAGTTAATATCATTAGCATCAACACACCCGGATGACTAATCCATACCGATATCATCCATGCTAATCTCTTTAACATCCACACACTTGGATAGCTAATCAATGTCAATATCAACCACATTGATATCATTAGCATCCACACAACTAGATGACTAATCAATGCCAATATCAATAGAACTAATATCATTAGTCTCCATAGTCGTATGGACAACCAATCAATGCGAGTAGCAACCTCGCTAATGTCATTAGTACACACCCACTTAGATGACTAATCAATATTGATACCAACCACATTGATATCATTAACATCCACACATCTGGATGACTAATCAATATCGATATCAGCCACGTTGATATTATTAACATCCACACACCTAGATGACTAATGACTATTCAATGTCGATATCAGCTACACTGATATCATTAGTATCCATATACTAGGATGATTAATCAAGTAATTTCAATTGATTGACCAGTCTATTCTCATCCTTACTTTTCTTTTCTTTTTTATCTCACTTAAAGGCATCAAACATTTAAACAAACGACAAACACAATTAAATTATTTAAATTAAAGGTAAATATGTTAGGTGCTATAACCATAGTCGTGTTAACACAACCAACTGAATATTGGTTCCTTAACCTTAGTCCTATCAACATGGTTGACTAAATACCTATTTCCTTCACTTTAGTCCCATCAACATGGTCAACTAAGTATCAATTAACCTATCGATCTCTAATTTTACAGATGATTAATTTATTTATTATCTTCTAAATCCATTATTATGGTCAATGTAATCAATAATATATATAAACTATTGTTGTGTCAATTTTGATTTACATATAGATTTCTATTGTTGTAGTTAATCACAACTCATATATATACATATTAGTTTCCTAACCCCATAGGCATGTTCACATAATAATATTTTTCCTATGTTATCGATAACATTCATATAATAATAATACTTTTCCTATCATAGGTAATATTCAAATAACCATATTTTTTTTATACCAAAAGGCAATATTCACATAACCTTATTTCTTATGCATGTAGACAATAATCTCTCATGATACATAGTTGTACAAAATACATAATTAAAGAAGTAAAGGGTGACCCTTACCTTGAAATCTTACTATGCATGCTCCTGAGAAGTCGGGTCCCACTCCGAACACTTCTCCTACATTTCAATAGAACATTCCAAATTAATATTTAAACCATTCTAATACATTCACCATATTTACTAATTCACGTAATCAAATACTTTCATAAAAAGTTCATGGATATACTATTTTTATGTATCATTTTAATTTATTTACATTAACATCTTTTTACACTAACATTTAATTTTCGAATGACTCAATTTTTCATTGACGATTCTTAACATCTAAATGACTCAATTTTTCATTAATGAATTCTATAAAATAGTTCAATCCAAGTTTGACATAGTCCATGCTACCCTTTTCAATCTAATCATTCCCTTTATCACATTCATAATTTTGGCCAAGTAAGCTTTTGCATCTTTTAAAAATTTTCGCCATTAAACGTCTCACTTTACGCACTTATTTAACATACTTATCAACCTACAAAACATGGAGCAACATATAACCAATAAGTGTTCAGTTTCATTTAAACTCTTAAATTTCATACAACGTTCTTCATATGAAATCTCACAACATGTTATATAACACAATCAAACATAATTTCTACATCAATTTAAATTAAGCAATCCAAACTCTCTTATTTCAACACTCGACCGAAACTTCCATAGATGGGAGACATGAATTTTCTTTAGTTTTTTTTATTTTTATATTATCCACTAAGTTGGAACAATGAACCAGTGAGTTGCAACAACAACCGAGTTGGAATAGTGACTCAGCAAGTTGCAATAGTGAACTAGTGAGTTTGATAATAGTATATTCAAATAGCTATAACTCTAAGTACATTCAAATTTAGATCAATCCCAACTGTGAAGTTATGGAACATCCTATGGTTCACTACATATCCAAAATTTAGTTCAACCCAATGGTTAAATTATACAATATTGTCAAATAGTTTAACTGACCTAAAAGATGGCGAGTTACTGTTCAGGAAAAGCAAGTTTTTGTTAGGGTGTTTGTTTACAATCTCCACCGATCATAAGAAAGAATACACATAGAAAAACCTCCCTATAAAATTTCAGGCAAATCCAACGGTGGATAGGAGAAACAAGCTAGTGACTGTGACTGACCAGGTGGGTTTTGCTAGAAATATCGTGCCTATCATATCTCTCAAAAAATAACAAATAAACACAATCCCTATAGAGGGTGATGAGATGCACAATATATCTAAAACACAATCCGATTAGACGGTGAATGACAAAGATATGGTTTCCAAGGCACCAACTCTCTTTTCTTCTCTCTCCAAATACACTCTCTCTAAGTCATAACCCCCCATTGTTCTTCCCATATTATTACTTTTTGGTGAAAATTTCTCTACAAAGCTTTACCTTTTATGTTACCAGCACGATCTCTCACCAAGGTTTAAGTAATAGAAGCAAGAAGAAAAAGAATGTAAGAAAATTTTAAGCTCTTTCTTTCTTTTTAGAGTTGCTGGAACACTCGACCAACACTTAAAGAGAAGGGTAGGGGTTGTTTTAATTCATTTACAAAAAATAGCCCCACTTAATCCACGTGTCATTAACTACTAGAAAATTGATAAACATAAATGAAAATACTGACGAAATGTTTTTGTCAATAACTTGCAGTGAATTTTACCAACATAAATATTCCCTCGGTATATACCGAGCAAATTACAGTGGAAAAAAAAGGAATTAAAAAAAAGAAAAACATTATGATGACGTGTCATTCATACCAACATAATTACCAATGGTATTAATATCGTCAGTAAAATCTGTTTGTAAACTCGTTGGTAAACTATTCACTTCTTCCTGGAAATGTTCATCATATTGAATTCCGTCGATATTTTTCAGAGAACTTTGGAACTATTTACTTCTCAATTGCACTGTTAATTATTGTTCTTTACAAATAAAATCACCGACAAATTGAAAAGTTGTCAGTATTATTTGGCGGGTTTCTGAAAATTTTTGATTAAATTGAAAATTTAAATTAAATATTATAGACGAAATCACCGACAGAATGATTAAAAATATTAATATTTAATTATTCATCAGTAAAACTGTTGGTTAAATTCCCTAATAAAAAGACTAGAATCCCACATTTCATAACAGATGGGTTGATTAGTACGTTTTATATCATCATTTTACACTTGAAGTATCAATAACTCCTTAACTAGAGTATGTTTTATAATAACATGTCTAATAATATAAGATACCTTTAATTTATGGTAAATGTTCATTTTAAATGTAGGCCTATCACATAAATTAAAGGATTGATTGATGAGTTTAACTACTAAAATTGAGAAGACAAAGAGAGGGCTAAGATTAGAAAAAAGATGCTGGTTCAGTCCAAACTAGAACACCATTCGGTTATTGGATCATAACTGGAGCTGTAGAACTTTGATTTAGTTCTGGTTTATATGTATGGAAATCTAAGACATAGGCCTAAAACTTTCATGAAGAGTCCTAGATTTAAAAGTGTCATTTTCGAGTTCAAATGGTAGAAACAACGGAGAAGTCGGAATCTGTCCTGCAGCCCAGACACTGTTCAGTGTTCAGCCCATATCTCGAGTTCTAGAAATCCAAATGCGTCGATTCTTGTTTTATTGGAAAGCCGACACCTGTGCTATGAAAGGAACTTGATTTGTTGTTAACATAAGTTATCACCATGAATACCTGATAATATTTACAAGTATTGGCATTACTCGAATAAGATAATTAATGTAATCATGTTAACAATTTATAATCCGATTGGAACCTCCTTTGTGTGTGGTTTCCAGTCAAGTAATAAGAAGAGTTTATATTATATTTGTTTGAAATACCGTTAGTGGATCCTCTAACTTTGACAATTGTTTTATCCTTGTTTAGTCCTTACATTAATATCACATCTCAAAAGTTCTCTTCAACTCCTTTTCATTTATTATTTATAATTTATATAGTTAACCTCCCTGTGGTTCGATCCTAGTTTTGCCGGGTTATTTATTACTTCGACACTCCTGCACTTGGGAGAAGACATCAATCTTTTGGTCGTGTCAAGTTTTTAGCGCCGGTGCCAGGTAGATAAATTCTTGTATAAATTATATATTTTATTTTATTGTCTTTTCTTTTCTTTCCTTTTATCTAACTTTTGTTTGTTTTGTTTTGTTTCTTTTTTCTTTTCTTTTCTTTTCTTCCAATTTATTCTCTTCCTACACATGAATGAGAGTTTGGTCACGTACATTAAGTGGTAGACTTTGTAGAGTATCCTCATCATTTTCAGAAAACATGGCAGAAGAAGATAATCAGTCGCTTCATAATGAAAATAATGAGAATAATCGAGTTAGAACACTTAGAGACCACATGAATCCAACAAGAACAAGTGCACCCTCATGTGTAGTTTTCCCTCCTGATGCATCTCACTTTAATTTTAAGCCAGATATTATTTAACTTTTACCTTCTTTTCATGGTTTAGATCTAGAAAATCCATACTTGCATTTGAGAGAATTTGAAGAAGTTTGTAACACTTATAATGACTCAAATTGTAGCATGAACACCATTCGATTAAAGCTTTTTCCTTTTTCATTAAAAGATAAAGCTAAAACATGGCTACAAAATTTGATACCAGGATCCATTCGTGCTTGGGATGAAATGCAACAACAATTTATAAAGAAGTTTTTTCCATCTCACAGAACAAACTCTTTCAAAAGACAAATTACCACTTTCACTCAAAAACCAGGAGAAACATTTTACCAATGTTGCGATAGGTATCGAGACTTGCTTAATACTTGCCCTCATCATGGTTTTGAAACATGGAGATTGGTTTCACATTTTTATGAAGGATTAACACCTAAAGATAGGCAAATGGTGGAATTGATGTGCAATGAAACTTTTAAAGATAAAAACCCTGATGAAGCAATGGAGTACCTAGACTTCCTAGCTGAAAATGCTCAAAATTGGGATACTACAGGTACTTGTGAGGCACCAGGTAAAACTCAACCTCATACATCTAGTGGAGGTATGTATGACCTTAGAGAAGATCATGACCTCCAAGCCAAGTTTGCATCTTTAGCTAGAAAAGTCGAGGCACTAGAATTGAAAAAGAATGGTAAATTAAAATTTGTTCAAGACATTGTGTATCAAATCTGTGAAACCAATGAACACTCAACCAATGACTTTCCAACTTTGTCTTCTTTCAAGGAATGCCTCCATGAACAAGCTCATGCTTTAAACAGTTTTCAAAGGCCCAATCATAACCCATACTCGCAAACATATAACCCTAGTTGGAGAAATCACCCAAATTTCAGTTGGAAGAGTGATAACAATAATGCACAAACTTCATAGCCACTGTTTCAAGCACACCATAATTTCCAAAATTCTCATGGATATGCACCTCCTTATGCTCCACCTCCTAGAAGAAATCTTGAGGAAACATTGCATGCATTCATTGAAAAACAAGAGACAATCAACACTCAACTTGCTCAAAGCATGACAGATTTTAAAGATACTCTTGCAAAGTTCACATCTACTCTCAGGTTTCAGGAGAAAGGTAAGTTTTCATCTCAACTTCAGCAAAATCCCAAAGGGCAATACATTTCAAGTGCGAGTAGCTCTAGAAGCCAACACATGGATCAAGTCAAATCAGTCATCACTCTTCATAGTGGTAAGGTTATTGAAAAACCCACTCTTGAACCTTGTGAGAAAGATGATGAGTTAATCTCTGAGGGTAAGGAAGGGGTTGAATATGAACATTGCAAAGAAAAGACTGATTCCCCACCAGCAATTCCATTTCTTCATGCCATGATCAAACAAAAAAAAGTCAATCACAACTCTGAAATCTTTGAAACTTTCAAACAGCTAAGGATCAATATACCTTTGTTGGATGCTATTAAACATGTACCTTCTTATGCTAAATTTTTGAAAGACTTGTGCACCGTGTAGAGAAAACTGAATGTGAAAAAGAAAGCCTTTTTAGCCGAACAAGTAAGTGTCATTTTTCAAAACAATAATGCTTTGAAATATAAAGACTCTGGTTGTCCTATAATTTCATGCTTTATTGGAGAACATAAAATTGAAAGAGCTTTACTTGATCTTAGAGCTAGTGTGAATCTACTTCCATATTCGGTTTTTCAAAGTCTCAATCTAGGTGAGTTAAAACCAACTTCTATAACTCTTTTATTTGCTGATAGATCTGTAAAAATGCCTAGAAGAATAATTGAAGATGTGTTAGTAAAAGTTGATAAATTCATATATCTTGTGGATTTTATTGTTTTAGATGCACAACTTGTTGAAACATGTAATTCATTTCCTGTTTTATCTTAGGACGTCCGTTTCTTGCAACTTCTAATGCATTGATTAATTGTAGGAATGGACTGATGAAGCTATCATTTGGAAACATGAAATTGAAGATGAATATTTCTAACATTTGCAAGCAACCTGAAGATGATAATGATTCATAGGAAGTAGATGTTATTGAAAAATTAGTTTATGATCAATTTGAATCTACCGTGAGTAAAACAGAATTTGACAAATATGTAGATTTTCAAATGATTTATTCTCAAGAAGAAGTCAAGGAGAAGAAAGGCACTGAAAATGTTGATATGGATCTTTTGTCAAGATTGACAATAGATTCAACATCCTACATCACACCAATAAATGATTACTTTCCTGATGAATCTTTACTTTCTCTTAGTTCAATGCCTTGGTTTGCTAAAAATATCAATTTTCTTGCTTCATGATTTTTGCCAACTCACTAGAGTACCGAAGACAAAGGAAAGTTTTTGAACAAAGTAAAGAACTTTTATTTGGATGACCCTTATTCAAATATTGTCCTGATCAAATATTTCGACGATG
>Ga0307513_10005653_pt1 | contig 16474 bp, 10 predicted proteins | sample 15_EM_MG_FD_202174 | JGI IMG/M metagenome (GOLD analysis project Ga0307513, IMG submission 202174) | Populus trichocarpa ectomycorrhiza microbial communities from riparian zone in the Pacific Northwest, United States - 15_EM | ecosystem: Host-associated > Plants > Roots > Unclassified | place... | reverse complement strand
CCCCCGCAGTCCTTGCCTACACCCTACCGTCTTTTGATACCCCCTATAGTCCCCCGCAAAACCCCGGCCGTTCTTCCATCTCCCCTGGCGTCCCCCTTAGCAACCGCTATCACGTGTGTCCCACCACACCAAGAAGGGCCTAGCTTGTAGGGCCCGGCGGTCCCAGCCTAGCCCGGCCGTCCCCTGCGTAACTTGACCTATACAGGACCACTGTTAGCGGTCCCGTCCCGTCCCGTCTTCTTGGCATTATCCCCGCCGTCCCTGTGGGGCCCCCGGACGGTTCGGAACACTGGGCCATCCTCGTCCGCAGTATTAGCGTCGACATCCAATCGTTCCAGCAACATCTTCACGACTCCTTCATGTCCCTTCCAGGCGGCTCTGGAGAGTGGTGTTGTACCATCTTTATGCGTAGTGTTGGGGTTGACATCGTTCCGCTCCAACAGCACCTTCACAACTCCCCCGTGCCCCCGGCAGGCGGCTCCGAAGAGCGGTGTTTGGCCGTATTTGTCCGCAGTATTAGGGTCGACATCCAATCGTTCCAGCAGCATCTTGACGACTCTCCCATGTCCTCTGCGGGCGGCTCCAAAGAGTGGCGTTTCGCCGTTTTTATCCGGAGTGTTGGGGTTGACCTCGTTCCGCTCCAGCAGCATCCTAACGACTCGCTCATATCCATAGGTCGCTGCGAGCGAGAGCAGTGTTTGCCCACATATATTTACTGTGTCAGGGTTGACATCTGCTCGCCCCAGCAGCATCATCATGACTCCCTCATTCCCATCCCAGGCGGCCTGCGAGAGTGGTGTTAGACCGTTTGCATCCTCCGTGTCAGGTTCGATATCCACTCGATCCAGGAGTATCTTCACTACTCCTTCATTCCCATTCAAGACAGCGCACGACAGAGGAGTCCGGCCATATCTGCCAATCGTGTTGGGGTCAATATCCATCCGTTTTACGAGAATACCGACCACCTCCCTACGCCCATATCCAACAGCCAACGAGAGTGCTGTTTGACCAAATTTGTCACTCCTGTTAGGATTGACATCCGTCCGTTCTAAGAGTTTCTCCACCACGCCCTTATGACCACACGCAGCAGCCCACATGAGGGGTGTTCGACCATCCGCGTTCGCCGTATCGGGGTCAACACCAGGTCGTGCCAGTAGCATCCTTACAGCATCTTCATGACCCTTTCTGGCCGCCCAGGCAAATGGCGTATTCCCCCCGGTATCGGTTGAATTAACATCCCATTCCCTCTTCTCCGATAGTGAACTTATCATCCCCACGATCCCGAGGTAGGCTGCACCGTGAAGCCCCGTGAATCCCTCCACGGCATTACTACCGCTTTTCTCGGAAAGGTGCGACCACCAATCCCTTCCGTGAATCAAGAGCAACTTAGAAGATAGATGCTTATCATAGCCGTCAAGAAGTCTTAGTGCTAGTGATTCTGCTCTTGGGTTGAGCCCCTTCCTTGCATGAGCTCCCCAATAACAAGAGGCATATTCAACAAAGGAGACTGGTGCTGGTGGAGAAACAAGAGTAGTCGGTAGGTCCCTAACGCGCTGGAAGTTGAGGAAGGTCAAACATATCTCGGCCATCATGGAGTGGGGACCATCGAATAGGGATGAAGTATTGGATAGATGCTCTTGGAGAGTGAAGTGAACAAGGCGAACGGTAGATGATGATGCCTCGATGGTGATAAGACCCAGCGAACAGCGTAGCACAGTTTCAATTGCGGGTATGTTCCAAGAATTCTCGTCTGTTTCTCCTCTCTCTACCCCCAGTGCCTGACATAACTCAAGCGCCTTCAATGGCCGCTCTGAATATGATATCCACATGAGGGCTTCCATACCGAGCCTCGATTTGTTTCCATTCTGTGACTTTATCCGAGTGAGGGTTGCCGTGTACGCATCTCCCAGCCTCTTCCCTTTCCTCATTTCTTCCAGCTTCCTCCTTCTCTTATAGATAGTCACCTCTTCCAGAATTGCCTCAATATGTAGTGAAACTAGGAGGAATCTAGCTGCCGGCGTCAGTGAATTGCTTTTGCCCGTATTGTAGAAGTGCCCGATATTGCTACTCACACTTCGGAAATCATTTCCGGAATTCTCCTCATAATATCTCTCCGCAAATCATCGTCCATCGCATGGGGCTCCGTATCCCTCCCCAACCTCGCATCCAAGTATACCCTAATGTCACCTTCGGTCGGCCTGATAGGTACCGTAACGATCTCCTTGAAGTATTTCTTCACTTCCTCCTCCACATGGGATCTCCCGGTAAATAACACCCGCGCACTAGGCGACTCCCTAACAATATCTCGTAGTGACCCAAGCAGCTCCTGTCGATTCTTCGGAGTGGACTCATCCAAGGCGTCAATACAGATATAAACCCTGGGTAGCAATGAGATAGTTGTCTTCAGCATTCCCATGATATCGGGTAATCGGAGACCTCGATTGGAAAACCGTTTTCGAAATATCTGTCGTACATTCTCCGGCATCTCCCTTATGCTCACAAGCAGCTTTAGAATGGCGCCTAGCATGGCCGTTGCTGACTGCTCTCGGTGGCCGAGGAAATCGCAATATAGCCAAGCGACCGCCAGATCCTTTTCTCCAGCCTGATCGCATAGACTGTCAATCACTAGGGAACTGATATTTTACACTTGTCAGTGATATCTAAATTTTCTTCCTTTCCCGGAAGAGGGGTGTTACCACAGATATGTTTTTCCGACGCCTGGGCCCCCGGAACAAAATAACACCCGCTCGGGGGATCCATCATCTCCGTCACTCCATTTCCGAAACTCACTGGTTTCCAGAAACCAATCGCCCACGCCATCGAGCCTCTCGGCTCGCACGTCCTGATGCCGCTGTTGAGGTTTTAGAGGTGATAGCCACTCCCGGATCCGATTCTCCTCATCGGATATCACCGTGTTGACGTTGATAACGTTATTGTAATTGAAAGAGCCGATATTGTCGACGATGTTTAGAATTTGCGATGATTTTTGGGCCATGTTGCTCGAAGCCCTTTCGGTCGGTACCGGTAGTGCAATTAGAAGTGTTGTATCGAGGGGATTTGGGGGATTCCCTGGATCTTAAGGCCTCAGGTGGAGTAAGGCTCTGACATTCCACAAGCTTTCAATTGTTTAACTACCGATCCCGGGCCAACAATACCCTGCAACACCTCAGCCTCAATTTTTCCAATCTTGGGACCACCTAACCCTGCCTACGGTAGGCGACAACCTTGCCACCATACTCGCAGTGCTCTCACAAGACACTAGGACGCTTGCATAAGTCTCAAACTATCTTACTTGAAGATACTCGGAAGAATTCTAATTACCGGTGCCTTAACCAAGCAAGGTCCGAAAAAGTCACTTTCCCACTGAACTAAGCGGTTGCTAAATAGATATAACTTGAGTGGTAATACACCTCATTCTGTGCTTGCTTTCCCGACAGCTGGAATCAGATGGAAAACAATTTCGAACTCTTCAACCGATTAAAAAATAAAAAGGAAAGACAGCGCCAGCGGCCAGCTATCCACCAACCAGCCCCCGCCACGAGATAGCTCTACTCGCGGGGGTACTGAAGTAACAGGCTCGCAAAGTCCAAGGCTGACTTCGGTTCGAGCAAGGCTCATATTTGGCACCATATGGGGAGAGGACAGCCCCATCGTAAAGCTTTCTCAGAACCAGAGGTACCACGGCAATGTCTTGGCAATAGAAAAGGTAACGGACAAGGCTCGGCTAAACAATGCCAAAGACTGTTTACTGATCCAGGCACACACGGTGGCCATATCAAGTGGCATCACGGCTGCAAAGTTCACGCGTACGGTATCTCTTATACTCGTAGAGTACCCGCAAAAACTGAGGAAATTTGCTAAGCCCGCCCCAAGATGTATTACCTCCGGTCCTTTTAGAGAGCGGAATTCTTCCTCAAGTAGCATTTCTCACTATCTACCCTACTTCATACCAAAAAATCTAGGAACAATGCGACACCTTACTTCGCCGAAAATAACACACCCCAGCACGGACTTAGCGAATTTCCTCAGTTTTTGCGGGTAGGCCTCTAGCAAGGGACTAGCGATGAGAGCGCTGCTGATGAATCTAAAATCCAGACCCTGGATACCTGGTAAAATCTTGTGCATGTACTTGTACTTTTGTTGCGGTTACCGTAAGCCATTGCTGCTGTACCGTTCCTCTCTTTCCGCAAGAGCTTTGCGAACGGGAGCGTGCTTGAGTACTAAGGTAGTACCGTAGAAACTGAAATAATTGGGCCTCGCGCTAAGAGGTCAAATTAAGGTGGGGCGTATGGAAAGTAATCATCCCGTGTGAATCACCAGTTGAGACAGAAGCTTAAACTGATGACTCCCAACCTCGAGTCATGGTTCCTGGAGAAAAAAACAAAAAAACATTCCGTGTAAAATAACATAAAATATGTACATCTAATGATAAACAACAAAAAAAAAAAAAATTCTATCGTACACAAGATATCATACAACTATGCCTCCAAAACCTCCAAAACCTGCTGGAAGATCCAAAGTGCAGCCGGTCCTTGAACCACTGTCAACAGATCGATTCTATGCTGGAGTGAAGCGAAAGACAGGCCCAAAGAGAAAAGCCCTTTCAGAAAGGCAACAAAGCCCACCAAAGCGTGTCGAAAATCCCTATCGCACATATACTGTTAGCTATAAACTTCGAGTATTATCCTACTGGAATACCCCCTCAATTCGAATTAGCCCAACCAAACTCCGGAAGCCAACCCGTGCCGAAGTTGTAGAGCGCTTTAAAGTCGCCAAGAGCAATCTATCTCGCTGGAAGAAAGAGGAGGCAGAGGGAAAATTCAAGGAACTGGCTAAGGGTCAGTGTCGAGGAAGTGGGGATGGTAGGAAGAGGAAATGGGAGGAACTAGAAAGGGAGCTATACGATCAGTTTCGTATGCGTAGAGCCAGTGGTACGATTGTACGAAGAGGATGGTTTCGAAGAATCAGCAATGAGATCTTCAAAAAGGTATACCCAACGGAGCAGCTTACCAGCTTTCCGTTTTCCAATGGGTGGTTTCGCAGCTTTCTCAGCTGGCACCACATCTCCCTTCGCTTTGTCACTAATAAGGCAAGTCAGCTTCCAGCTGACTTTGCAGATGCAATTCTGAACTGGGTCCGATTCAATCGGAGAAACTCTCAGCCCCGCCCAGAGGATTCACAGGAATTGGACAACTTACCTACCCTTATCGGGCGCTATCAATTGTCCAATATTAGCAATATGGACCAAACACCTTTACCTTTCGAATACTTGGAAGGGCGGACTTACAACACAATTGGTGAGAAAACAATCTGGGCACAGAGCAGTCAGTCGGGGTGGGATAAGAGACAAGGGACAATTCAACTTACCGTTTTCGCTGACGGTATTCCACGAGTGAAGCCGTTAATCTTTTTTCGTGGTCAAGGGATCGGCCCTACTGTGGTGAAGGAGATGGAGGACTATGATCCCCGAGTTGTCGTTAAGTTTAATGCAAAGGCTTATGCCAATGCAGAAAACTTACTCGAGTATCTCGAGGATCAGTTTATACCTGTACTCAATGGTCAGCCGTCGCTTCTCGTCCTCGATCTCTTTGCCGCCCACAAAACTCCGGAAGTGCTCGATACTTTCCTTGCCAACGATATAACCGTAAGTCTAATACCCGGTGGCTGCACTTCATTAGTACAGCCTTTAGATGTTAGCATAAATCGCCCTTTCAAAGATATTTTAAAGGTAATACTTACTCTTCTTATTCTCCGCTTCTTTCTTAGTTGCATTGTGATTCCCATAAATTTCTTTCCTCCTCAAATACGGTTTCTGGGCTACGCAAGGCAGATATCAACCTGCCTAGCACAGAAACAGTATTTGAGGAGGAAACGAATATGTGGATTCCTCAATACTACGTGGTTAGCCATAATAAAGAAAAAATAAAAAATAAAAGAAGAAAGAAGAAAGACTAACCCTGGACCTGAATATGTAGGAAATTCTTGCTCAAAAGTTGGATGAGTTAGAATCGGAAGAGGAGGAGATTGTTTCGGGTGGGGGAAGGTTGGTTGGAAGCATGGTTGGGAGGAGAAGAATACTCACAACATGGGCTGTCGGGGAAGCATGGGAGATTTTCTCCCGAGAGCGAGCGGAAGTTGTCAGGAAATCTTTTCGCATCTTAGGATTAGCTTTACCGATCGATGGTAGCCACGACGGGGAGATTTCTATTAAGGGAATCGAGAATGCTTACCTTCAGGAGGGGTTGAAAGACTGGTCAGTGGGGGGTGTTCAGAACCTCAATTCTGAGTAGGATGAGGTGTCGGCAGAGGTGGTAGGGGGTGTACCGGAGGGGGAGGCAGCGGAGAAGGCGGAGGAGGAAGATATTTTCTATGAAGATCGCTTGTAAATTCTTAAACTGATATTACGCAATTCACTTTGTGTGACCTTGGCATGACTCACCTTATTTCCACCTCTTAGTGCGAGGCCCAATTATTTCAGTTTCTACGGTAGTGGAACGTCAGCTTGGCCTGCTGGCACTGCAGCATGATAGCGGTAATGACCAGCATATTACCCGGAGGCAACCTGCGAGTAATCAAGTCAGTAAAACGATGCAAGGAAACAGGGGGTTTTCACCGTGGCTTGTAAGTCAGCCTTGGGGCGCAGCGACAGCCGTGTTAGACACGGGAACCACCAGGGGACTTCACAAACCACTCTGGTAACCCCTCCCTCCGCTCATACAGCTGCTAATTAGTTGATTTTGAGGAAATAGCAAAACCCCTTCGGCTGCGACACTTTGTCCAGCCTACTTGTACGAGTACAGCCCTACAGGAAACATTCCTATTCAAGTTTAGTTGTCCGAGCGAGGGGAATATTGCGAGTCGCTTGTAAATTCCTTATCCCTTACGATAGTCCCGCTGCGCATCCAAGAAATCAGTAGAACATGTCCAAGCCAAATACCCTAGTAATTTATTTCCAGTTAGGAAAGGATATTGCCCAAATCCCTTAATTTATTTCTAGTTAAGGAAGGATACTCTCCAGATCCTGTTGTTTCATAGCGAGGTCTCGGGCGCAGCGCCCGACGGACCACCAACGTGGAATGCAGGGGCATGGAGGCATACCGCACATAATGGCCAAATCGCCAGCCGGAAACACAAAACACATTGCAATAGGGGTCTTCAAACCTCGGACGGTCTTTGGATGGTTTCCGAATGGAAACCCGTAATCAAACCAGCCTAGCCTAAAATCTCAGCCTGAACCCAAGCCCATCCATCCCATCCAGCAAAAAAGGGGGATGGGAATTCGGTAGTGTGGATAGCTACCAGATTTCGTTATTTTACACATCTTCTATTCCCTTGATAATAGCTAAGATATCGTAACCCCAATTAAATTGCTGAAAACTGGCCTAGTTTAGCAATCGGGTACGGCGGGTCAAGTAGACATCGAGTGCAAAAAAAAGATCCTAGGCGAGAGGGAGCCAGGGCGCAGATATTGATTACATAAGCTGCCCCATCGGGGGCATGAGAATCCTCATTCCCAGTGTCAAACTACAACCACTGGATCCTTCTAGTTACAGCGATTTAATATTCTACCACTCCTGCCCATTTTTTCTATCCGGTATGGCAGGTCAAGCACTTGAGTAAATATTCGGTATGAGAAAATCAAACTTAAGTGCGGGTTATCGTAACCAAAGCAGGTATTTGATTACATAAGCTGTCCAGAGAGAATTAACAAGAAGACAGCTTTCTTTCACTTCCAAACTCTAAAGGGTATGAATAGTGGTTTATCCTCGGCTAGGGGAAGGTCAGGCTCTTTCGTTTGCTAGGTCGGCCTTCTGTGAGTGAGCCCATTCCTTTAGTGGATGATATTTGAACTACAGTAATCAGGATAGAGATCTTATGCATCACCTCTCTAAACTTGAGAGTAAGTGACATTTGGTACAAACCAAGAGATGATTCCACCTAGGTGGTCGGAAGCACTAGAACTCGCGGCCGAAGTGTTCTCTAACTACCGGTATATCCTTTAATAATATTCTATTCCCATACCCATTTCTGTTATTGGATTTAATTACTACTTAAGGGCATGATTACTTGTGACGAGCGAAGCATCTTAGATTATAAGCCAAGGGTTACGCTCTAAGAGCAGGGTAACTACCAGCCCGGACAACCCTTCAACACATGGAATAAATCACTGAAACACCAGTTGAGGAATAGAAATAATGCACAGGAGTGACAGAATATTAACAATTATAACTAGGTAAGGATCATGTGGTTGTAGTTTAATGGAAAGCATGGAGGGAACGAGGATTCTCATGCCCCGATCGGCTGCTTACATAATCAATATCTGCGTCCTGGCTCCCTCTCGCTTAGGATTTTTTTTGCACTCGATGTCTACTTGACCCGCCGTAAATCGGGGGTAAGGCCCTGTTCACCGCGCTACAATATAAATATATCACAATAAAAGTTGTAAATGGCATATATGCTAAAATAAATTTATAGCATATTTCAGAAATATAAGGTGTTCTTTTGCACAACCAGGAAATAAATATTCATGCCAAGAAAACATATATTTGGTTAGAGTTATTGTAAGAGTATGGTTAATAAATACCTGTTAAAGCTGACAGAGTCTCATATAATAGTTATTAACTTTTATGATAATATAATGGTAAAAGGTTTTTATTTCTAGCCCTTAACCATCTACTTTGTTCTCAGGATTTATGCTATAAAAATATATTGTAAAAATAAAAATATATCATGATATTTTTGTATGCAGAGAACACACCCCTATATAAAAAGTTTTAGTTGTCATAATTTATGCCATAAAAGTCACTTTTATGCTATAAAAATGGCGCAGTGAACAGGGCCTAAATCTACAGTACGGAGACCCTTCTTGTTTCTATCATGACCATACCGAGTTACCGGTATATGCATTGTTGCAGTATTCTGAACACTTCGCCACTCGCGAGTCACAATGATTTTCCTCGTTGTGATTTACTTGCATGGGCTAGTGTTCGATACGGTAATTCCACCTTCAATCTGCCGACCCACCTAAAACACATTTTTTGGAGCCTCAAACCGACCTTCTTGGCCAGTCATCCCTGTCATTTGTCGTTTGGTTAAAGGAAACCCAACTCAATCCGAAGGCGTCCAAATCCAATCTAAGGTTGAGGACACCTAACGAAAACACGGAAACTAATCTGGATCGACAACAAAAAACTTTACCATCCGTGGAATAACGATGATAAAAATGAAAGACTGTTCCACAATACCGTAGCAATGCCACAGAGTAAAGCATTTGGGGAAGAAAAAAGGATGAAAAAAGTGAAGAAAAAAATACGGCCCGGTAGTAGAATTGGGATTCCTTGTCGGCTATTTAAATAAATTGAATTATACCTCGGAATGCTGAGCTCTTGTTTACGATCAAGTTAACTTCAGGGGAAGACCTTAGCGAGGGAGGATGAGATGGTGGGGATTATGTAAGCTAAGATCACGAGCATTTGGATGCAGTAATAGCTCACCTCCGCTTGCATGTGGAAGTGAAGGAGCCAACGAGCAATTTCCAGGAGGAACTGTTATTGGAGAATTCGGAACTTGTATGAACATATGATTTGGATCTGGCATAGCATTTACCATGATACCATAGTGCGAGATACTTGTAAGGAAACGTTTAGAAGAACTTATATGCTAATTTAGGTAGAAAGAAATCGAGAAACACTAAAATGGGCTCTAGTCACAACTAGGCCGTGACGACTTATCTAAAATATATGATCAACCAATTGCTACTATTCCGGGCTTCAGGCAGCTGTTGGCAGAGATTGTGGAAAAAAAACAGTTATGTGGGTTTTGGGGGCCAGTGTTGTTAGCTAGTTTTAACTGCTTTTTCATTTCAATTTATGTTTACAATACCGTAATTGAGGTAAAATGTTTTAACTTCTTTTAAAAATTTAATGAGGGAGTTTTGAAACCCCCGACACCAAGTATTTGGGGTCTACGGGAGCCTATAGTGACCAGATCTTCACAGAACTGGTAAACCGCAACCCCTTGGAAGAAAAATATGAGAGTTGTTTTGCATTAGGAAAACGCTGACAAGCCACTTTAGGGCACAAAAAACAAACGGCCCAAAAATCGGGAAGCTTTAGGGAAAAAATACAAGGGTAATAAAAAGAGGTTGGGCTGGAAATAAAATCCCTGGCAGATGACAGCTCAGAGGTACTAGTACACGGTTGCTTTCCCTTTTCCAAATTTTTAGAGGCAATTGACAGACCCCTGGAAGGCTTTGCTCACCAACCCGATTAAGAAATACGAGTGCTGCCCCATGAAGTAACTCAAAACTAGCGTTCATGGGATGACCGGAGTTGATCAATATGACCCAAGCTAACTCTCAAATAGATACCGCCGGATATGAACAGGATCCAGGCCTAGGAAACCGTAGCTGAACCTCACCGCGATTGTACCATATTTGACACGAACCGCTCAGTTTTGGCCTCAGCGTTCTTCAGGACGTCTTCCAGATCCGAAGTCGGCTAGACACAGACTACAGCAAGCCAATTGCATAATGCCGGGGAAATATTTTTCTTACTATAGTCACTGCGAGTGTCCGTTATAACCATGAACCGAAAACCATCCGCGGCTGCAACCCCTGATTAGTTTGCTCCCTTCTGTGCAAGTATGATACTCTATGTATTTTCAATTACACTAGCCGAAGATGCCAAAAAAGATTAAAGGTGCGTGGATGAAGGTAAGAAAGTAGGAAGAGAAAACCAGAAATCCGTGTATACTAAGGAACGAAATCTCACGGTAGGAGGGGGTGGAGAGTGGGAGATCGACAGTCTTTGTATAGTGGGCTTCCTTTCGCTGAGGTTAGAGTCGGGTGGGCGGCTGTTGAGGAAAAAGTAGGCTTTGCCATTCAGCCCAGAGGGTTATCACGAGGGTTGATCCCCTTTTGATTGCTAATATCATATAAGGTACTTAGCCCTATATTCCTATTATTATTTAGAACGGATACCGAAAATAGGAAAATGTTTCCCACACAACCTGGGGTTGGAAGTAGTAACAGCATAATAAGAATGATTGTAAACTAGAACAGCTAAACAGAGGCATAAAAAATTGTAAGAGGGAAGAAAAGTATATCCGGATGCGCCATTTTCCTTCCTCCCTGAGCACCCTTTCTCTCTTCCCCCAAACACAAAGGAGGGCGGAAAGGGTTTATAGAGGAATCCTGGGAGTTTTAACGAGCACAAACCAAGGACTTTCCCGACCAGCTAAACCTATCGACAGCTCACCAGATGTACATAATAAAGACAGAACCTTTTGCAGAAAACCTCCCAGCGATTGATCGTTCTCATGCTGCCCGCAAAATCCGGAATATTTGCCGCTCTCGAGGAGATTTTGGAGTAATCGCTTCTAGGAACTGTCGCTGCGCTTTTCCTTCACATCGCCAAGTTTCACTTGGCGGCGGGCCTTGTGCCAGCGCCCGCGTAGCTTCTTCTCAGTTTTTACTACTGCCCACATGATAGCACCCCCCATGGACACCACGACGAGCAAGATAAAGATGAGGAGCGAGAGCTCCTGGGAGTATGTCATGTAGTGTTTTCCCACCAGTTGTGGTTGTACTAGAGCGCTGATGCGGGCCACATCCGTGCCCACCACGCAGGGCGCCTGACTTGGGACTGTTTCTTAAGTTAGCATTATATATATCTCGGTCATAGAAGGGGAGAAGGTATTATACTAGAGCGTTTGTTCTTATATTGCCAGGGGTTTGACGTCAATTCCGCGTACTCATCGGTCGACTGCAGCCATGGCATATCGATCCACGGCTCTTTCTCAGGTCCCGCGGGTTTCAACTCGAATCCGGTAGGAATGGGCAGGCGTGATGGTGTGAGTGGGGTGGGAGAAATTGATGGGACTGGAAAGTCCATTAAATTAATGATCTCGCCCCTTTCGGTGGGGGGGGGCCTTTGGGTGGGGGGTTTGAAAAGTTCGCTTAGGGAGGGCAAGGTCATGAAAATATCAAAGACTTTTGTGAGTAGTTCACTGAAAAAGTAGGTGCCATCGGGGTCTGTGTCTGGTAGTGGAACCATTTTAATGGTTATTATTTTCGTGAGAGGCGCAAGTGGTGGAGTGGAGGAAGGAGGAGTTTATTTATCCTTGGAGTGATAGCTGTATTTTTGGATGCTGCCGAATTATCTCATATCCCCCGCATTCAGCATAGGTCATTTTGGGAGTCTCCTAGATATTTAATTAGAAGTATTTCGCTCGCCTATAGGACTGAATTTTACTAGTTGGGAGCAAGGAAATATTAGCCTAGACCTATTTGTCCTAATTTTGGACTGCTTTCCTATCTTAAAGTATACGGAACTCTTGGCGTTTCCTGAGCCTAAGCCGTGCTAGGATTTCTAGATATTTTGGGAATACGCAAGTACTATTATAAAAACCAGCTCTTAAAGGCAGTGTGAGAAAAAAAAAACTTCCCACAGGTTGGCCTCAGTTTTATAATACTATCTTGTTTCCCTTACGATCGCACTGCTCTGGGGCAGGACCGCTTCTTGCAACTCTAATTGGCATACAGGGCGCCGGCCCCTATAGAGTGAAATAGTGCTTTTCGGGGATGTGGTAGGATCGCTGGCGATCCCAATTGACAGCCTGGAAATTGGGGTTTTTTATTAACTATACAGAGACCGGAATACCAAAATTGATAGTTTTCGAGCTATCATAGCCCAACGACCATATGTGGAAACAGCATGGAAAAAATCTATAAAGTAATTTGCTATAATAGGACCCACCGTAGTCAGGAGTGGCATGCCCTTTCCTTCAAGGTATAATACCCGCCAAGACCGGGGCTTTTGTATGGGGGAGGTGCATTGCAACACACCTTACCTAGTTCATATGCCTACAGATCCCCAAAAAGGCAAGAAACAAATAGGTATTATTGTACTTTTTATAATACATGCTATATTTTTTCGAAAAATTTCCAAAACCGAGTTTCAAGGCGTCTGAGGAAATATGGTAGTTTTGAAACCTACAAATTTAGTGTGTTTTAGCCTCTGCATAGTTACTAAACGACCCCAAGTGCTGGGAAAGAATGAGTGATATTTCATGACGTATATTTCTCTATCTTGTCCGGAAACTAGTCAAAGAAGTTGAAAAACCTAGGTGAACTAGGTAGGAACCCCCTAAGTTCAAATCCGTGAGATTTTTTCTACTCTGGAGAAAAGATCATCTGATTTTATGCTTCCTCGATTAATAACAAATTTGTGTTAATTAATTTTTGATTTTATCCTGAGGGGGGTACAGTACTAAACTAGTAACGATATCTCCAACTCTATAGGGTGGCGAAGGACCCACCTGTTCGGGGCAGGATATGGGGAACCTGGGTTAGGTGGATTTATGGTTAGAATCCACATTCTGAGCAATGGATAAATAAGGTTGTGTGCCACCAGGAGAGGCGCCTGTTAATTGATAATATGAAGAACCCGGAGGCCTAACTTAAGGCTTAATGTTAGAGTTTGCCTCATGACACAAGACATCGGGGGCTATGGTCTAGCTAGGGGTTCGGTTTTCGAGGGTATCATAAGGCATCCGCTAACCTGGGGAATGATTGACTATAGCTTTTTTTTTAGCTCCTCCCATTTTCAAGATGGACTGAGTGGGCAGTTGTGGATACGACCCCCAAATACTCTACAAACCAAAAATTGAATATAAAACCCCAACTCCCGCCCAGAGATGTGAAGTGGGGGACTGATGGGATTCCTCGCTCCATGGTGTGCCGGAAACCATATCATCAGACCCACTTTCTGATAATCTTCAAAGTACTTTTCTATAATGCGCACTAGGTACCACATTGTTGAATTTTCGGGCGATTTCTGCGATAATTAAGAAAGGTAATACCTAATCCTCAGGCCTAATTACTGTCTCGTTCTAACAATCCTTTAAATCTCGGTTTGCAATGGACCAATTTTACAGAGTCAAGCAAGTGAATTAGACGTAGCTAAGTGAACGAGAAGGAAAAAACCAGAAAGCCAAAACAGAACAACGCCAAAAGAGAGCACAGCTTGGGCCTGTCTCCATCTCATCCGATACCTAGTTCCACTGCCGAAGGCGTTGCTGAGAATGTCGCTGCCCTTGTCCCGGAAGATCGTTACCACCGATGTTTCCCGATGTGACAATGAGGGCGCAAGGAGTGTCAGCGCAAGGAGGGCGGGTGGGGAATGAAGAACGCGAGAAATCAAGAACGCGAGAGATAAAGAACGCGAGCTGTGGGAAGGGTGGCGACCTCGAGGTCTGGGGGAGCAGAAACGGACAATCATAGTGAGGGTTCGTGGACCGTGCGTCCTGGAGCTATGACCCCGCACTGGGCCGGCAACCGGTCATACCTTTTTCCGACAACCTCCGAGACACTGCATTAGTCTCTCCAGACTAGTTCTCCATGCTTTGCCCAATTGGCAATGTGTTGTACCAACCCGTCATCAGTTTCTGCCCAAGACTTACTACCTGGGTAATGGAGTTCTTCTCCATTACCTGTTAGAGGCTATTGGAAACGGCATGGGTTTCCGAGAGGATATCAGCGTTTTGAGGGGCTACTGTGGATTGGCATAAGTACTAAGTGATCAGAGGAAGTGTTGAAATTCTTTGTATATTTCCTATGTATATTCAACACACTACCGTGTATTCTTTTACTTAGTTTGTGTTTCGGCTCTGCCTGTCCACCACTTACATTACTACAGCTAAGATATATATTATGGTGTTTTATTGTTTATTTCAGGATAATATCTCGGGATTTAACATGTGCTTTCCAATCAGGTGTTTAGGATTTTACGGTTGTTTATGCATCTCTTATGCACCATTCTTGGTCATGATATTTCTAATAATCGCTCCACACCCTTTTGTTTTCATGCACATTATTTGGGATTTACTTGGTTGGATTTCAGGCTCAAACATGTTCGCACTTATGTTTCTTACATTGTTTTTCCTATATTTCTCTTGCGCATATGGACGCGCACTTTTCTATAAATAAGGTGCTACCGCCCACCTGGCTTAGAAGAATTAAGAACCGGAACTCCTACCAATCCCTTCTTCACCTCCTCGCTAAGCGTGCACCGCAACCCCCCTTGTACTTGCGAAGTATTATCCACATAGAATGGATTGTGCCGCATTCACATTTTGAACAGGAAGTGTATCATGAAGGAGGACCGTGACCTTTTGCGCGATGGAAGTATGATAAATATCTAAAGTCCCTAGGCAAAAGTGTTTGTGATTTTGCTTAGTTAGATGTCACATTTTCATGAACACTTTTGCCTAGGGACCGTAGTTGCTTTCTTGAGGCCCCTGCTCTGTTTGTTCTGTTCATATTGTGCTAGAGGATACATATGCTTTCCTGGATCAGAAAATATTCATTGCGATTCCTTGGTCATCAGGAAATCATGGGAAATTACTCACTCACCAACTTCGAACCATTCACGTTTTTAGACGTGAGTTCACGCTCTGCGTATATTTCCGGCACTCCCTGCATGCCGAAGCTGGTAGCCACCCAGCGTCTGCGAGAAAAACCAGATTTTAAGACTCAGGCACCCGCTTTCCTTCCCTCCTTCCTCCATTGGAAGCTTTGCTCCCCACTGCACCCCAATTCTTAGGGTGGGTTTGTTCAAATAAATGACCGCTCCGCTTCGCGGCCATTCCAGATGGCAAAATGGCCTTCTTCTGGTTTTGCAATAGAAGGGAAATAGTCATTTGTATGGGGGAACGGAACCAAACCATTGTATCCAAACAGGCTTTTGGTTTCCTCCACCCTCTCTTTGCTTTCAACTGCACATCTTTACTCTTTTAACATCCCCCGCTCTATTTCCTCCGCATAAAAAAGGGGCTCAGAAACCCAAAAACCTCTTCGCAATTATATGGAAGAATTCATTTCCAGTTCCTTTCGCTTTTTTTTTTCCGTCCCCGCAGGGCTTTGCTGCGCATTTCGTTTCTGGCATTCCCGGCAGTCCCTTCGGTTATGTTTTCTATCACATTTTCAAACACTTCATCCCAGGGTATGAGAATGGGATTTTTGATCCCCCTATACTTATTCTTACACGCTCCCCATTTTAGTCGAACCCCCTTCGGGAGGCAGGATGGAGGTCTGTGGGGAGCGATGATCGCGAACATAATGTTCTTACAGGATATCTCGTCAACTATGTCCAGATGGCCATTGGCAACTATGATTCTGAAAGGTATACTTGCTAAAGCCTATATAGAAGGTTACGGGATTGTACTTGACCGGGGTGTATCTCGCATTTGGTATACGCGTAGTGACATCAGCAAAAAAAATACTTTGCGTTCTGTCTCTCCCCGCTCACCCTGTGCGCCGGACGTTCCAGGCGCTTATAACGTAAACTCCTGTTCTGGGTGCGTCCGCCCAGGCTCATTCCGTCCGGAAGTGAAAGGGCCGCGTCCAATGCGTCCGGACGCGCAAGTCAGCGTCTGGACGCATTGGACGCGGCCCGGTTTGCGTCCTGACGCA
>Ga0307513_10005652_pt1 | contig 16476 bp, 2 predicted proteins | sample 15_EM_MG_FD_202174 | JGI IMG/M metagenome (GOLD analysis project Ga0307513, IMG submission 202174) | Populus trichocarpa ectomycorrhiza microbial communities from riparian zone in the Pacific Northwest, United States - 15_EM | ecosystem: Host-associated > Plants > Roots > Unclassified | place... | reverse complement strand
ATTATTTCCAAGCTTAATTAAGTCTCAAAACTTATCAATTCTCCAATTAAACCCTTGATTGGATGAATTAAATTAATTTCAAGCTTAATTAAGTCTCAAAACTTATCAATTCTCCAATTAAACCCTTAATTGGATTAATTAAATTAATTCCAAGCTTAATTGGATTAATTTCAAAGTTTAATTAAACCCCAAAACTTCCAATTATTTTGTCCTTAACCCAAATTTTAATTCATTCTTCATTTACTTGTTTTTCCAACATCATTATTTTTTTTCATCATTTTTTTTTCTTTTCAATAAATAAAATAATAATAATAATAATTAAAATAAAATGGTTAAAAATTGGGTTATGACAAAGATCACGGAAAATACGCTCAAGATTATAGAAAGGTGTTTTTTGTTTGCTAGGAGGATCAATTGGTAGCCGGGATTGGGATGAAATGAGGAGAAAAGAGTCAGTTTTCCATATATGTTTAAGGAAACCCAGATTTCTACAAATTTTAGAGACAAAACGATGTCATTTTAGTTTTTCTTTGAATATCAAAATTTGTTCTCCCCTTTTCTAGGCAAACACACCATTTCAAACATTGTAAAAAGGCGTTGTTTTGTTTTAGGTTTTTTTTATTTGGAATAATGCTAAACACACCGTTTGGAACTATGCTAAACGCACCATTTTAACACCTTTTGTGCTTCGGTCCTTAGACTTTCAATTCTTTTATGTTAATCAATTTTCAACTCTTTTCTGTAATTTCTTTTAATTTGCTATTGACCGAATTACAATATCACCTTTAATTTCTTAGTTTCTTTCATTTCAGTCATTGATTCTTCCAATCTTCATTTTTAAGCCAAATCGATTCCCAACTTCAATTTGTTTTTCCAATTAAACCTCAAATTAATTTTTAAAATTGGTTATTAATTTCTAACTCTATCTCCTTGAACTTCTATTTTCTAATTGCAGCCAGATTAAACTAATTTAAGTTTTTTTTTTAATTCAACCCTTAATTATTATCTAAAAATTTTCAAGCTCAATTTTTACATGTAATACTTAATTATTGGTCCAATTTCAATCTCAGCTATATTTTATTATTATTATTATTATTATTATTATTTGTTTATTTTTTCTAATTATTTCTAACTACTCAAAAAATAATAAAAATTTACCAAAATAATAAAATAATTTTAAATTAACTAAATTCATAGTTATCATACTCGGCCCGATCCAACAGGTCAACCCAGAACCCAAGTGACCCAGGGCTTCGGCCTAGTTTATTTTATTGAAAACCCGGGTCTTTAATTGATCCAGAGAAAATTGATCAACCCACCAGGTCAATCTGGAATCAAGGTGACCTGACAAAACCCGGTAGAGACCCGTTTTGTTTTTTCAAATATGTTTTTTCTTCTAGCTAGAGACCATTTTTTTATATATTTTTCAATTGTTTACTAACTCATTTCAAAGTTCACTATATAAATACTAGAAGAATATTTTATTTTTTCAAAGTGGAATAAAAAAAATTCTTTTGGTTTAAATACTTCAATTTAAAAGAATAAGATAATATCTTTTTAATATGAGATAAAAAATATTTTAAAATAATCTGTTAAACTTTATTATATTCAACATGTATAACCTATATTCATATGAATTGTTTTTTTAATTTTTTTTCATATGAAATATTAAAAATCAAATATTTTTATTTTATTTTTTCAGGTTGACCTAGATCAATCCGTGTAACTTGAGACTCTGTTTTTTAGTTGGGTCAATTTCAGGTTGGGTTCGATAACTATGAGTAAATTTATTAAAAAAAACATAATTTTTTTGCTTTTATAAAAATGAAAGGTAAAGAATTAAATTATGACATATATCACTAATTATTGACATACTCTTATTACAAACACGAAATTTTATGTCACTTCACGATACCCATGTTTTCAACGCTTTACACTGCTTTAATAAATTGTTACAGTAATAGCACAGAGAGGAACGGTTCAAGAAAAAACAATAATGGAGTTGAAGCACAATCTCTGTTTGATTTTTTTCTTTTTTGTGTTTTGGGTACATTGGTCAACAATAGCTTGGAAGAGTTTGGAATCAGTAACACGTGGACCCAGTTGTTGTGGAAACTTTGCAGAGGATCTGCACTCTGCAGGATGAAAAATGATTTTAATAGATGTACTGTACATCATTTGAATTTATTAAAAGTAACAAGATATATACAATTAGATGCTATTTTTCGATCTTAGAAGTAACATGATTTTAATATACAATGCTATAAAACAAGATATATACAATTTAATTTGAGAGTGCAATAGATATTATATTTCAAAATATTTTTGAAATATATTAAAATATTAGTTTTTTTAAAAGAAATAATTTTAATATCATATATTAGAACAATACAAAATAATAATAAGTTAAAACAATAAAAAATTTCAAAATCTTTTAAAAATATAATTTTACTGGACTCCAAAACACACCCATGCTCCCTCAGCAACCACCACGGAATTACCACTCTAAATTACAGCTCAATAATTTATTTTAGCAATTATTGCTTTGCTAATAATTTGCAAGAAACTTTCTCAATTTCCTTCTATTTTCTTTTTATCATGGAAACTTTAAGTCACATCTGCGCCTACCACGAAATTACCGATAAGTAAATTTCAATGCGTAATTGTGTAGGTTTCAATTAAAAATGCTTTAATTTGAAAAATTATGTTAACAATAATATAAATTAATTTTTCTTCATAAAAAAGTAATTGGGTTTTAATTTAGGCTATAAAGATGAAATAATAATTAAAAAAAGAGAGTTCAAGGGTATTCATTTTATTATTTGTTAGGTAACTATATAATCTAATTTGTTGATGTGGAAAATAGCACAAAATTTTTAGCATGGCTATTAATAAGAACCAAAAGCAGTAACAGTCCACGAGGACCATCGCTTCGCCGACATTCAAAGTGTGAAGCGTATTATTGTCATAAAGTTTTTCAAACTTTCAATAGCTTGATTTTGTCCTTTTCGAGTGGAAAGTGGGAAGGGGAACTATCCACTATGAGAGCTTTTGTAAACGCGTGGACCCAGTTGTTGTGGAAACTTTGCAAAGGATCTGCAGGAAGAAAAATTGAAATTTGCAAAGTGTTTGTGTGTATTATATAATTGTGTTAATTTAAGGATTATTTTTTAGTTGTATTAATTTAGAAAATATTTTTTTTTCTTGTGCCCTTTCCCTTTCCCTTCTTTACGTGGCTTACTGGATGAAAAAAGCAAACACCCCATATGGTTTTGATTTTCAATCAGTATGAGTGAGAAAGAAAGAGAGGACAAGCCGACACTTCAAAGGTCCTCTTTCTCTCTCCTTGCTTTTTTTAACGCGTGGACCCAGCAGTTGTTGCCACCAAATTAATTCCTTGCTCAGTATTTGAAAATTTTCCTAATTTTTTTTCCTCTACGTAATAATTTGCAATAAAGATGATGAACATTTTTTAGTCAATTCAAAATAACAAGATAAGGTTTGTTGAGGCTTTTCTTGGAACTTTGCTCAGGGATTAATTAGCGAGAATAAGAAAATGCTGTCCAAATTATACAAAATTATTTATTAATCATCAATATTTATTCTTGATCATCAATATTGAATAAAGGCTTATTTTCTAGTATAAACTTTGATGAGATTGTTTATAAAAATAACTAAATTGAGGTTTTTCAATTAACTTTAAACATATCATAGTTTTAATAGGTGGACGACACATCTTTTGAATTTATTAGAAAAAATATGTAATGTAAATTATAAAAAATATTTATTTTTCTGATATACATGGTAATAATAAATTAGATGATAGTAACTAGAAAATAGAAATTAGTTTAAGTAAGTGATACCAATTTCTATTCTATATATCTAGGGAAGAAGTTCAAAGAATAGAATGAAATCAAATATTCTTAATAAAAGAGGAAAAAAAACACAAAAAAAATAAAATATGGATAAAATTATAGAACAAGAAAGAGAAGTTAGATATCTCAAATTTTAGTAAGGATCCAATTGGATTGTTTAAAAGAGGAAAACTGTCATCGACTGATTTAATTAGAAAGTATTTACAAGAAAGTTAAAAGAATTAAATTTTTTTAATTTTAAAATTATAATTTAAAATGGCAAGAAAAAAATCAATTATTTTTAAAATTGTTTTAAAAAATAAAACGTCAACAATTTATATAATAGCTAAATAAATCTATTATAATAAATTGAGAATAACTAGTAAAATCAAGCAAATAATTCAAAACTAACAAGAAAATTAATATTAACAAAATAATTGTATTCAATTATTTAAAGTTAAACAAAAACAAATATATTCCATCATAAAATAAAAAAATAAAAAAAGAATGAATTCATGATATAAGTTATAAGACCATGATAATTTTATAAAAAAATAAACCAAGAAACATATATTTAACAAAAATCAAAGGAAAAAAACTATTAAATCTTATTTTAGTATTTTTATAAGACATGTAAAATAATAAAAATGGTAAAATAACATTTTATTTAGTACTCTTTTTAAAATAAACATACAAAATAAAATTTTATTATTATTATTATTGTTATTTTGAACTTTCCATTCAGCATCTAAATGGAGTATTGAACACGTACTAGCTCATAATGGAGCGCAGCATGGAATCTTGAACTTCCTTTTATCTACCCTGGTGACGTAAAAAGCTAACAGAGACCTCCATTTTATGCTGTACTGTAGTACGTGGGCGAGGCTCCGTAGACATATTATTAGCTAGAAATTTGGAAGCTTTAATTTACTTGTTTATGAAGTTTAGGAACAAAGACTCCCTATTCTGAGCCAACAGAGTTTGCCGCCCACGAAATCCCTTTATCCCGCTGTTAATTTTTTAATGACGCATATCAGGTGTTTGATAAAATTCCTCAACTGAAAAAAAAAAAAAAAAAACCTTGTTTAGAATGCTTTAGTCCTTTACAAGTGGAAAGTGGGAACTATCCACTTTCCCACTTTCCGCTGAGCGTGAAAGAGGGAACTACTGTGAGAGCTTTATGCCACTTTCTATCTTTAGATGTAAAAGAAACAAATAAAAGTTAGTGTTCGCACTGCTTTAGCCCAAGAGTCTTTCATGATTGCCTTGGATTGATTGACAGGAAGAAGTCTAAATGTTTTTACAGAAAAGCAGTCTTCAATGCTTTTCAAAACCAATCTCTGTATCTATTAACAAAAACTCTAAATCGCGAGTAAAGTTTTACAAGAGTACTAGACACAATTAATTATACATTGCTGTAATAAAATTACGTATTTATTTTTAAGTGGGAAAAAATTAAGCCATGAGGCCAGGGGTTCTTTGGTCTTTACCTATTTTCGTTTTGGCCACCGAATTTCATTTTTTTTCAATAAAAGAGAAGGTTTTGTGTAATTATCAGATAATTGAAATCATCGCTAATCTCGATCCTCTGTTCATTTTCTTCTTTTTTTATTACCCTTAGCATGATACACAGAAAAGAAGAACGCGTGGTTCAAGAGAAAACAAGAATGGAGGGGAATCAAAATCTTTGTTTGATTTTATGTTGTGTTTTTGGTACATTGATCAACAATAGCTTGGAAGAGCTTGATAGCAATAACCTTTTCGATCTCGATAAATAATGTTAACGCGTGGATCCAGTTGTTGTGGAAACTTTGCAAAGGATCTGCAGGAAGAAAAATGAAATTTGCTATTCCTATCACACATTATTATAAAGAATAAAAGCAACGGAAGAATATTGTTTGAAGATGAACGAATAGCAGCAACTGTGGTCCACTTGGGAATTGGAACTATGCATATATTCAGTGCATCGTATTCGGTTCCTTCCTGGTGAGATGCCAAAATGGTTGAGCAGTGGAGAATAAAAGCAACGGTTGGGATTCATTTGAACTCGTCCCCAAAAGACGTAGTGTGATGGTAAAGGGTTTGAGATCTGCACGGCAGGTCTCGAGTTCGAGTCAGGGCGTGCACTACTTGTAAAAGCCTGGGATAGCCAGGATTTTACTCGCTCACCTGAACTCACAAAATGCGCTTTCCGGAGAGTGAGATTTCCTCGAATCCAAAAAAAAAAAGGTTGAAGAATAGTATTGACCTTGATATTAGTTAGAAATTAATTGGTTTTTCAGGGAGATTGTTTTAAGTTTATTTCTTTATATAAGCTTGTTGAATTCTAGGCCTTATACGATATTAGTTGATGTGATTTTGATTTATTCTTAAGTTAATTTGTGTGTGGGTAGTAATAAGTGTATATGAATATGAATTGAAGTAAGTACCTTAACAAATGTGATGGGTTGGTGTGAAGCTTTGATTAATTGATATATTTTGATATAATGAGCAAATACCTTAAGAAATTTGAATATTTGAAAGATAATAGGTAAATATTGAAGAATTGTATAGAAAGAATCGTATTGAAATTATGGAAAATCTGATTTTGTCCCTAAATACTAAAAAATAATTATAGTTTGGTCACCGGTTGTAAATAACAATTTTTAAAATATTTTTTGATAAATATTGATGATTTATTATCAATTTTTATTGTTATCTTTTAAATTTAAAATTAATTATATTCTGTATTTAAATGTGTTTCGTTTCTTTGGAAACTGTTTGCTAGAGTCTCTCAATATATTAAAAGGGCTAACTAGAAGGTAAAATAATGATCAGTTTTAGTTAGTTCCTGCAGGACTTTGCATTCTATATTTTATGCTATGCAATATTTTTTCATAGAACCTTTGGCCCTCTAAATTACCCAAAAAGGACAATAATTGAGCTTGGTGATCTACGAGCACAAGTGGTACAGTTATCAATCGAATTTTAGCAAAATCAAGGATCCAAGAATTGGTCTCTGTAACATAGTTTGTATTCTGAGCCAATCTGGGCTAGGATTTGAAACAAATGTAGCTATTTTTTCTCCTTTTATTATTAAAAATAATATTCATGGATTAATTTTCGTATAATTTAAGAAAGTACGTCCTTTAAACAAATGTTGCTGCAATTACTACGGAAGGAGCTATCAAAAAGACATTCCCTTTCTTGTCATAAAGTTTTTCAAACTTTCCAGAGAGAGAAATAAAAATAAAAATAAAAAGCAAAAGGAAACAACCCCATCTTGCTTGTGCGCTTTCCCTTCTTTACATGGCTTCCTCGATCGATGTAAAAAAGCAAACGCCCCATTCGATTAGCACTATGGTATCGTTTGGAAACGTGGCTGCGGTTGTGTTTTTAAAAAAATTTGAATTTTTTTTTTGCTAAAATTTAATACGGTTTGTATATTTTAAATCGTTTTGATATACTGATATTAAAAATGATTTTTAAAAAATAAAAAAATATCATTGGCATGTATTTTAACATGAAAAGTTATTTAAAAAGCATCCACAACCATACTGCCAAACAGGTCCATGAATGAGAAAGTGAGTGAGAAAGAAAGAGAGGACAAAGGCGTCCTCTCTCTCTCTTTCCTTGCTTTTTTTAACGCGTGGACCCAGCAGTTGTTGCCACTTGCCACCAAATTCCTTCCTCAATATTTACCAGTACTACACGCTTGAGAAATTTCCTTGCTTTTTTTTCCTCTACGTACGTGTTACCTTTTACCTCTTTTATAATTATTATGACTATTGCATTGCTAATAATATAGTTAAGAAGATAAAACATTGTTTAAAAAGCAATTTGAAACCAATTAATCTTAAAAAAAAAATGCAATGAAAACTAATTCAAAATAAATAAAATGTTCAAAGGAACGCAAAAATGCATTCCAAGTATGAAGTTAAAAAAAATAAAAAAAAAAAGAGCAAAAGGAAACAGCCCCCATCTTTCATGTTCCCTTCCCCTTCTTTACACGGCCTACGTATATACTCAATGAAAAAGCAAACACCCCATTAGATTTTCTTTCAGTATGAGAGTGAGAATGAGAGAGGTAATTTCGACTATACTCGACAGGACAGAAGACTTAAAGATAAAATAGCTTTGATTTACAACCATGGCTTCAAGGGCCTGGAATAGAGTTTTTTGGCAAGAAGGTCCCACTAATGCATGCTCTCCACAAACTACCATGAAAAACATCTCATGAAGCAAAATCTTTTTTAGCAAAGCCTGTTCGAACTCAATAATGTTAACGCGCGGACCCAGTTGTTGCAACCACCATGAAATTACCGCTCCAAATACACGCTTGAGAAATTTCCTTGCTTTTTTTCCTTTACGTGTTACCTTTTACCTTTTATAATTATGATTATTGCATTGCTAATAATCTGCAACAAAGATGATGAATATTTTTTCAGTGAATTCAAAATAACAAAAAATAAGGTTTGTTGAGGCTTTTCTTGGAACCTCGTTCTGGGATTAATTAGCGAGAGTAAGAAAATCCTGTGCAAATTATACAAAATTTATTATTAATAATAAATATTTATTCTTCATCATCAATATTGAATAATGGCTTATTTTCTAGTATAAAAATAAATAAATTAAGGTTTTTCAATTACCTTTACACATATCATAGTTTTGGACGGTACATCTTTGGAATTTATTAAAAAAAAAACATATAATGTAAATTATAAAAAATATTTATTTTTTTGATATACATAGTAATAATAAATTAGATGATAGTAACTAGAAAATAGGAATTAGTTTGATAAGTTGAACTCCATGATCAGCGGAGATATCAAGTTTTTTTTTATATAATTGTTGCTTAATTTTGCAAGTGCACGAATCGTAATAAGTAATAAAGTGATGAGTAAAGTATCGTCCCACGAGAATTTGTAAAAATTACTACTAATTACCAAAGTCTTTTAAATTATGATCTATTTGAGGAATCGAATGAGATAGTTTATGAAACAAAAATTAATGATAAAAAAAACAAACAATCAAATGATTAAATATTAATGAATTCAATTGTACTGGTTCTAGGATTTCTGACTTACCGTAACTATTTCTATGTGAACTTTCTCAATTGAATTAATTACTCCTAACTTTGATAATCAGGTTTTTCTAATTTAAACATTAATCTCTCTCGAGTATCAATGAATTATTTCGACAAGCAAATTTCATATACTCTACAAAAGTTCTGAACTTGTCGAAATTTATTAAGTACCGTAAAACCTGTAACGATTACAAAAGTTCCTATGATATCTCTATCCTATAGATTTCTTAAGGTATTTCAAACAATAGCTAAAACAATTATCACTTCTCAGTCTCAAATTGAATTCTAAATCATGCAGATGTTGGTCAAACATACAGAAGCATTACATATAGAATGAAATACTCAACAACTTAATGTAATAATTCAATCAAAGAAATTGTTCACAAATTCATAGTAAGTTTACATCAAAAATCTCAGAATAAAAGTCTACTCCATAGTTAAATTAAAGAAAAACAAAGTTGATACGATGAACATCACTCAAAAGCAGAGAATTGCAGTGGAATAGATAGGTGTCCTCCAAATCTTATATCTTTTTGCCTTTGTTTTTCGTCCCTCTTTTGTGCCGCCTTTTTCCCTCTTCTTTAGTTTCTTTTAGGGTTTCTCTATGTATATCTTCCTCCTTTCCAGACCTTGTTTCTTTTCTTTTATATTGTGGCTTTTCTACCCCTGCAGTAATGAGGATAGTTTCCTTTTCTGCATTGAATTCTTTCCTGCCCAGACATTGCGGGCCAGATTTGAGGTAGGAAACGTGTGAATTCAAAGATCTCTATTTCTGGAGAAATTGTAGAAAATCAAATCTTCTTTCCAACGACACTGATCTTGCAATTTTTGGACCTCTGAGACTTGAGATAAGGGCCATAAACCGAAACAGTCTTTGTAGTGCAGGAATTTCGGGTTAATTCAATCCTTGTTTTTCAACTCGCTTTTTGGGCTTCGAAACAACAAAACTAAGTTATATGCCCTTTATATGTTTTGTAGACCTTCATCTCAGCTGTTTGAAAATGGTGACAAACATCTGGAACTAAGTTTTATAGCTTCATTTTCAGCACATAATGAATCACTGTCCAATTTTAATATCGGGCTCTGCCTGCTAAGTAAACTAGTATCTGAAAACATATTAATTTCCCACGAGGTCAATAATTCAAAAAGGGATTCAAAATTCTAATTATTTTGTGCAAAATATCCAAAATATTTCAAAATCAAGCATGAATAGTAAAAAATATACATGCTAAAAATTCCCTTATCAATAATATTATAGTTTTATTGATGAAGTGAGACGAGTTTAAATTTATAATTTTTACACTTATACTATACTACACGAATGCGATTATGTGGAAAACAAAAAATAAAGTTTAGTGATAACTGCTTTAGGCCAAGAGCCTTTCATGGTTGCCACACGTTAATTATTTAATCTCATGCTCATTGCCTGCAGCTAAGCTTCGGCAGCCAGCAGCTAAGCTTCCGTAGCCAGCAAGTTGCTATTAAGGTAGGTTCTCCACCTGCATGTTCTTCTTTTCAAGCTAAGCGTGGGCATCTTTGGCTACATTTACTTAGTCCCTGTTATTTGTAAAGCTTATAATGTAGTTCAAGTCAATAAAAGCTTAGCAGTTTGATACAAAAGCTCATGGCCAAGTAAAAGATGTTTATTTTGGATGTAATAAATATTCATATTGGAACATAATATTCATCTCTCAAATCCATAATCCAATTGATCATATAAATAATTGTTTTAATTAATAACTATAAGAAATAAAATTCCTTACTAGTTGATTACTTAGATAAAAACTCATGATTTGAGCAAAGTAAATAAATTACTTAACTAGGGTTGCCAAAGGAGTTATTTGAAGATTGAGTTACATAACAGTTTATAAATCATGCTATCATCTCCATCAACATATATAGAACTCTACAAGATAGGATAAAACAAGATTAAATTTAGTTTTACGGTTAAATCGTGTTTTTTTTTAAATGAATTGTTTTGATATATTAATGTTAAAAATAAATTTAAAAAATATTATTTTTAATACACTACTATTTAAAAAGCATTTTAAAAAATAATTTTCACCTTCCAGACATGTTAAGGTTTTCCTAATACATGAATTGATGTACATGACACTTCTAGTCAATTTTGAGAATTTTGAATCCAAACAAGTGAACTTATATGCATGCTTGTAAAGCTTGATTTTCTTTTTAATTTAATCAACAATAATTTGAGAGGTGTAGTTCAATTGGTCAGGTTTTATCTGGATTTGCTCCTTAGAGATCACAAATTCAAGTCTCACAAACCTCAAAGCCACTACAAGTTTATATAGTTATTAACTTCAAGATCCATGAGATTAGTCGAGGAACGCACAAGCTGACCCGGATACGTACGTTAATTAAAAAGAATAAAAGAGACAACATTATCATTCAAAAGTTAGTAATACAATAACCCTTACTTATTTTTCAAGTTTCATAGAATAATAGTGGAATAATTTTCTTGTAATTGGTAAAATACCTCATGCTAAAGCTAACAAATAATTAATAACACAAGAAAAGACCGAAGTTAACTACAATAATTTTTTTTTTTGAAAAACGGAGCCACAATACGAGGAAATCTCTTCACTTATCAATGAAATATTACTTCTTCTGTAAATGAATAGAAATAATTTCATTGATTATTGATTACTTGGAAGAAGAAAGCGTATCCCTTCTCACTTTTAAAAGTAGTTTGAAGTATGATTAAACCGGACAAAAATAAACAACCGATAATAATAATATAGTTAAGATGATAAAAAATTGTTTAAAAAGCAATTTGAAACCAATTAATCTTAAAAAAACCAAAAATGCCATGAAAACCAATTCAAAATAAATAAAATGCTTGAAAAAAATTAATCCATTCTTTTTTTCATAAAAAAGTAATTGGATATTAATTTAGGCTAAAAGGATGAAATAATAAAAGAAAAAAGAGTTTGGGGTATTCATTTCATTGTTCAAAGGAACGTAAAAATGCATTCTAAGTATGAATGAAGTGTTTTATTGTTATAAAGTTTTTCAAACTTACAATATAGAGAGAGAGAAAAAAAAAAGAGCAAAAGGAAACAGCCCCCATCTTTCTTGTTCCCTTTCCCTTACTCAATGAAAAAGCAAACACCCCATTAGATTTTCATTCAGTATGAGAGTGAGAATGAGAGAGAGCTAATTTCGACTATACATAGAACTCGACAGGACAGAAGACTTAAAGATAAAATAGCATTGATTTACAACCATGGCTTCAAGGGCCTGGAATAGGACCAGGTAAAAGTTTGTTTCCATCTAAGAAAGCAAGAAGGTCTCCACAAACTACCCCCAATTTCGCCACTACAGCCCAAGTAGCTTTGAGTCATTCCAACAAAAAGGAATTGAATTCAAATGAATAAATCATTAAATGCGGAGTTGATGTTGTCGTGTTTGTGGTGCTTATAAATGTAAGAACGGACAGAGAGATGAAATAGGAAAAATTCATGTATCTATTAGTTGGCAGCAGTTATCATTCGGCCCTTGCCGCCCACGAAATCCCTTTATGCTGCTGTTAATTTTTTAAAGACGCGTATCAGGTGTTTGATAAAATTCCTCAACTGGAAAAAAGAAAAAACCATGTTTAGAATGCTTTAGTCCTTTTCGAGTGGCAAGTGGGAGCTACTGTGAGAGCTTTATGCCACTTTCTATCTTTGATGAAATGGCTTTGGCAAAAAGAAACAAATAAATTTTAGTGTTCGCACTGTTTTAGCCCAAGAGTCTTTCATGGTTGCCTTGGATTGATTGACAGGAAGAAGTCTGAATGTTGTTAGAAAGAAGCAGTTTTCTTTGCTTTTCAAAACCAATCTCTAGATCTATTAACAAAAACTCTAAATCGCGTGAAGTTTTACTAGACACAGTTAATATTATTTTAATATATTTTTAAATAAAAAAATAATTTATAAAACAAACACAACATCGGTTCGACTTCAGTAATGTTGTTGTGGAAACTTTACAAAGGATCTCGAGGAAGAAAAATGATTGCATTGCTAATAATTTGCAAGAGAGAATTCTTTCACTGAATAGAAAAAAAATATTATTTTTAAAATAATAACAAGTAAATTTAAAAATTAGTATTTTTTAAATAAAAAAATAGAAATTCCTGATAATATTCAATAAAAAATAAAATATAAAAATTATTCTTTTCAAGTAGAAAAAATTATAAAAGTTTAATAATTCTGAATAGAAATAAACCAAATTTCTAAACTAAATAAAAATATTTGATAAAAATATTTTCTATCCCAAAAATTCTTATATCAAAACCTCATTTGTCATATTTTATATCTATAAAAAAACTAATTTGTCATATGTACTGGGTCTATATGCTAAAACCAGAAAAAAATGTAACAAAAAAAAAATTCCATACAAGGCTGTGATTAACAAATTAAAAAGATGATAGCCATTTTTTAATAAATTAATTTCAATTTAAAATAACAAAATAAGGTTTCTTGAGGGTTATTGTGAAACCTCGCTTTGGAATGAATTGATCACGAGAATAAGAAATCATATGTAAATTATACAAAATTTATTATCAATTATCCAGATTTATTATTTATTATTAATATTGAATAATAGTTTATTTTATAATATAAATTATGTTTAAAATAAAATTAATAAAATTAAAATACATGAAACACAATTAATGATGAGGTCGTATATTTTGAGACTAAATTAAGATCATTTTCTTTCTCAATTATATTATTTATTTTTTTAATTAATAATTTAAGTATGTTTTTTTTATCTTAATTGACCGATTTACTAAGTATTTACTCAGCATAAATAACATAAAACGAACTTTATTCTAATAATATAATATGTTTGATATTTTTTATAAAAAAACTTTAAGATCTTATTAGGGGTTGTGATGCAACCCACTTTTTATTATAATTATAATTTTATTTATTTAAAAATAATTTTTTATGTTTTTTTTTTATTTTTATATATTGATATTAAAATTTTTAATATCTATATATTATTTTAATATATTTTTAAACAAAAATTATTTTTAAAAATAATCACTACATACATCCTTTAACTATTTTACTTGAAAGTGTCAATTATTTCCTAAACAGTGGCCTAGGCCTACCTGGCCTCCTCTAGGTATCAACAACATTTTACATCAGTCTTACCACTAAATTATAATTATAAATTATAATTATACACGAAATTAAAAATATTGCATTTTTACCTTTCATCTATTATACCTCCTCTGTCGCTCTCATAGCCAATTCTTTATTTCTTGGTCCTTGAGATCTTTACTTATTTTGGTTTTGGTCACCAAACTTCATTTTTTTCAACTACATCCTTGCAAGTTCTATTGGCATGCTTCTATTTGTTGTTATCTACTTCGATATCATATATCTTTAAATATGCCTGCATTGAATTAGAAATCAATCTTTTGAATGAATTGTTAACGGAGAGACCGTTTTGGGTCCCTGATTGACTGATTTTATTTGAATATATTATTTGATTAGTTTATTTATAAGTTGATCCTACTATTGCTGCCTTGTAATGACTGGAAATTTCACTCGAAATTTCTAGTATTATACAAAGGAAATTTCTACTTGCAAAGAAATGAAGTACTGTCATTGACTTGCAAAGTATTCGCAAGAAAGGCAGACAAGTGTGTCTATATATGTAGGAACTGCTGATTCGATTTCTACTACTTCTGCAAATGAATAGAAAGCATATCATTTCTCTTTCTCCTATTAAAGAACACAATTACAAACCTCAATTCAATACCCTTGCTTTACTCTGCAGCTAACTTCTCCTAAATTCCTTTGTTCATCCTCGCGAAAGAGAAGAAAAGCTGACCTCAGTAAGCCTGTCAGTTTTGTCTACACAGGTAAGGCAGATGCGTGTGTCTATACATGTAGGAACTGCTGATTCGATTTGAAAATGTTATTTGATTAGTCTGATCATAGGATAGGTTGAGTCTACTACTACTTCTGCCTTGCATTGACTCTAAATTCCTGGTGCTTTCTCCTGCAAATGAATAGAAATCACATCCTTTCTCTTTCTCCTATATAAAGAATACAATTAACCTCATTTCAATATCATACCTTTGGAATTTCATAGCTAACTCTTTGTTATATTGCTCCATTGCGAATTGATTGTGCCTTAATTTCTGCAGCTACCATGACAGAGCCAGAGTCTTCTCGATCTAGACCAGAAGGGGCCTATGATGTCTTCTTGAGTTTTAGAGGAGAAGACACTCGCAAGACATTTACAGATCATCTATATACTGCCTTGGTACAAGCAGGAATCCACACTTTTCGAGGTGGTGATAAACATCGTAGAGGAGAAGAAATCTCCGAGCACCTCCTCAAGGCAATTCAAGAATCAAAGATATCCATAGTTTTCTTCTCAAAGGGTTATGCTTCTTCTAGATGGTGTCTCAATGAACTTGTAGAGATTCTTAAGTGCAAAAATAGAAAAACCGGTCAGATTGTTCTTCCTATATTCTATGACATTGATCCTTCAGATGTGAGAAAACAGACTGGCAGTTTTGCAGAAGCATTTGTTAAACATGAAGAGCGTTTTGAAGAGAAGTTGGTGAAGGAGTGGAGAAAAGCTCTTGAGGAGGCTGGAAATCTATCTGGATGGAATCTCAATGATATGGCAAATGGGTATGCCTTTTTTCCAAATTTATGGAGTCAATATACTTTACATTTTTCAATGTGAAACAATAAAATACTTAATTGACTCGCTATCAATGACTTGCTTTTGTGTATGAGCAGGCATGAAGCAAAATTTATCAAAGAGATTATCAAGGATGTGTTGAATAAATTAGATTTTGAGTACTTATATGTTCCTGAGCACCTAGTAGGTTTGGATCCCCTTGTCCATAGTATTAGTGACTTCATAAGTACTGCCACAGATGAGGTTTGCATTGTGGGCATACATGGGATGCCAGGAATAGGAAAGACGACTATAGCAGGAGTTGTATTTAATAAACTTCGCAATAGATTCGAGGGAAGCTGTTTTCTTTCGAATATCAATGAAACATCAAAACAATTTAATGGTCTGGCTCTTTTACAAAAGGAACTTCTTCGTGATATTTTAAAACAAGATGCTGCGAACATCAATTGTGATGATAGAGGAAAGGTTCGGATCAAAGAGCGACTTTGTCGCAAAAGAGTTCTTCTTGTTGCTGATGACGTGGCTTGTCAGGACCAGCTAAATGCTTTGATGGGAGAGCGAAGTTGGTTTGGTCCCGGGAGTAGAGTAATTATCACAACAAGAGATTCAAATCTTCTTCGTGGAGCAGATCTAACATATCAGATAGAAAAATTGACACGAGATCAGTCCCTTCAGCTTTTCAGCTGGCATGCCTTTAAGGACACCAAGCCAGCAGAAGATTATATTGAGCTTTCGAAGAAAGCCGTTGATTTCTGTGGAGGACTTCCTTTAGCTCTTGAGGTTATAGGAGCTCTTCTGTACAGGAAAAACAGAGGTAGATGGGAAAGTGAAATTGACAACTTGAGCAGAATTCCAAACCAAGATATTCAAGGAAAGCTT
>Ga0307513_10005651_pt1 | contig 16477 bp, 15 predicted proteins | sample 15_EM_MG_FD_202174 | JGI IMG/M metagenome (GOLD analysis project Ga0307513, IMG submission 202174) | Populus trichocarpa ectomycorrhiza microbial communities from riparian zone in the Pacific Northwest, United States - 15_EM | ecosystem: Host-associated > Plants > Roots > Unclassified | place... | reverse complement strand
GGGGTCCCGCGTGCCTTGAAACCGGTCCGGGGAAACGACTTCGAGCAGGTGCCGCTCGATGGCTTCTTCGTCGACCTCCACGCCCTCGACGCGGCCGATGCCGGTCGGCTCCTGGCCATCGGGGAGCAGCTGCAAGGCACCGACGCAGTCGCGCCCGATGGCGGCCAGCAGGTCGAAGGCCTCGATCGAGCCCGTCTTGAAGCGCGCGGCGGTGCGACGGCGGATGGCATCGCTGTCGGGCAGCAAGCCTTCGAAGTAGTTGGCGACCGCGTCGCCCTTCAGCGGGTCGTTGTTGAAGTTGAAGGGCAACGACAGCGACAGCGGGCGGCCTGCGGGCGAGATCCGCCATGCGGGGTCGTACTGCAACGCCATGTCGCCGCGCGCGCCGAGGGTCCAGCGGCCCACGCGCTCGCCGTTGGCCCACAGGGCGAGGGTCTGGCTGCGCGACCGGCGTGCCATCTCACCACTCCGGCGCCAGCGTCGGCGCCGACGCATCGCGTTCAGCCAGGTGCAGTTCCAGACCCACCGCAGCGCACCAGCCGAGCAACTGCTTGAAGCTCAGCTCGTCGGCGTGCAGCTCCAGGTGCGACACCCGGTTCTGGCTCAGGCCCAGCCGGCCCGCGACCTGGGACTGCGTAAGCTTGCGCCGCTTGCGGGCGGCTTTCAGCAGCTGGCCCAACTGCGGGGCCGTGACGATGGGTTGGGAGCCGGCAGGATTCATGGTACAGACATCTGAATCTCAGATTTTCATACTTTATCTGCAATTCAGATTATTGCAAAGTAGCTGATTTTCAGCTGTCGAATCTCCTTGGTCGACCCGAGAGCGATGACGCCAGCGATTCAATGCGTCGCATCACCTCCAGCAGCTACGGCCCGGTGACGGGCGGCCGGCACACGGAAAGACATCCGATTCCAGCCGGGCGATCACCTTGTCGCCGTGGCGCCGCACGGCGAACCACTCACGCGCGATCGCTTCGAAGGTGCCCGCCGCCGACAGCGCTAGGCTGCTGCAGGCTCTTCGGACGCTGGCGCTTGGGGCTGCCCTGCCGACGCGCGTGCTGGCTGACCCGGCATGCCCTGCTGTGTCATTCCCATCAAGACAGTTGCAACGCCAAGGTGGTTTTCCGTGATCTTGATGGCAGGAGAAAGCGAGAACGTGTGCATGTATGCGTGATGCACCGTCAGCACGAGATCCTGCAGCTTTGGATCATCTTCAAGTTTGACGACCTTGAGCTTGATCTCTTCGCACTTGTCGACTGACAGGTGACGTGAGTGAGTCGCAGTGCTGGCGTGATCGCTGAGATAGTTCACGATGCCCTGCGCCGTTTCTGCCATTGCAGGATCGCCACCGAACATGTTCTCGCACAGCCATCCATGCACCATCGTCCTCGACCAATTGATCGCTTGGACGCACTCGACCAAGAATGACGGGTGGTACCGCGAGACAATCTGCTGCCACAAGGGAGTGCTGGCAGGGTCTAACTTGATGTTGTTGATGGCCATCTGGAATTCCTCCAGGATGGCCTGTGCTGGCATGCCCATGATCTGCGGGTCAATGGGCCCCAAGCTGGACTGCTTGCCCATCACGATCTGCTTCGCTGAGCACGCAATCATGGTGCCTGCTGACATTGCGAGCTGCGGGACGATGACCCGAATGTCCTTGTCGAACATCGTCCAAAGGTATTTCACCAGCGCTTCCGTTGCCGCGATATCGCCGCCCGGCGTGTGCAGGATAAGGTCAAGACCCTTCTCCCGCTTCATCTGATGGACCGCGGCCATGAACGCATTCATGTCGTCATCGCCCACCTGCAGGTTCGGCGTGTTACCCGGTCGGTTCAGCCAACCTGAGTAATAGGCTATGACGTTTCGTCCTGTGTGCCGATTGAGCTGACGCAGGTATTTGCGTCGAATTAGATCAATGGCTTGTTGGCCTTCGCGCTGACGCGCCCCGACCTCCGCGAGGACGCTGCTCCAGCCCGGCATGCTTACAGAGACGCTGTGCTACACCGAATAAAGGTTCGGATCGTCGGATCTACGAGGGAGATTCGCTCGAACACCTTCGTATCAGGAGCGGACGGAAGCGCCCGACTGACGAAGTGCTGTTCATATACGGCCACGACCTGATTAGCGTCGGCAAATGTGCCGCCCTGCTCCACAGCCTTATAAGCAGCCATCAAAGAGTTCTCACCCTTGGGCAACTCAAGAAGTGCGGTCATGTTCAGCCTCCAGAAAAAGCAACGGCCTAAAGACCCTGCGGATCCTTAGGACGTCGTTCTTGCTTCCGGCGCGAGCGTATCACGTGATACCAAACGGTGAAGCTGGGAATACGCGCAATATTGCCCCCAGATCAGTCCTACACACAAACCTTCAAGCAAGGGGGATGCCGGGCACGAGCTCCCTCCAAGCTAGCGCAAGCTTAGCGCCTGCTCATTCACCCAGCAGCCAAGAAAAAAGCACTTAGCGGGTTCACCGCCAAGTGCCGCTAAGTGCTTGTTTTCATTACATAGTTCTGGTGGCCTGGGGCGGAATCGAACCACCGACACGCGGATTTTCAATCCGCTGCTCTACCAACTGAGCTACCAGGCCGAGCCGGCGATTATAGCGAGGCAGTCCCGCCTCAAACCCCGCGCTTGTTGCGCGACAAATCCACCCCCAGCTGCTTCAGCTTGCGGTACAGGTGCGTGCGCTCCAGCCCCGTCTTTTCCGCCACCCGCGTCATCGAGCCGCCCTCCTTCGCGAGGTGGAACTCGAAGTAGCTCTTCTCGAACGCGTCGCGCGCTTCGCGCAGCGGCCGGTCGAGGTCGAAGCTCTGTTCCGACTGCGGCCCGCTCGGCTGCAGCGCGGCCGGCGTGCCGGCGTAGCCGCCGTTGGCCATCGGCTCGGCGCCTGGCGCTTGCGCCTGCTCGCGCCCGCCGCCGGCCGGCGGCATGCCGCGCTGGCCGGGCTTGACCAGCGCCTGCTCCACCGCGCGCAGCAGCTTCTGCAAGGTGATCGGCTTTTCCAGAAACGCCGCGGCGCCGTACTTGGTGGCTTCGACCGCGGTGTCGATCGTGCCGTGGCCGCTCATCATGATCACCGGCATCGTCAGCTGCGCGCTGCTGCCCCATTCCTTGAGCAGCGTGATGCCGTCGACATCGGGCATCCAGATGTCCAGCAGCACCAGGTCGGGCCGCAGCGATTCGCGTACCGAGCGCGCCTGCGCGGCGTTCTCGGCCAGCTCGACGGTGTGCCCCTCGTCGGTCAGGATCTCCGACAGCAGGGCGCGGATGCCCAGCTCGTCGTCCACTACCAGAATCGTTGCCATGGGCTCTCAATGCACCTGCGTTGCGTCACCGGTCGCCGGTGCGGGGCCTGCGTGAAGGTCTTGGGGTTCGGGATGTTCCTCGGCGTTCGGGGCGGCCGGCCCAGGCGCGAAGGTCGAAAATGATAACGATACTCGCGCGCCGGTCACCGGGGCGTCGGGTTGTTCGCCCTCATGGACATTCGCCGCGCGCAACCGGGCGCCATGTTCGTCGGCGATCTTCTTCACCACCGCCAGGCCGAGGCCGGTGCCTTTGGCCTTGGTCGTCACGTAGGGCTCGAACGCGCGCTTGAGCACCTTGTCGGGGAAGCCCGGGCCGTTGTCGAGCACCGTCAGCCGCACGGCGCGCAGCTCGCCGTGCTCGCCGCGCGCGGCCGACGTGCCGAGTTCGACGTGGCCGTCCGGCCGGTCGGCCACCGCGTCGAGCGCGTTCTGCACCAGGTTGTGGATCACCTGGCGAAGCTGGGTCGCGTCGCCCATGATGCGCGGCAGCGCCGGGGCCAGCCGCGCGTCGAGCTGGCCGCGGTCGTGCGCCTGGCCGTACAGCGCCAGCACCTCGGCGGCGAGCGCGTTCAGGTCGAGCGGCTTCATCTGCGCCGCCGGCAGCCGCGCGTAGTCGCGGAACTCGTTGACCAGCCGCTGCATCGCATGGACCTGGTTGACGATCGTCGCCACCGAGCGCAGCAGCAGCGCCTGGTCGCTGCCTTCGAGCTTGTTCTCCAGCTTGAACTGCAGCCGCTCGGCCGACAGCTGGATCGGCGTCAGCGGGTTCTTGATCTCGTGCGCCAGCCGCCGCGCGACCTCGGCCCAGGCCGCCGAGCGCTGCGCCGAGACGACCTCGGTGATGTCGTCGAAGACCATCAGGCGCTGCTCGCCGGGCAGCGGCGCGCCGCGCACCAGCAGGGTCAGCGTATTGCCATCGCCACGGCCGAGCTCGAAGGCGTCCTGCCAGTGGTCGCGCTCGCCGGCTTCGGGGCTGGTGGCGAGCAGTTCGTAGCGCTGGTCGACGCTGGCCGCGAAGGCTTCCAGCTCCGGCAGCTCGCTCAAGGTGCGGCCGCGCCAGGCGGCCAGCGGCAGGCGCAGGATTCGCGTCGCGCCGGGGTTGACGGTGTCGATGCGGCCTTCGCGGTCGAACACGATGACGCCGGCGGTCAGCGTGTCCAGGATCGTCTGCAGCCGCGTCCGCGCGCCTTCGAGCTGGGCGACACCGCGCTCGACCTGCAGCTTGGCGTCGGCGAGCTGCGCGGTCATCTCGGCGAACGAGCGGGTCAGCCCGCCGAGTTCGTCGGTCGACGCGAACACCGGCTTCGGCTTCAGATCGCCGGCGGCCACCTGGCGCACGCCGTCGGCCAGCAGCAGCAGCGGCCGCGCGAGCTGGTTGCCGAGCACGATGGCCAGCAGCACCGAGCCGAACACCGACAGGATCAGCGCCAGCGTCAAGGTGCCGATGTACATCCGGCCGAGGCTGTCGCGAGCCAGCGCGCGCTGCTGGTATTCGCTGTACGCGGCCTGCACCGCCAGCGCGTTGACCGCCACCACCCGCGGCACCGGCTGCACCACCATCAGGAAGCGGTCGTCGGCGGGCGAGAGGTGAAGGTCGCTGTTCGGCAGCCGGGCGAGCGCACGCACGCGGGTGGCCATCGTGTCGCCGGTGGCGATGGCCTCTTCGTCCAGCCCCTCGACCTGGCTCGCTACGCCGGTCAGGCGCGCCTGGCGCAGCAGCAGCGGCCCCGGCCGTTCGGGCGGTGTGGCGCTGATGCCGCCGGCCATCGCCAGCACCTGGCCGTTCGCGCCGATCAGCGTCACGTCGCGGGCGCCGAGCTGTTCGCGCAGGCGCTCCAGCGTCAGCGGCGCGGGGCCGTCGCGCGAATCGGCCAGCCGCTCGGCGGCGATGCGGGTCTTCGCATTGACGTCGGCGACCAGCGCGTCGAGCGTGGTCTTGCCCAGGGCGAGGCCGGCGTCCAGCGCACCGGCCACCTTGACGTCGAACCAGGCTTCGATGCTGCGCGAGACGAACTGGTACGAGACGGTGTAGATCACCAGCCCCGGCAGCAGCCCGACGACCGCGAAGATGCCGGCCAGCTTGATCAGCAGCCGGCTGCCGAACTTGCCGCGCCGCATGCGCACCGCCAGGCGGAGCGCAGCCAGGCCGATCACCAGCAACAGCAGCGCGGCGACGGCGACGTTGATCCAGAACAGCCAGACGAAGTGGCGCTCGTAGAAGCCGCCGCCGGCGGTGCTGAACGACAGCACGAACGCCAGCACCAGCGCGGCGCCGGTGGCGGCGACCAGCGAGACGATCCAGGCCCAACGCGCCGACTTGGACATCACGGCTCCCGGTCGATGCGCAGCACGCGCTCGACGCCGATCGCCCAGTCGGCCTGGCCGCCGAGGCCGATCTGCATCGGGCTCGGCAGCTGGGTGGTGTCGAGCCGGTAGCTGAACTCGAGGTAGTAGCGGCTGTCGGGGTCGAGCTGCGGCAGGTCGGCGATCTTCCAACCCGCGCTGCGCGAGACGACGGCCAGTGCGTCGGCCAGGCTCGGGTAGGTCTGGTTCAGCCCGCCGAGGCCGACCCGCCAGGTCGACGTCAGCGGCTGGTAGGCGATGCGCCAGTGGCGCGCGACGCGGGCGACGCGTTCGTCGCGCCAGTACCAGCGGCTGCGCAGCAATTCGGCCTCGGCGACGAAGTAGACCGGCACGCCGTGCTGCAACGCGTCTTCGACCGCCTTCGGCAGCGCGATGCGGACGGCGAACTCGAGCGTCAGCGCGCCGTCGCGGCGGATGGCCTGCAACTGCGCCAGCTCGATCGGCTGCACCTGTGCCTGCGCGCTGCTGCCGAACAGCATGCCCAGCACGAGCACGAGCCCCAGGCCCTGCAGCGCGAGTCGGCGGACCATCGGCGGTGGCATGGCTGTTTTGGCGGTCGTCAGGGCTTGTGTATCAGTGCGTAGAAAAAACCGTCCTGCAGCGCCCGGCCGCGGCCGGGGGCGGCGTCATGGGCATTGTCGGGCAGCGGCAGCAGATGCCCCGGCGACAGCGGGTCGAGCCGGGCCGCGCCGGCACCCCGGCGTTGCAAAAACGCGTCGATCTGCTCGCTGCCTTCACTCTTGAACACAGAGCAGGTGGCGTACAGCAGGCGGCCGCCTGGGGCCAGCAGCGGCCACAGCGCTTCCAGCATCTCGGCCTGCAGCCGGGCCAGCGCGGTGATGTCGTCGGGCCGGCGCAGCCAGCGGACGTCGGGGTGGCGACGCACGATGCCCGAGGCGCTGCACGGGGCGTCGAGCAGGATCGCGTCGAACGGCCGGCCGTCCCACCACCCGGCCGGGTTGCGGGCGTCGCCGGCCCTCAGCCGGGCCTTGAGTTGCAGCCGGTTCAGCGTGTCCTGCACGCGCGGCAGGCGCAGCGGGTCGCTGTCCAGCGCCAGCAGGTCGAGCTCGGCGAGTTCCAGCAGATGGGCGGTCTTGCCGCCCGGCGCGGCGCAAGCGTCAAGCACGTGGGCTCCGGGCTGAAGGCCATCGCCGACGAGCAGCCGCGCGGCGCGCTGGGCGGCGGCGTCCTGCACCGAGGCCTCGCCTTCGGCGAAGCCGGGCAACTGCAGCACCGGGCAGGGCTCGGCCATCACCACCGCCTGGCCGCCGAGCCCGGGCTCGTCGATCAGCGTCGCCGCCCGGCCGTGTGCGGTCAGCCGCTGCACGTAGGCCGCCCCGGTGCCGCGGCGGGCGTTGACGCGCAAGGTCATCGGCGGATGTTCGTTGTTCGCCGCCAGCAGCCCTTGCCATTGCAGCGGCCAGTCGTGGCGGATGCGTTCGATCCACCACAGCGGGTGGTTGAAGGCGCCGATCGGCTGGTGCCTGGCCGCCGCCACCAGCGAGTCGCGCTCACGGATAAAACGCCGCAGCACCGCGTTGACGAAGGCCGCGGCGGCCGGCGTACGGTGGCGGGCCGCCGTCACCGCCTGGTCGACCAGCGTGTGCTCGGGGTACGGCGGGTGGGCCATCGGCCACAGCAGCGCCAGCGCGGTGAGCAGCAGCGAATCGACGTTCGGCGGCGGCGCCTTCGGCGCGACGATCGTGCGCACCTCGCCGGCGCCGCCGAGCCAGCGCATCACGTGGAAGGTCAGCGACTGCACCGCCGGCCGCGCATCGGCCGGCATCCGCGCCAGCACATCGGTGAGCGACTTGCCGCTCTTCACCGCCAGCACGGCGTCGGCGGTCAGGTCGAGCAGGCGCGACAGCGGCAATGACGGCGTGAAAGGGGGCGAGGCAGCTGGCGTCATGGGTGTCAGTCATGGGTATGACCCAAGCCAGTCTAAGCGCTGCCGAGCAACCCCGACGGCGGCGGCGCACAATGCGTTTCCCCGCGCCACGCTGCCTGCCCGATGTCGAAAAACGCCCTCGCCGAATCGAAACCACAGCCGGCCGCAGCGAGGATCCTGCGCAGCGAGGACGAGCTGGCCCAGCTGCCGGCGTCCGAACGCATCCGCTACCGGCTCGTCAACGCCGATCGCCGCTACCACGCCAATGACAACATCGCCGACTTCGTCAACGCCGGCGAGCTGGACGAGCTGAAAGGCGAGGTCCAGGCCAAGCTGCAGGAAGTGCTGCGCGCCTTGGTGATCGACACCGACAGCGACCACAACACGCAGGAAACCGCCCAGCGCGTGGCCCGGATGTACATCGACGAGGTCTTTCGCGGCCGCTTCCACCCGATGCCCGCGGTGACCGAGTTCCCGAACGCCGAGCGGCTGAACGAGTTGATGATCGTCGGCCCGATCACGGTGCGCAGCGCCTGTTCGCACCACCTGTGCCCGATCTTCGGCAAGGTCTGGATCGGCCTGCTGCCGAACGAACACTCGAACCTGATCGGCCTGTCGAAATACGCCCGCATCACCGACTGGATCATGAGCCGGCCGCAGATCCAGGAAGAAGCGGTGACGATGCTGGCCAACGAACTGCAGGAACGCGTGCGCCCCGACGGCCTGGCCATCGTGATGGAGGCCGACCACTTCTGCATGCACTGGCGCGGCGTCAAGGACACCCAGGCGGCGATGGTCAACAGCGTGATGCGCGGCGCGTTCCTGAAGGATGCCAACCTGCGACGCGAGTTTCTCTCGCTGCTGTCGCGCAAGAAAGGGTGAGGCCCGCCATGCTCGTTCGCCTGATGTACGCCAGCCGCGCGGTACCGGCGCTGGACCACGACGCCCTGGTCGCGATCCTGCGCAAGGCCAAGCTCAACAACCCGGCCGCCGGCGTGACCGGCGTGCTGTGTTTCAGCGAAGGCATCTTCCTGCAGGTGCTCGAAGGCGGGCGCAGCGCGGTCAACCGGCTCTACAACCGGATCGCCCGCGACGAGCGCCACACGCAGGTCGAGCTGCTCGGCTACGAAGAGATCGGCGAACGCTGTTTCGCCGGCTGGGCGATGGGCCAGGTCAACGCGGCGCGGCTGAACCCGGCGCTGCTGCTGAAGTATTCGGAGACCGCGACGCTCGACCCGTATGCGGTGTCGGGCGAAGCGTCGATGGCGCTGTTTCGCGAACTCGCGGCCACCGCTTCGATCGTTGGGCAGCCCTGACCCAGCCCTGACTAACCCAGGGCGTCGGACCAGATCGTCCGCGCCCAGTTCCAGCCGTAGCGCCCTTCCAGCTCGCTCGGCCCCGGCGACAGCCCGCCCGAGCCGGCCACTGTGCGGTAGTTCTTCTCCGCCGCCACGTAGGCATGCACGCTGGCCACGTGCATCACGCGGGTCGCATCGACGAAGCTGTAGCAGGTGTTCGTGAGCATCGGCGCGGGGTCGACCGGCCAGCCCATCAGTTCGGCGACGATCGCCGCCGCCGCCACCTTGGCGTGGGCGTTGGCCATGTGGCCGCTCTTGGGCATCGCCGGCGCGGCGAGGATCGAATCGCCGACCACGTAGACATCCTTCGCCGCGGTGGCCGAGAAGTCGAGGTAGTTGATGCCGACCCAGCGCTGGCCGCCGGCGTTCGCCAGGCCGCTATCGACGGCCAAGGCGCCGGCGCGCTGGCTCGGCAGCACGTTCAGCACGTCGGCGCGCTGCTCTTCCTGGACTTCGAACTTGACCACGCCGCGGCGCGCATCGACCGCCACCGCCTTGTGCTGCGGCCGGTAGTCGACGATGCCGGCGTAGTCTTCCGCGAAGACCTTCTTGAACAGCGCCGGCTTGGACGTGATGTCCGGGTTGGCGTCGAAGACCAGCACCTTGGCGCGCGGCTTGGCCTGCTTGAAGTAGGCTGCCACCTGGCAGGCGCGCTCGTAGGGCCCGGGCGGGCAGCGGTACGGCGCTTCGGGGATCGTCAGCGCATAGACGCCGCCGTCGGGCATCGCCTCCAGCTGGCGGCGCAGCGCCAGCGTCTCGGGGCCGGCCTTCCAGGCCTGCAGCACACGGCCTTCGTCGTGCGCGGCGCGCAGGCCTTCGATGCTGTCCCACATCAGGTCGACGCCGGGGGCGAGCAGCAGCTTGTCGTAGCCGATCGTCGCACCCGACGCGAGCAGCGCCTGGCGGCGCTCGGCATCGATCCGCGCGACGCTGTCGCGAACGATGCGAACGCCATGCCGGCGCTCGAGCGCGGTGTACGGCACCGTCAGATCGGCCAGCGTGCGGCTGCCGCCGAGCACCAGGTTGCTCAAGGGACAGCTGATGAAGACCTCGTTCGGCTCGACCAGCACGACATCGATCGTGCGCTCGGAAAAGAGTCGCACGTACTTGGCCGCGGTCGCGCCGCCGTAGCCGCCGCCGACGACCAGCACGCGCGCCCGGCTCGGCGGCGGCGCGGCACAGCCGGCGGCCAAGGCGGCGGCACCCAGCATCCACTGCCGGCGTTGCATCGTCATGGCTGCTCCTTCGCCAGCAGGCGGGCGATCTGCTCGATCTGTGCATCGCTGTAGCCCTTGGCGATCTGCGGCATCACAGTGCCGACGCGCGAGCCGCTGCGAAAGGACTTCATCTGCTCGTCGATCTGCAACGCCGGCCGGCCGGCGAGCGGCGGCACCACGCTGCCTTCGACGCCATGGCCCAGCGTCCCGTGGCAGGCGGCGCAGCTCGCGGCGAGCGAACGCGCCTGCAGCGCCGCCGCGTCCTGCGCCGATGCGGCGGTCGCGGTCAGCAGCAGCAACGTCAATCCCATCCGATGCATGCGGGTCTCCTGCGGTCAGTCTCTTCGATGACTCTTGACTCTTAGATGCGCCCAGCGGTGCCGAACCCGTACAGCCGAGTCAGCAACCGGGTCGGGAACTGGCGCGCTGCCGCGTTGTACGCCTGCGCCGCTTCGTTGAAAAGCTGGCGCGCAAAAATCAGCCGCGCCTGGCTGTCGCCGATCAGCGCGGCATGCGGCGCCACCACCACATCGGCGCGCAGTTCGCGATGCTGGTCGAGCAGCGCCAGCACCCGGCTCGACGCCGAGGCCATCGCCGCTTCGGCAGCGACCAGCGCCGCGGCCGGCGGCGCCGCCACCGGATGCGCGCGCAGCGCATCGGCGGCGACGCGGATCTGCGCATCGGCGGCCAGCAAGGCGTCGAGCGCGCCGTGTTCGTCGGCCAGCGGCTCGCGCAGCGCCAGCACCAGCGCATTCACCGCGTCGCCGCGCTTGGCGAGCACCTCGCCGACCAGCAGCCAGGCACTGCCGATCGCGCTGCGCAGCGCGACCAGGCGGTTGTAGGCGCCGACCATCCAGAAGACGAGGACGGCGGCAAGCGCCAACAACACGATCTGGCCGTCGGACATCCGCGCGAGCTACCCGCGAACCTCGCCCTGCCCCAGCACCACCCACTTCAGCGAGGTCAGCCCTTCCAGCCCGACCGGCCCGCGGGCATGGAACTTGTCGGTCGAGATGCCGATCTCGGCGCCGAGGCCGAACTCGAAGCCGTCGGCGAAGCGGGTGCTCGCGTTGACCATCACGCTCGCCGAATCGACCTCGCGCAGGAAGCGCATCGCCGATACGTGGTTGCTGGTCAGGATCGCGTCGGTGTGGTGCGAACCGTAGCGGTTGACGTGGCCGATCGCTTCGTCGAGGCTGTCGACGACCTTGATGCTGATGACCGGCGCCAGATATTCCTCGCTCCAGTCGGCTTCGCTCGCATCGACGACATGGGCGCCGGCCAAGCCGCTGATCAGCGGCTTGCTCGAAGGACAGCAGCGCATCTCGACGCCCTTGGCCGCAAAGATCGCGCCGATGCGCGGCAGGAACGCGGCCGCCTGCGCCCGATGCACCAGCAGCGACTCGGCCGCATTGCACGGGCTGTACTTCTGCGTCTTCGCGTTGTCGGTGACCCGCAGCGCCAGCGCCAGGTCGACCTCGGCATCGACGTAGACATGGCAGTTGCCGTCCAGGTGTTTGATGACCGGCACCCGGGCTTCGGCGCTGATGCGCTCGATCAGGCCCCGTCCGCCGCGCGGGATGATCACGTCGACGTATTCGGGCATCGTGATCAGGTGGCCGACCGCCGCGCGATCGGTGGTTTCGACGAGCTGCACCGCGTCGGCCGGCAGGCCGGCATCGACCAGCGCGGCCTGCACCTCGCGCCACAAGGCGAGGTTCGAGCGCAGCGCCTCGGAGCCGCCGCGCAGGATGCAGGCGTTGCCGCTCTTGATGGCCAGCGACGCAGCCTCGATCGTCACGTTCGGCCGGCTCTCGTAGACCATGCCGAACACGCCCAGCGGCACCCGCATGCGGCCGACGCTGATGCCGCTCGGCCGCCGTTTGAGTTCGGTGATCTCGCCCACCGGGTCGGCCATCGCGGCGATCTGCTCGCAGCCTTCGGCGACGGTTTCGATGATCTTCGGCGTCAGCTTCAGGCGGTCGACCAGCGGCGCCGCCAGGCCGGCCGCCTGGGCGGCTTCGACATCGGGCGCATTGGCCGCCTGCAGCGCCGGTGCCGCGCGGCGCAAGCGGGCGGCGAGGCCGCGCAGCGCGTTGTCCTTGGCCGCCGTGGATGCCGCGGCCATCGCGCCGGCGGCAGCCCGCGCGGCGGTGCCCACGTGGGCCATGTAGGCTGGGAGGTCGGTCGGGTTCATCGTCGGGCGATTGTCCCAAATCCATCCCAAATCCGCGCGCTCGGAGGCTGGATCAGAGACGGGCCAGCGCCGCCAGCCACAACGGCGCGGTGATCGCGAAGAGCAGCGTCGACAGCACGATGCTGCCGGTCGCCTCGCCCTCCAGCGTCTGGTAGCGCTGGGCGAAGATCAGCGCGTTGCTGCCGACCGGCATCGCGGCCATCATCACCACCACCGCCAGCGGCAGGCCGGCCAGGCCGAATGCCCAGTGGGCGACGAGCAGCACCACGGCCGGCAAGGCGAGCAGCTTGACGAGCAGCACGACGGCCATGCCCGTGCGGTATTCGCCGAGGCCGTAGTAGGCCAGCGACAGGCCGATCAGCACCAGGCAGAGCGGGACCACGGCGCTGCCGAGCATCTGCAGCGCCTCGTCGACGGCGGCCGGCAGCGCCAGCCCGGCGGCGTTGAACAGCAGCCCCGCCAGCACCGGCAGCACGACCGGGTGGACCACCGTGTTGCGCAAGGTCAGCAGCAGCGTCTCGGCCAGCGACGAATGGCCGCGGGCGCGCGCCAGGTCGAGTTCGACCAGCGTCGTCACCACCGACAGCAGCACCAGCGCGTGCAGACTGACGAGCGTGATGTGGATCGCGAGCCCCGCTTCGCCGAACAGCGCCGCGGCCATCGGGATGCCGATCTGCACCGAGTTGCCGAAGGTCGCCGAGATCGCGCGCACGCTGGGCACCGCGCCGCCGAAGCGGCGCTGGCTGGCGTAGACCAGCAGCATCACCACCAGCAGCGGGCCGAAGAAGGCTGCCAGTGTGCGCCACGGCAGGGCCGCGAAATCGATTCGCGCGGCGGTGCGGAACAGCAGCGCCGGCACGAAGATGAAGAAGGCGGCGTTGCCGATCACGCGCGCCGGGTCCTGTTCGCCGAGCCAGCGCAAACGGCCGGCGACCCAGCCGATCGCCACCGCGACCAGAATCGACAGCAGCTTGTAGGCGACGGCCAAGGTCATGGGCGGCGAGTATGCCGCCCGGGCAGCGGTTCAGCCGGCGGTCACAGGCCCAGCCAGTTGCCGATCGCCAGCAGCGCCGCGGGGTCGTAGTTCGCGTAGCCCTGGACCTTGATCGGCTCCAGCTTGCGCCGGCCTTCTTCGCTGGCGTCGAGCGACGTGAAGTACTCGCGCAGCCGCTTCAACTGGTCGGCCGTGACCGACGGGCTGGCGATGACCTGCTTGATCGGCACCGGTTTCGAACGCGCGAGCACCTTGCCGCCTTGCGCGACCCAGGCCTTGATGACCGCGCCCGACGCGGTGGCGCCGGCCTGCGTGAAGGTGTGCTCGACCATGAACGGCACGGCATCCTGGTAGCGGGTGTAGGTGGTCGCCACCTGGCCGGCGTCGCCGAGCGCGTCGCGCATCGTCGCCCGCACCATCCAGGCGGTGATCGAGTCTTCGTCGGGGGCGCCGAGCTTGCGCCCGCGCAGATCGGCCAGCGTCTTCAGCGACGAATCGGCGCGGACCAGGAAGCTGGCCCGGTATTCCTCGAAGCCCTTGGTCACCGCGACGAGTTGCCAGCCGCTGCCCTTGATGGCGCCGATTGCGACGTGTGCCGGGTGCACCAGCGCCAGATCGTAGGACTTGTCGGCCAGGCCCTTGCGCAGCACCTTGTAGTCGGCCACCGGCTCCACCGTGACCGGCTGGCCGAGCAGCTTGGCGAGATCGACCGCGATCGCGGCGTAGTGGGCACGGATCTCGTCGTTCGAGACCCGATACGTCACCCCTTCGTTGACCGCGAAGACCAGCGCCTGGGCCCACGGCGCGGTGGCCAGCAGCAGCGCGGCAAGCGCGGCACGCAACAGCAGCAGTGGCTTCATCGGCGGCCTTTCCGGTCGGGTTGGCGATACCCCCCTATCTTAGGGGTGCACTCCGTTCCGGAGCCGGGGATTTACGCTGTCGCGGCGGCGCTTTTTTCACGTTCGCCGCCTTCGCGACGTCAGGCCGGGGTCTTTCCGGCCGCCGCCTTCTTTGCCGGCACCTTGGCCGCGCGCGGCTCGAACTCGAACACGACCTTGCCTTCCTTCGGGTCGAAGCTGAGGTAGGCCTTGAACTTGCGCCGCGTCTTGTTGGAGACGAAGTTCTCCAGCAGGCTGGTCTTGCCGGTGGCCAGCAGCTTGCTCATCTCTTCGCGCGGGACCGGCTGCTGCAGGATGATCTTGCCGCTCTTGAAGTCGCAGGTTACCGGCGCGCCGACGCTGTGTTCGCAGACATAGCTGCTGCCGTGCTCGAAGACATGGCCCTTGCACTTCGGGCACGCGCCCAGGCTCTCCTGCGCCGAAAAGTCGACCGGCTCGCCGTCTTCGCCCGACTTGGCGTCGTCGCCGAAGTCGAATTCGAGCTTCCAGTTCTTGATCTCTTCGTCGCGCACGAGCTTCATCGCCGCGGTGAACGGCCAGCCGGCCTTCGAGCGGAAACCTTCGAGCGGGCCGATCTGCTTGTCACGCAGGAAGGCGTCGGCTTCGGCGGTCTCGAAGGGGCGGCCGGCGGGGATCTTCGTGATGCTGAAGTCGCAGGACTCACAAGCGAAGCGGCGGTAGTTCTCCTTCACCACGCCACCGCAATTGGGGCACGGCGTGGCCAAGGTCGCGTAGTCGCCGGGGATCGTGTCGCGGTCGTATTCCTTGGCCTTGCGCACGATGCGCTCGGCCATCTTCGCGATCTCGGCCATGAAGGTCGCGCGCTTGAGCCGGCCGTGCTCCATCTCGGCGAGCTGGTACTCCCAGTTACCGGTGAGCTCGGGCTTGGTCAGGTCCTCGATCGCCAGGCCGCGCAGCAAGGTCATCAGTTGGAAGGCCTTGGCGGTCGGCACCAGCTCGCGGCCTTCGCGGTGCATGTACTTCTCGAAGATCAGGCCTTCGATCGTCTGCGCGCGCGTGGCCGGCGTGCCGAGGCCCTTTTCGGCCATCGCCTCGCGCAACTCGTCGTCGTCGATCATCTTGCCGGCACCTTCCATCGCCGACAGCAGCGTGGCTTCGGTGTAGCGCGCCGGCGGCTTGGTCTTCAGCGCATTCACGTCGACGCTTTCGGTTCGCACCATCTCGCCCGGCTTGACCGCCACCAGGTTGGCGTCTTCGTCCTGCGCTTCCTTGCCGTACACCGCCAGCCAGCCCGGGTTGACGAGCACCTTGCCGTTGGTCTGGAACTTGTAGATCTGCTCGCCCACCGTGACCTGGCTGATGCGGGTCGTGACCATCGATTCGGCCGGCGGGTAGAACACCGCCAGGAAGCGCTTGACGATCAGGTCGTAGAGCTTGGCTTCGAGCTCGCTCAGGCTCTTCGGCGGCTGCAGGGTCGGGATGATCGCGAAGTGGTCGGAGACCTTGGCGTTGTCGAAGACCCGCTTGATCGGCTTCACGTAGCCTTCGCTCAAGCCCTTCTGCGCATGCGCCGACAGCGCGCGCAGCGGGCCGGGCAGGCTTTCGCCGGCGATCATCTCGAAGGTCTGCTTGACGACGCTGAGGTAGTCCTCGGGCAGCGCGCGCGAATCGGTCCGCGGGTAGGTCAGCACCTTGTGCTTTTCGTACAGCGTCTGGGCGATCGACAGCGTCGTCTTGGCGCTGAAGCCGAAGCGCGAGTTGCCTTCGCGCTGCAAGGTCGTCAGGTCGTAGAGCAAGGGGCTGCTCTGGTTGCTCGGCTTGGCTTCTTCGCTGACGCTGGCCGGCTGCCCGCGCACGGCAGCCGCGATGGCTTCGGCGTCCTTCGCGACCCACAGGCGGTCAGCGCGCGCTTCGGCATCGTCGGGGTTCTTCTTCCACTTCGGGTCGAACCATTTGCCGTCGTACTGGCCGGCCTCGGCGTCGAAGCTGGCCTTGACCTCCCAGTAGTCGCGCGCCACGTGCTTGCGGATCTTCTCTTCGCGTTCGACGACGATCGACAAGGTCGGCGTCTGCACGCGGCCGACGGTCGTGAGGAAGAAGCCGCCGTCGCGCGAGTTGAACGCGGTCATCGCGCGGGTGCCGTTGATGCCGACCAGCCAGTCGGCCTCCGAGCGGCTGCGCGCGGCGTCGGCCAGGCCCTGCATCTGCTCGTCGCTGCGCAACTGGGCGAAGCCGTCGCGAATGGCCTGCGGCGTCATGCTTTGCAGCCACAGCCGGCGGATCGGCTTGTTCAGG
>Ga0307513_10005650_pt1 | contig 16477 bp, 12 predicted proteins | sample 15_EM_MG_FD_202174 | JGI IMG/M metagenome (GOLD analysis project Ga0307513, IMG submission 202174) | Populus trichocarpa ectomycorrhiza microbial communities from riparian zone in the Pacific Northwest, United States - 15_EM | ecosystem: Host-associated > Plants > Roots > Unclassified | place... | reverse complement strand
GAACAGCTCCGATACGCGCGCCAGGTAGGTCAGCTCGTCGTCCGTCACCGCCCCGTCCGAGGTGGCCACGTAGAAGAGGCCGTCCAGGACATCCTCGAGCAGCATCGGGCAATTGCGGTAGCGTTTGGCGAGCCGGCGCGCGTAGCTCTCGAACCCGCGCGTGGTCTGGCGGGCGAGCTGGTAGAGGCGGCGCACATTGCCCGCGCTTTCAGGGTCAGCCTGGAAGACCGAGGAGAAGGCCTCGTACTCCGCCGAGTGGGCTTCGCCGTCCGCCTTGGCCAGCTTGGCGCCCAGCGCCGTCACCGCGGTCGAGAAGGCGGGGTCCTCGCCGGGCAGGCCCGGAGGACAAACGTCGCACTCGGCCTCGTCGAGGTTGCGTGCGGCGAGGCCGGCAATTTTGCGCCAGAAGCTCATGAGAGTAAGCGGAAGCCTTACGAGTGTGGCGACGCCATGACAATCAGGGGCCGGGTTAAGTTTTGGACAGGGTTTGGAGTTTCTGGATCGACCGGGGCGGCACCTTCACCGACGTGATCGGCCGGGCCGACGACGGGTCCGAGACCTCGTTGAAACTGCTCTCCGCCTCGCCCGCCTATCCCGACGCCGCGGTCGAGGCCATGCGCCGGATCCTGGGCGCCCAGCCCGGCCAACCCTTCCCCGCCGCCCGCGTCGACGCGATCAAGATGGGCACCACGGTCGCCACCAACGCGCTCCTGGAGCGCGCCGGCGCCAGGACCCTCTTCGTCACCACCAAGGGATTCGCCGACGCCTTGGTGATCGGCGACCAGGCCCGGCCCGACCTCTTCGCGCTCAACATCGTGCGGCCGCAACCCCTCTATTCCGGCGTGATCGAGGCCGACGAGCGGCTGGGCGCGGACGGCGCCGAAGCGCGGTCGCTGGATCGCGTGGCCCTCACCGAGGCGCTGCAAAAGGCGCTGTCCCAAGGTTTCACCTCCGTCGCCATCGCCTTCCTGCACGCCGACCTCGATCCGGCGCACGAGCGCCAGGCCGGCGAGATCGCGCGTGGGCTCGGGTTCCCATTCGTCGCGATGAGCCACGAGGTTTCACCCCTGCCGCGCTTTATTCCGCGCGCCGAGACGACGGTGGCCGACGCCTACCTGACGCCGATCCTGCAGGCCTACGTGCGACGGGTGGCCGATGCGGTGGCCGGCGCGCCGCTGTTCTTCATGACTTCGGCTGGCGGCCTGGTCCGCGCCGAGGCGTTCCGTGGCAAGGACGCCGTGGTCTCCGGTCCCGCCGGCGGCGTGGTCGGCGTGGCCCGCACAGCCGACGCGGCTTCGGCGCCCGCTGTCCTCGGCTTCGACATGGGCGGCACCTCCACCGACGTCTGCCGCTTCGCCGGCCAGCTGGAGCGGCGCGACACCGCCCGCGTCGCCGGCGTGAAACTGCGCAGTCCCATGCTCGACGTGGAGACCGTGGCGGCCGGCGGCGGCTCGATCCTGGCCTTCGACGGCATGCGCGCCAGGGCGGGCCCCGCCAGCGCCGGCGCTGACCCCGGCCCCGCCGCCTACGGCCGCGGCGGCCCGGCCACCGTCACCGACGCCAACCTGGTGCTGGGCCGCCTCGACCCGCGCTTCTTCCCCTCGGTCTTCGGGCCGAAGGGCGAGCGCCCGCTGGACGCCGCCGCCGCCCGCGCCCGCCTGGCCGATCTCGCGACCGCCATGGGCGCCGAGAGCGTGGAAGCCGCCGCCGAGGGCTTCGTCGCCGTCGCCGTCGAACAGATGGCCCAGGCCGTGCGCCGCATCTCCACCGAGCGCGGCTTCGACCCGCGCGAACACGCGCTCACCGCTTTCGGCGGCGCCGCCGGCCAGGTCGCCTGCCAGACCGCCGAGGCTTTGGGCGTGGGCGAGATCCTCTGTCCGCGATACGGCAGCGTGCTCAGCGCCTGGGGCATCGGCCAGGCCCAGGTCACGGCCCTGCGCCAGGCCGGAGTGGAGGCGCCGCTGGATTTGACGGGCCTCGTCCGCGCCGAAACCGCCCTCGCCGAGGTGGAAACCGCCGCCCGCGCCGCCATGGCCGAGCAGGGCGCAGAAGCCTCCGCCATCCGCCGCACGCTGCGCCTGCGCTACGACGGCGCCGACGCGGAGCTCCCGGTCCCGCTGACCGACCTGGCGAGCGCCAAGGCTCAGTTCGAAGACGCCCACCAGCGCCTCTTCGGCTTCATCGAACCCGCCCGGACCATCCTGATCGCAGCAGTGGAAGCGGAGGCTCAATCAATCGCTGCTTATCCCCGCGAAAGCGAATACCCCGGCTTGTTCAGTTCGGAAGGTTCGGACAGACCGCAGGCCCCGCCGGCTCAGGAACAACAAAAACACCTGGGTCCCTGCTTTCGCGGGGATAAGCGGGTGAAGATGTTTGCTCTTGGGACGTGGCATGACGCGCCGGTGATTGCGGCGGAAGAGCTTACGGAAGCCGACGGCCCCGCGCTCATCGTCCGACCCGACACCCAGATCGCCCTGCTCCCCGGCTGGCGCGCGACGGCGCAAGCCGACGGCCTCATCCGTCTCACCCGCACCTCGGCGGCCGCCGCCCAGGCCATCGCCCTCGACAAGCCTGATCCGGTCACTCTGGAGCTCTTCAATCGCCGCTTCATGGGCGTGGCGGAAGCGATGGGCGCGGCGCTCGAACGCACGGCGCACTCAGTGAACATCAAGGAGCGACTCGACTTCTCCTGCGCCCTCTTCGACGCCGACGGCGGGCTCGTCGCCAACGCCCCGCACATGCCGGTCCACCTGGGCAGCATGGGCGCGTCCGTCCGCGCCGTCCGCGACCGCCATCCGGTCCTGCACCCCGGCGAGGCCTTCGCGCTCAACAATCCCTACGCCGGCGGCACCCACCTGCCCGACATCACCGTGGTGATGCCGATCTTTATTCGTCCCCCCAAGGGGGAGGGGGACCGCGGAGCGATGGAGGGGGTTTCATCCTCGGCGCCAACATTCTACGTCGCCGCCCGTGGCCACCATGCCGACATCGGTGGCGTGCAGCCGGGGTCCATGCCGCCTTTCTCGAAAACCATCGACGAGGAGGGCGTCATGCTCGACGCCGTGCCGATCATGCGCGAGGGCCGCTTCCTGGAGGCCGAGACCCGCGCCGCGCTCGCGAACGACCGCTGGCCGGCCCGCGCGCCGGACCGCAACCTCGCCGACCTCAAGGCCCAGATCGCCGCCTGCCAGGCGGGCGCGGCGGCCGTCTCCCACATGATCCGCACCTACGGCGCCGACGCCGTCGCCCGTTACATGACCTTCGTGCAGCAAAACGCCGCCGCGGCCGTCCGCCGCGCGCTGGGCCGGCTCACCGACGGCGGAGCCAGCGTGCCGCTGGACGGCGCCGGCGAGATCGTCGTGCGCACCACGGTCGACGCCGCCGCCGGCGAGGCGACCCTCGACTTCACCGCCAGCGCCGACCAGCTCGCCACCAACTTCAACGCCCCCTCGGCCATCGTCGACGCCGCGGCGCTCTACGTCTTCCGCACCCTGGTGGATGACGACATCCCGCTAAACGCCGGCTGCCTGGAGCCGCTGAACATCCTGACCCGCAAGGGCTCGATGCTGGCCCCGCAGCCCCCGGCGGCCGTGGTCGCCGGCAATGTCGAGACCAGCCAGCACGTGGTCGACGCCCTCTATGCGGCGCTGGGCGTCATGGCGAATTCCCAGGGCTCGATGAACAACTTCACCTTCGGTGACGAGGACCGCCAGTACTACGAGACCATCTGCGGCGGCGCGGGCGCCACGGCCGACGCGCCGGGCGTCAGCGCGGTCCACAGCCACATGACCAACTCGCGCCTTACCGACCCCGAGATCCTCGAGCGCCGCTTCCCGGTCCGTGTCGAGGCCTTCGGCATCCGGCGGGGTTCGGGCGGCGCGGGCAAGAACGCCGGCGGCGACGGGGCAGTGCGGCGGATGCGCTTCCTGGCGCCCATGGAAGCTGCCCTCCTCTCCTCCCGCCGCGAGCACGCGCCGCAGGGTCTCGACGGCGGCGGAGCGGCGCTCCCCGGCCGGCAGCGTTTGATCGAAGCTTCGGGCGCGGTTACAGAACTCCCCGGCTGTTTCTCCGTAAGGGTGCAGGCTGGCGACGTGATCGAGATCGAAACCCCGGGGGGCGGCGGGTTCGGTTCTGCAAGCGGCGCCTGAAAAAAGCTGAATTCCAAAGGTTTCTGAGTTCCATGACCCCGTTCGCCTTCGCTCTCGCCCTCATCTTCGCCCAGGCCGCCGACGGCGCAGCGCCCGCCGCTGAGGCGCCCGCCGCAGCCGAGGCGCCTGCGGCCGCCCCCGCTGAGGAAGCCTTCCCGGCCGGCGCCCCGCGCGAGGACTATCCGTTCGTCGCCTGGTGCTACGGCAACCTGCGCGGCTATCTCGACATGCATGACGAGGTGATGCCGGAAGTCACCCGCATCGAGACCACCTATCGTGCGCCTGGCCGCAAGCTCGCCGACGACATGAAGGTCTACGCCGACATGCAGAAGACCGGCCGCACCCAGCTCAAAACCCTGCAGGCGGCCCTGACCGCGGCCGAAAAGGCCAGCATGCGGCCGATCAACAGGGTCGGCGCCGAGGCCGTCAAGCGCGGCCAATCGATCTGGGTCGCCGGACCCGAGGTCAGCAAGGCCCGCAAGGCGCAGGAATGGATGAGCTGGACCCTGCCGGTCCGCTGCGAGACCACCGCCGCCAGCCTGGAGAAGCGCTCCACGCTCATGGGCGCCTCGCTCCGGGCGAACGCCGAGCCCGAGGCGGCGCCGGCCGCAGCGCCCGCGCCGACCGCCGAAACCCCGCCGCCCGCTCCGGCGACGTCGAGCGCCGAAGGTCCTCCGGCCGACCCGCCCGCCGAAACCCCGCCCCCGACCCCGAACTAGCCCGCGAGGTATTTCGCCAACAGGTCCAGGCCCGCGGCGTTCCGCTCGGGCCGGTGGGCGAAGCACCAGCGCAGCCAGCCGTCGCCCTCGGGCCCGAAGGCTGACCCTGGCGCCACGCCCAGCCCGACCCTGTGGATCAGGTCCTTAGCCAGCGCCATGGAGTCCGCGCGGCCGTCGATGCGGAAGAAGGCGTACATGCCGCCCTCCGGCTCCGGCGCCTCGACGCCAGGCATCGCGCGCAACCGACCCAGCACTAGGTCGCGGGCGGCCCGGAGATCGTCCCGCAACTCAGCGATGCTCGGCTCGCCGTCATTGAGCGCCGCGATGGCCCCGCTCTGGATGAAGTCCGGGGCGCAGGATGTGTTGTACTCGACGACCACCGCCATCGCCTCGGTCAGCATCGGCGGCAGCACCATCCAGCCCATCCGCCAGCCGGTCATCCGCCAGGCCTTGGAGAAGCTGTTGGTGCTTATGACCCGATCACCCTCCTCAGCGAGCGGCAGGAAAGAGGGCGCCGAGGTTCCCGGCCCAAAGATCAGCCGCTCGTAAACATCGTCCGCGATCAACCAGATGCCGTACTTGCGACACCGCGCCAGGATCGCTGCGCGATCCTCGGCCGGCAGGGTCCAGCCGGTCGGATTGTTCGGCGAATTGAGGAACAGCGCCCGCGTGTCCGGCGTCAGCGCGTCCATCATCCGATCGAGGTCGAGTCGCCAGCGCCCCTGCGCCCGCTCGAGCGCCACCGTCTGCATCCGCGCCGACAGGATGCGCGGGATCTCCACGACATTGGGCCAGACCGGCGCGGTCACCACCACCTTGTCGCCGGGCGAGATCACCGCCTGGCTGACCAGCATCAGTGCGTTGACGCCGGCGCTGGTGATCGCCAGCCGCTCCGTCCCGATCGGCTGGCCGTGCAGCCGGCCCAGATACCCCGACAGCGCCTCGCGCAGGTCCAGGCGCCCTAGGTTGTGGGTGTAGAAGGTCTTGCCATCCATCAGCGCCTTGGCCGTGGCCTCCCGGATAAAGGTCGGCGTCGGTTGGTCCGATTCCCCGACCCAGAACGGCAGCACGTCGGCGCGTTCCATACCGGCGTTGGCGATCTCGCGGATCTGGGAGGCACGAAGGGCGAGGACTTCCGGACGGGCTGTAGGGGCGTGCATGGGTTCTCATAGCCAGTTCCTCCCCCAGCGCGATAGCGCGATATGGGGGGGGTGTCCCGACGGGACGGAGGGGGTCAGCGCCGACGTCGGAGGACCCGCTCAGTCGGCTTCGCCGACAGCTCCCCCAGGTGGGGCGCGACGATCGGCTTACTTCCCGTCCGGCGCGGTGATCGGCCGGGCGTCCTTCCATTTGAACGGCAAGGTGTCGGGGATCACCGAAACCTCCGTCGTGAACTTGAACGGATATTTGGTCCCACTCGGGTAGACGAGCTCCACGAAATAGGCGGTCCACCCGGCCGCCGGCTTGGCGACGCGACCGACATAGGTCCCGTCCTTCCCGGCCTTCAGCGTCGTCGAAGTGAACGCCTTGCCGATGGTGTCGACACGGAAGTCGCGGGCCTTGGGATTGTTGGCCTGCCAGAGGTTCACCTCCACCGGCCTCACCTTCGAGCGCACCGTGATTGCCCCATCCTTGCCGACGGTCCACGAATAGCTGGGTAGGCTCCGCCCGTTCAGCACGGCGTCGTAGAAGGCCGTCATGCTCTCCGAGATGTCGGTTCCCGCCGTCGAGTGCTTGGAGTTGGGGATCATCCGCAGCCGCTTGGTCTCCGGCAGCAGATGGTACGAATACCGCGTGTTGTCCGGCGGGAAGTACTCGTCGCCTACTGCGTTGATCACGTATTTCGGCATCTTCATCGACGGCCGGTCGCGATAGTTCAGCGGGTCCTCGATGCGGTTGATCTCGTTCATCCCGGGCGAGCCGATCTTCCCGGGGATCAGGCGGTTCTGCACATAGTCGCCAAGCGCCGGCGAGAAGTAGCCCATGGCCTCCCAGTGGTGGCGGGTGGTGGCGTCTACATCCAGTACGTTGATCACGATCGGGATGACGGCGACGACCCGCCGGTCGAGCGCGCCGACCAGCCAGGCGGTCCAGGCCCGCTTCGATCCGCCGGAGACCACGAAACCGTCAACCTTCAGCCCGCCGCCGGCCTCGCTCGCCAGGTACTGCTGGACCGCCGTCATCGCCGCCGTGCCGCTTTTCACCATCGGGAAGCGCAGCAGGGTGTTCGGATCGGGATGGGCGCTGTTGGCGAACTTCGCCTGCTGGTAGGCGATGATCTGGTCCTCGACCCGGGGTTTGGGGTCCTCGGCGAAGCGCAGCGGCTGGTTGGGCACATCATCGAGCTGGGCGACCACGGAGTTGGTCTCCACCGCCATCTTCGCCCAGCGGTCGGCGGGCTTGGTCGGCGCCGGGTCCTTGATCTCCCCGCCGGTGATGTAGAGCAGCGCCTTCCTGTGGCTGACCTTGTCCGGGACGATCACCGTCAGCCAGTGCCTCCAGACCGTGCGATCGACGTCCTTGTCGGTCAGCCAGCTCTGCGAGGTCAGCTCCAGCACCGCCCCGTGGTAGCCCGGCCCTGAGATCTGGCCGACCGCCTTCCAGGCAAAGGCCGGGTCGGGCTTGGCCACATAGGCGTCCAGCGCATTCTTCGGATTGGCCAGCGCCGGCGCGCTCGCAAGGACCGCGGCGGCCAACGCCGCGCCCAACACCCGAAACGGTTTCATCGTGAAGCCTCCCCATGGACCTTTGCCGGTCCTTGCGTGCAGCATGGCACAGGACGCACCCGCTGCAATGAGGCGCGCCGCCCCGGGAGGATCCGATGACCGATTTCACCGCCACGCGCCGGCTCATGTTGGCGGGAGCGCTTGGCGCCGGCGCCGCAGCGCTGGGCGGCGTCGCCCGCGCCCAGTACATCGCGAGCGGCGTGACCCGCACCGTGAAGACCACCAACGGTCCGGTCGTGGGCCTGGTCGAGAACGGCGTCTCGACCTTCAAGGGCCTGCGCTATGGCGCACCGCCGGTCGGGCCCCTGCGTTGGGCGCCGCCGGCCAGGCCGAAGCCCTGGACCGATCCGGCGCTCGCCGCCCAGTTCGGAGCCTCCGCCATCCAGCTCTCCAGCGGCGGCTCGGCGGTGCGCTATCCCGGCACGGTCGGCCCGGCGCTGAACCAGCTGATGACGTCCGGCGAGGACATCACCCGCCAGAGCGAGGACTGCCTCTTCCTGAACCTCTGGACGCCAGCCCTCGACAACAAGGCCCGCCCGGTGATGGTCTGGTTCCACGGCGGCGGCTTCAACTACGGCTCCGGCAACTGGCCGGTCTACAACGGCCATAACCTGGCGAAGAACCACGACGTGGTGCTGGTCAGCGTCACGCATCGGCTCAACGCGTTTGGCTACCTGCACCTGGCCGACCTGGGCGGCGATGCCGCCTCGGGCAACGCCGGGATGCTCGACCTGATCGCCTCGCTCCAGTGGGTGCACGACAATATCGCCGCGTTCGGCGGCGACCCGGGGAACGTCACGATCTTCGGCCAGTCCGGTGGCGGCGCGAAGGTCTCCACCATGCAGGCCATGCCGGCCGCCAAGGGTCTGCGCCACAAGGGCATCGTTCAGAGCGGTGCGGCGCTGCGGTCCGGCGACAAGGACCGCGCCACCGAGCAGGCCCGGGCGATCATGAAGGCCATGGGCGGCCTCGACATCGCCGCGATGCGCGAGGCCCCGGCGAGCGCCATCATGGCCGCCGCGCGCACCGCGGGCCCGATCGGCGGCCGCTGGGGCCCGGTGATGGATGGCGTCGCCTTGACCGGCCACCCCTTCGACCCCATCGCCAATCCGGCCGGCGCCGATGTGCCGATCATGGTCGGCTGCACCTCGGACGAGCAGACGCTCTATAACGTCGGCTTCGACTGGTGGGGCAAGCAGACCGAGGCTCAGATGATCGAGCGGCTGATGGCCCAGTACGGCCCGCTGACCGACAAGCTGGTCGCCGCCGCCAAGGCCGCCGAAGGACAACCCCAGCTACCTCTATACGGACATCACCTCCAAGGCGGCCTTCGTCTCATCCGCGGCGCTGGCCGAGCGCAAGGCGGCGCAGGCGCCGCCGGTCTATCTCTACGTCTGGGAGTGGGGTTCGCCCGTGGACAGCGGCATGATGCGCGCGCCCCACACGATGGAGATTCCCTTCGTCTTCGACAACGTCGACAAGGGCCCGATCCTGCTTGGGACCGAACCCTCGACCGTGGCGCTGGGCAAGCAGACCTCGGCCGCGTGGGTCGCCTTCGCCCGCACCGGCGACCCCAATGCGCCGAAGTCGCCGCTTCCCCATTGGCCGAAATACGATCCGGCTGTCCGCGCCACGATGATCTTCAACACCAGAAGCCGCGTGGAGAACGACCCTTACGCCGAGTTCCGCAAACTGATGCCCGCGACGCGTCCGGCTTAGACTCAGCGCCCCCAAGGAGAACGCCATGACCATCGCCACCCCGATCAAGGCCGCTGACGAACTGCAGCGGATGGCCGACGTCCTGGCCCGCCAGAAGGCCGCCCACATCCGCGAGGGCGCCCCGAGCCTTGAGGTCCGCGCCGGCCGCCTGGACCGCTGTGTGGACCTGCTGGTCAAGAACCAGGCCGAGCTGGTCAGCGCGCTCAACGACGACTTCGGCAATCGCGCCGCCGAGGTCAGCGGCGTCACCGACATCGCCGGCTCCATCGGCCCCCTGAAGCACGCCAAGGCCCACCTGAAGGCCTGGATGAAGCCCGAGAAGCGCAAGACCACGCCGGCGCTGCTCGGCATGCTCGGCGCCAAGGCCGAGGTCCGCTTCCAGCCTAAGGGCACGATCGGGATCATCAGCCCGTGGAATTTCCCGGTGAACCTCACCTTCGCGCCGCTGGCCGGCGTGCTGGCGGCCGGCAACCGGGCGATGATCAAGCCCTCGGAATTCACGCCCGCCACCTCCGAGCTGATGGCGCGCTTGTTCAGCCAGGCCTTCAGCGACGAGGAGATCGCGGTCTTCCCGGGCGGCCCCGAGATCGGCCAGGCGTTTTCCGCCCTGCACTTCGACCACCTGGTGTTCACCGGCGCGACCTCGATCGCGCGGCACGTGATGAAGGCCGCCGCCCAGAACCTCGTGCCCGTCACCCTGGAGCTCGGCGGCAAGAGCCCGGTCATCCTCGGCCGCTCGGCCGACTACGAGACGGCCACCGCCCGCATCATGGCCGGCAAGACGCTGAACGCCGGGCAGATCTGCCTGGCCCCCGACTACGTCCTGGCCCCGGAGGACAAGCTGGACGCCTTCGTCAGCCAGGCGAAGTCAGCGGTGGGGAGCATGTTCCCGACCATCAAGGACAACCCCGACTACACCGCCGTGATCGCTGAGCGGCACTTCGAGCGCATCAAGAGCTACGTCGAGGACGCCCGGGCCAAGGGCGCCGAGATCGTCGAGATCAATCCGGCCGGCGAGGACTTCAGCCAGCAGGAACACCGCAAGATCCCGCCGACCCTGATCCTCAATCCCACCGACGACATGCTGGTGATGCAGGAGGAGATCTTCGGGCCCGTTCTGCCGGTGATGACCTACAAGACGCTGGCCGACGCCATCGACTACGTGAACGCCCACGACCGCCCGCTCGGCCTCTACTACTTCGGCGCCGACGCCGAGGAGGAAGCCAAGGTGCTCAGTCGGACCACCTCGGGCGGCGTCACCGTCAACGACGTGATCTTCCACGTGGCCCAGGAGGACCTGCCGTTCGGCGGCGTCGGCCCCTCGGGCATGGGCAGCTACCACGGCGTCGACGGCTTCCGCGAGTTCAGCCACCGCAAGTCGATCTACCACCAGCTGAAGAAGGACCTGGGCCCGATGAAGGCGCTGCGCCCGCCTTATGGCGAGGGCGTGCGCAATTACATCGCCGGCGCGCTGAAGGGCTAGCTCAGCCCTTCGGCGTCAGCTTGACGATCTTGCCGACGGGCCCGTCCTGCAGGAGGTAGACCGCGCCGTCGGGACCCTGGCGGATGTCGCGCCAGTTGGCCACCTTGGGCATTTCCAGCCGCTCCTCGCCGACCACCTTTTCGTTCTTGATGGTCAGGCGGGTGATGTTCCCGCCGGGCAGGCCCTGCGGCTGCTTGCCGGAGATGAACAGGCTGCCTTTCCACTTCGGGAAGAGGCTGCCGGTGTAGAAGATCATCCCCGAGGGCGCGATCACCGGGTCCCAGTAGTAGAGCGGCTGCTCCATGCCCGGCCGCTGCGTCTCGCCGCCGGTGATCGGCGTCTTGGCCGGGCCGTAGTTGACGCCGTAGGTGATGGTCGCCCAGCCGTAGTTCTTGCCCTTGCGCGCGATGTTGATCTCGTCGCCGCCCTGCGGCCCGAACTCGACCTCCCAGAGCTCGCCGGTCTGCGGGTGCAGGGTCGCGGCCTGGACGTTGCGGTTGCCGTAGGTCCAGATTTCCGGCCGCGCGCCGGCCTTGCCGACGAAGGGGTTGTCCTTCGGGATCGAGCCGTCGGGGTTGATCCGCACGATCTTGCCAAGCCCGCTCGCCAGGTCCTGCGCCTGCTTCTGGCCCTCAAGGATCGAGCGCTCGCCTTGTGTCACGAACAGCTTGCCGTCGCGGGCGAACACCAGCCGCGAGCCGAAGTGGAGGTTCGAGGCCAGCGACGGCTTCTGGTGGTAGATCACCGTCAGCCCTTCGATATGGGGGCTGGGCCCCTCGACCAGCTTGCCGCGCGCCACCGCGGTGTTGTTGGTTCCGTCGGCCTGCGGCTCTGCGTAACTCAGGTAGATCAGCCGGTTGGTCCTGAAAGCCGGGTCGAGCACGACGTCCAGCAGGCCGCCCTGGCCCTTGGACATCACGGCGGGGGCGCCGCCCACGGGCTCGGAGAGCGTTCCGTCTTTGCCGACGATGCGCAGGTTGCCGAGGATCCGCTCGGTCACCAGCATCCGGCCATCGGGCAGGAAGGCCAGCGACCAGGGGAACTTCAGGCCCTGGGCCACGACCGTCGTGTCAAACGCCACGCCCAGCTTCTCCTCGGGCGCGCGGGTCTGGCCGGCGAAGGCGGGCTTGTAGGGCGTGATCGGCGGCCGCTTCTCGACCTGGGCCTGGGCCATCGCGGCCATCGCCAGGATCAATGCCAGCGCGCTCGCGCCGATCCAAAGCTTACTCACAGCCATCCGTCGTCTCCTCGTCGTCCCGACAACCGGCCTATGGCCAAGCCGGTCGCAAGTCCATCAATTCGCAACAGGCGCGGCCGGGCGCGGAGCCGGGGGCGGCGCATCGGGATCGGCCTGCGCCAGGCCCACCAGTTCGCCGCTCGCCAGCACATGGTCCTTCATCGCGTCCATCAGCACCTGCAGGCTGCCGCTCGCCTCGGCCGGCGCTGTCGTGTCCACGGCGAAGACCTGCAGGTGATAGTGGTGCTTGGGCCCCGGCGGTGTGCGCGGGCCGAGGTAGGGCTGTTCCTTGCCCTTGTAGTTGGGTCCATAGGTCGACCCGGCTGGCTGGACGGTCATGCCCTTTTCCAGCTTCGTCACGCCGGCGGGGATATTGAACAGCGCCCAATGCAGCACCGGCCCGCCGCGGACCACCAGGTCGGTGTCCTGCATGACGATCGCATAGGAAACCGTGCCCTTCGGTCCCTTGGTCCAGGCGAGGCCCGGGAAGGTATTGGTGCGGTGCTGGGTATGGGCCAGGTCGATGTCGCCGCCTGCTTGATCGAGGGCGAGGTGACCGTGAGCTTCGCGCCAGCTTTTGCAGGCAGCTTCTCGATCGCCGGTTGCGCGGTTGCCGGATCCAGCGCGGCCTGGGCCATAGCTGCCGGAGCCGCCGTCAGGTCACCAGGACCATTGCGCCAACTGTCGCCATGAGCTTGAACGTCATCGGCGCTTCCTCCCCACCGTTATGTAGTTGAACTGCCTAACGCCTAGCCGGTCGGTCGGTCGGGAAGGCCTGTAGCGTGACAACGGGAGTTTGCCGATGAAGTTCGTTTTGGGGCCCGCCCTGGCTCTGGTCGCCGGCGCCGCGTTCCTCGCCACCTCGGCGGTCAGCCAGACCGCGCCGGACAAGGCCAAGGGCCAGGCGATCTTCGAGGAGCGCTGTAAGGCCTGCCACGAGCCGGCCGTCGATCGCGCCCCAACCCGCGAAGAACTCGCCGCCAGGCCGCCGGCCGACATCGTCGCGGCACTGACGACCGGCCCCATGGTCCCCGTCGCCGAAGGGCTGACGCCGGAGGACAAGCAGGCGGTCGCGGCTTATCTGACAGCCAAGCCCTAGGAAGTTAGACCGGCTCCAGGGGCCGATAGGGCGCCGCCGGGAGTTCGACCGCGATGGTCTGCTCCGGCTCGACCAGGCCGCCCTGGATCACCACCCCCATTATGCCGGCCTTACGGAACAGCTCGCCATTGGGCCGCTTGCCGAGCACCGCCCGCGTCAGGCCGCGCTCGTAGCCGTCCAGTTGGGCGCAAGGGTTGCGCAGCCCGGTCACCTCGACCACGGCGTCGGGCCCGATCCGCAGGCGCGCGCCGGTCGGCAGGTCCAGCAGGGCCAGGCCCCCGGTGGTGATGTTCTCGCCCATCACGCCGGGGCCGACGGCGAACCCGCGCGCCTGCAGGTCCTCGATCAGCTCGGCGTGGATCAGATGCACCTGCCGCAGGTTGGGCTGGGTCGGGTCGCGCGCCACGCGGGAGCGATGCTTCACGGTGACGCCGCAATGGGCGTCGCCCTCGACGCCGAGGCCTGCGAGCAGCCGGATGCTCGGCGTCGTCGCCTTGGAGAAACGGTGCGTCGCTGAGCAGGCGACCGCGATGACCCGCCCGTCCTGGACCTGATCGCCTTGCCCTGGATTCTCCATGACCTCACGGATACACGCGACGCGGCCGCAGCCCAAACTGACGCTGCGGAAGGTGCGGCGAGACGCCGCGCGGCAAGCTGGCGCCTGTCGGGTAGTCGACACCCCGTGCACGTTGGGGTTGTCCTGCGGTTTCAACAACACACGCAGGATTCGGCAGGGGCCGTCGACATCCCGGATTCCACTCCACGGCGGCCCCCGCCTCCCTAGCTCTCCCCTAAAACCGCCCGCCTCAGAAGCGTCACCATGGCCGGCCACAGAGCTGGCGCGTTGTGCGCGCGAGCGGCTTGAGCTTGCGTCTGCGCGGAGTTCAGAATACCGCGCCTTAAGAGGCCACACCGGTCGAAGCCCATTCGGAGAGCTTGATGCATCGCTTCCAGGTCATCGTGATGACGGCCCTCATGGCGTTCAGCCTGGCCGCCTGCAACGGCGCCAAGACCGGGGGCGCAGCCGGCGCCATGCCCGACGACATGAGCATGGGCGATCCCAAGGCCAAGGTGACGGTGATCGAATACGCCTCGGTCGGCTGCCCGGTCTGCGGCCGCTGGCAGAGCGAGGTCTATCCGGCCTTCAAGACCAAATACATCGACACCGGCAAGGTCCACTACGTGTTCCGCGAGATGCTGGTCGGCGGCGGCGCCGAGGTGGCGGTGGCCTCCGGCGGCTTCCTGCTCGCGCGCTGCGCCGGCAAGGACAAGTACTTCGCCGTCAACGACGCGGTGTTCGCCAGCCAGCCCGGCGTCTTTGAAGCCCCTCGTGAGACCCTGATGACCATCGCCAAGTCGATGGGCATGACCGAGGACCAGTTCAACAAGTGCGTCAGCGACGAGAAGCAGCTCCTGGCGCTGAACAAGCGCGTCGAGGCCAACGCCAAGCAGGGCGTCAACTCCACCCCGACCTTCGTCGTCAACGGCAAGAAGCTGGAAGCCGGCTACACGCCGCTGGAGGTCCTCGACGCGGCCATCGCCGAAGCCCAGGCGGCGAAGTAGCAACCCTCCCCCGGGGCCGAAGGCCGATTGAGGGCGAGGTAGATCGCGGCGCAGCCGCGAGACGGAGGGGGTCCAGCCCACTCCGTGACGACCTTTGGAAGCGGTTGCACAGCGGTGGCGGCAACGCCGCGGGCTTCAACTTCCTCCGTCTCGGCGCTGACGCGCCAGGCCACCTCCCCCTCAATCGCGCTTCGCGCTGGGGGAGGATCTAGCTCCGCGCCATCCGTCTTTGCGCCAGCGCTGCGCAGGACGCTTCACCGATCGGGCCGTCCTCGTCATAGAGCCGGCAGGCGCCCACCGCGACGCCGTCGGTGGCGCCATGGTCGATCACCTCGAAACCGACCCACTCGGTGCGCGGCTCGCGGTGCAGATAGACCGTCACGTCGGAGTTGATGAACTCCAGGCCGTTGTCGCCGGCGTGGGCGAAGGGGCTGATGAAGTCCGACGCCACCGCCACCCGCACGAAAGGTGTCAACAGCCGCCCCGCCACCAGTTCGCGCACCTCGCTCATCCAGGTGCGCTTGCGGCCCACCGTGCCGAAGTCGCCTTCGATCCGGCGCATCGCCCACATGCCGCCCATGCCCGAACGACCGTCGCTCGGCGGGTCGATCTCGGCGGGCTTGGGCGCGTCCCAGCTCTCCGGTTTCCAGACATTGCCTTCGGGGTTCTCCGTCCGCCGCAGGAGTTGGCAGGTCGCGCGCCCCGCGCTCACCCCGCCGGAGATGAACTCCGCGTCGATCACCTTGATGCGATTGCCCTCGCGCACCGGGCGCACGATCACCTCCACCGGCGACAGGTCCGGCAGGCGATACATGTCGACGGTCAGCCGCGCGGGCATGAATTCAGGGCTGCCATGCAGCCGCTCGATCTCCGCGCCCAGTAGCCCCGCGATGACGCGGCCGTGCAGGGATTTCGGATTCCAGGGTCCGCGGCTGGCGGCGGTCGGGACGTAATGCGTCCCCTCGATGGTGAAAAAGGGTTCGTTGCTCATGGCGCGACCCTGCCGGATTCGATCAGGCGGGGCGAGGCGCTTCCTCGGCCGCTTCCTGCCGCCCGAGGATCGCGGTGACCGCCATGTCCCCGGTGACGTTGCCGACCGTCCGGAAGATGTCGGGGATCACCTCCACCGCGATCAGGATCGGCAGCAGGTCCAGCGGCAGGCCCAGCACCAGGCAGATCGGCCCGGTGCTCATGAAGAACGAGACCTGGCCCGGCAGGCCCACCGAGGCGACGCTGACCGCCAGGGCGACGACCACCGCGCCAAGGTATTGCACGACGCTCGGCTCGATGCCGTAGACGTGGGCCACGAAGATCGCCACGGCGATGTTCGCCACCGGGCTGGTCAGTTTGAACACCGAGACCGCCAGCGGCAGCACAAGGCCCGTGACCCGGTCGGGGATCTTCAGTTGATCGCGGCTCTGCTCGATCATCGCCGGCAGGCAGGCGATCGAGGACTGGGTGGCGAACGCTGTCACCTGCACCGGCGATACGGCGCGCCCGAAGGCCTGCAGCGGCACGCGGCCCACGGTGACCGCGATCAGGTAAGCCAGCGAGGTGATGCCGATCTGGGCCAGCACGACGACCACGATGTACTGGGCGATCACGCCCACCGCGCCCACGCCGGCTCGCAGGCCGACGCCCAGCGCCAGCGCGAACACGCCCACGGGGGCGACCCACAGCACCCAGCGCACGATCACCACCATGGCTTCCGAGATCATGTCGAAGAAGTCGGTCAGCGCCTTGCGCCGGGCCTCGGCCAGCCGGGTAATCGCAAAGCCGAAGA
>Ga0307513_10005649_pt1 | contig 16477 bp, 16 predicted proteins | sample 15_EM_MG_FD_202174 | JGI IMG/M metagenome (GOLD analysis project Ga0307513, IMG submission 202174) | Populus trichocarpa ectomycorrhiza microbial communities from riparian zone in the Pacific Northwest, United States - 15_EM | ecosystem: Host-associated > Plants > Roots > Unclassified | place... | reverse complement strand
GAAGTCAAGCGCCAGATGTTTGCAGCCTGGGTCATGCAGCCCCATCAAAATCCGAACTGACCATTTTCTTCCTAACCAAAAAGACAACCCTACCCCTTTGCAATCTTTGCAACTCTCTGTGGCAAGGACAACCTTGTCATTACATAACTTCAATCCACAGTGCTTTTAGCAAAGAGCAAACCCAAACAGTGTAGTCTACAGTGAAAATACTCACAGTTTACAGTAACTATCGCTACAGTGCCAAACAATGCAATTCACAGTGAAAACACTTACAGTTCACAGTAATTCCCGCTACAATAAACCACCAATCCCTTTTAGTTATAGTTAATGGTAATTTTTTTCATTTTAGTCAGTAATATTTTTTTCTAATCAATTGCATCTTTCTATGGTCAAATTGAAGGTTAATTACTTCTATTTTGTTAAGAAATGACACAATTGAAAGACAAGGGAAAAAAATAAAAAAACACAGAAGAACTAGATAGCTGTTTTGAAATTGACTAAAAAAGTTTACTTTTGTCCTCTTAATTTGCCACATACCTATTTTCTATCCTTCTAATTTTTTCAAAAAACTTTTTTGGTCCAAAAATTCATATATCTTATTTTTTTTTATCCCTAGTATGAAGTAGGAAAGAGAGTCACCGGATTCTTATGGTAGAGAGAGAAAATCATCAGTGAACAAGGATTTCAACCATCAAAATAATCAATTTTAATGTCCATATATTCCATTTTATAAGAAGAGTTTAACTAAGGTGTTTATTCACCTTCAAATTGCATGAGAAAATAGATATGATTTTAGGCAATTTTCGAGATGGTTTTTGGTTTTTCGACCTTTTTTGGGTTATTTAAAGGCATAAACATGTTTATTTAGGTATCTAGGGTGTTTTTTAGATGTTGTTGGGTCAAAAAGTGATTGAAAATGGATTTATAGTATTTAAAACATCTCTAACATAATTTTCCAACGTCCTCTAGTTGTCGGAATCTAGGTAGAGCAAGAAATGCATTGTTTGCCGCAATAAGTGACGTATTGCTTGCTATTTGTTTTTCTAGAAAAACACAGGGGAGGATGACCACAAAAAAAATAAATTTAAACATGCTCGGGCTTGCACCTTTGGGTCTTTTTTTCGGAGGCCTAGACGCACTGGGCCAACTAAGCCCTCACATGCATGCCTTTTTTTTATTGGTTTTGTTTTCACTTTGATCCTTGACAATTGGATTTTTATTGATTTTTCTGAATGAATTTTTTTATTTTTATTCTTTAATATTTTGTTGATTTTTAATTGGGCAACATAATTTATCTGAGTTTGATATTTGTTGGTTTACCGTGATCTAAAAAAAGCCCTGATATTTAGTTGGTTCTTAATTTTATGAGTGTTTATTTTTGTTATCATATAATTATATTAAAAAAAATTGTTAAGCCTGAAAGCTCATGTCACATATTTGTCTAGTTAATTTCGAATGATTTGGAATCGAGCTTCATAATTTGTTTCGAGTTGCTTTATATGGAGCTATCAAAATCTCAAGCAAATCTTTTGTCATAGAGTTGGTACTCGATTTTAAGAGCAAATGTTTTTTATGATTAAATAAAAAATAGTCTAAAAAACAATAAAATTGGTAGAGTTCATAACCTAGATCACGAGCTCAATAGGTTAAGCCATGAACTCGTATCAATCAAATAGATCATTGTCTTAACAGTTTTAAATAGTTTTTAAAAAAATTATGTCACCTCAAGATTTATATTAAAACTCAAACTATATTTCTAACATGCTTTTAAACTTGCTGAGTTGACTGCATCAAGTCTAAACAACTACAAAATTGTTTGATTTAAAACACGAGCCAGATAAGCAAACCAAGTGGGAAGTTTCAGGATTAATCCATTAGCCACTAAAAAGCTTTCTTGTGAACTAGATATTTTTTTTTTTAATGTTACCCATCGTGTAACGCAATCCATTTTGATTGTGCAGATCTAAATGGGATTTTGTTGATTAAACAACTGGTGTGATATAAAGGAACTAATCTCATCAAATTATGGACAACTTGGAATTTGGATATTTATATTCAATTTATCCTCCCGTTTTGTTGAATAAGTTAATCATTGACAAAAGAATATTGCAATTAATTTGATTAAAAATAATTATTTATTGGACTGTAGAAAACTTGGAATTTGTGTCCTAATAAGTTTTTTTTGCAAAGATTTTATTTCCCCATCAAGAAGGGGTAAAAATGAAGGTTAATGATAATAAACGTGGATTATCAAATTATCTAATTAAATACATATCAGCTGTTTTATTTACTATTATAATTTTTTTAATGTAAAAAATATGTTGAAAAAATCTGTATATTTATTTTTTATGTCCAAGACAAAGTATAAGTAGATAACTAATATTTATTTTTTTATGTAAAATATTTTTTTATCCACCCGTGGAAGAGAACTTAGTGGAAATCTAAAATGGATTATTATTGATTAAAAAATAATAATATTTATATCACAAATAATATTAATTTTAATATTAATACTTTTAATAATAATAATAATAATAATACTTATAATACAAATAATTATATTTAAAAACCTTAGATCCAAGAATCTTGGTTCTTGAGGCAGGACCCATTAGCCCTGAGTCCTGACACCGAACCCGAAAGAATTGGGTCCTAACGTAAGACCCATTAACCTTGAATCCTGATGCAAGACCCAAGAGATTAGGTCCAGACGAAGGACCAAAAGTCTTGGGTCAGGCGTGGTGCAAGCACAATTATTAAACCCAGACCATTTCAGCGGGTCGACCCAGTGGTTGGACCAGTCCGGGTTTGTTAAAAGACTGGCTGGTGCAACAACCCGGCAAATCCCGGTCGATCCGATAGGTCGACCCATGACCCGGGTGAACCCGGACGAGACCCAATGTTTTTCTTTTTTCTTTTTTCAAATGTGATTTTTCTCCTATACCCCTCTTTTTTCGTATTTTTTTAGTTAGTTATTAACATTTTTTAAAGTTCACTATATAAATGTTAGAAAAATATTTTATTTTTTCAATGTTGGATTTGAAACCCTTTAGTATAATACTTTATATTCCCAACAAAAAGTTGTTTTTTCAATGTGGGATTTGAAACCATTTCATATATATACTCTATGTTCACAAGAAAAAAGTTATGTTTTTTCAATGTGGGATTTGAAACACTTTAGTATATGTACTCTATATTCACAAGAAAAAAGTTATATTTTTTCAATGTGGGATAAAATTTTTTTTGGTTTAAATACTTCAATTTAAAAGGATAACATAGTATCTTTTCGATGTGGGATTGGAAGCCCTTTCGTATATATACTCTATGTTCACAAGAAAAAAGTTATGTTTTTCAATGTGAAATTTTAAACCCTTTAGTATATATACTTTATGTTCCCAAGAAAAAAGTTGTTTTTTTAATGTGGGTCAATCATCGGGTCGGGTTTGATAACTATGGGTGCAAGACCCAAAAGATTTGAGTCTATGCTCTAATCACACTCAAGCTTCTTGGGTGAGGTGCTCCTTTATAGCCCCGAGTTTCATGAGTCTGAAAAGGGGATGTCTGACCAAAGTTAATAATAATAATAATAATAATAATAATAACAATAATTGATTTTACTTTTCAAATCAATTTTATGCTTTTTTAATAGTAATAATATATTTTACAAATTTATTAATATTAATGAATATAATAATATTTACAATAATAATAATAATATTAAATTCGTTTGACCTAACTTCTTATAATATTTATAACACAAATAATACTATTTTTAATATTAATACTATTAATTATAATAAAAATAATATTATTTATAACACAAATAATGATATTTTTGATATTGATACTGTTAATTATTATAAAAATAATAATAATATTTATAACACGACTAATAATATTTTTTATATTAATACTTTTAATTATAGTACAAAAATATTATTTATTACACAGATAATAATATTTTTTATATTAATACTTTTAAATATACTAAAAATAATAATATTTATAACCCAAATAATACTATTTTTTATATTAATACTTTTAATTTTAATTATAATAAGAAAACAATATTTATAATACAAATAATAATATTTTAATATTAATAATAATCAAATTTATAATATTTATAAAACAAATAATAATATCCTTGGGTGTGGTTGCACAGCCAGACCCAAGGATATTGGTTAGACAACCAGACCCGCTTACTTTTTGAAGAGTTTTGGGTTTGGTTGTGGCTCGGCCAAACCCAACACTATTGGGTCCTACTGGTCATCAGGACCCAACGATGTTGGTTCTTTTTGGAAGTGTTTTGGGCCTGGCTTGTAAGCCAGACCCAACGGTGTTGTGTCCATTTGCCAAGCTAAACCCGGTAGCTTTGGGCAGATGAGGTAATTAGTACTTAAAAATGCATTTTCATTAAGGTTTTATATCATTAAATTGCACTTAAAGTATCATTAAATTAAGATATCTTTAATTTATGGTAAATACTCATTTTGAATCCAGAGATACCTCACAATTCAAAGGATTGATTGATGTGTTTAACTATTGAAATTGAGAAGACAAAAAGAGGACTAAGCTTAGAGAAGAGATGTTGGTTCAATTCAAATGGAAACACCATTTAGTTATTGGATCATAACTATAGTTGTAGACCTTGGATTTAGGTCTGGTTTATTTTGATGGAAAGCTAAGATATAGGCCTAAAACTTTCATGAAGAGTCTAAGAATCAAAGCTTCTGTTTTCAAGTTCACATCTTAGCAACGAAAGAGAAGTCTGAATCTGTCCTGCAGTCCAGACAGTGTTCGGTGTTCAGAACATATCTCGAGTTCTAGAAATCCAAATGAGCTCATTCTTATTTTGTTGGAAATCTGAGATAAATTCCCACAACTTTCATGAGAAAAGCTATTAAAATTCGGATGTTAGCAATGACGTTTTGCCTAGCCAATAAGTCAATAGCTAGCCACCAAGTCCAAAGTTGGCCACGAGGCAAGAGTTTATATTATACTAATTTGAAATACCATTAGTGGATCATCTAACCTTGACAATTGTTTTATCTTTGTTTAATCCTTACATCAATATCTCATCTCAAAAGTTCTCTTCAACTCCTTTCCATTTATTATTTGTTATTTTATATAGTTGATCTCCTCGTGGTTCGACCTGGATCTTGCCGAGTTATTTATTACTTCGACACTCTCTGCACTTGGGATAAGACATCAATCTTTTGATCGTGTCACGATGCAATGCCCCCCACCGCAATTCTTGACCAAAAACATTGCAGAGGAACGCCCCCTGAGGGCTCTACAATATTTATAACAAATAATACTATTTTTAATATTAATACTATTAATTATAGTAAAAATAATAATATTCATAACACGAATAATACTATTCTTTATATTAATACTATTAATTACAGTAATAATAATAATATTTATAACACGAATAATACTATTTTTTATATTAATTCTTTTGATTATAATAAAAATAATAATATTTATAACGCGAATAATACTATTTTTTATATTAATACTTTTAATTATAATAAAAATAATATTATTTATAACAAAAATAATAATATTTTTTATATTAATACTTTTAAGTATAATAAAAATATTAATATTTATAACACAAATAATACTACTTTTTATATTAATACTTTTAATTATAATAATAAAATAATATTTTTAATACAAATAATAATATTTTTAATATTAATAATAATAAAATTTAAAATATTTATAATACAAATGATAATATCCTTGTGTATGTTGCACAGCCAGACCTAAGGATATTGTGTCCCGCTGCCCAGCTAGATCCAAGTCAGTGAGTCTGGCTAGACAGCTAAACCCAACCCTGTTTTGAAGTGTTTTGGGTCTGGCTTGGCAGCCAGACCCAACAGCGTTGGGTTAACAACCAAGTCAGATCCAATAGCTTTTTGTAGAGTAGGCAATGCCCCTAGCCGCAATTCTTGATAAAAAAAACATAGCAGAGGAACGCCCCCCCTAGGGCTCTACAATATTTATAACACAAATAATACTATTTTCAATATTAATACTATTAATTATAGTAAATATAATAATATTTATATCACGAATAATACTATTTTCTATAGTAATACTTTTAATTATAGTAAAAATAATATTATTTATAACACGAATAATATTATTTTTAATATTAATACTATTAATTATAATAAAAATAATAATATTTATAACATAAATAATACTATTAATATTAAAAATAATATTATTTGTGTTATAAATAATATTATTTTTATATTAATACTTTTAATTATAATAAAAAAAATAATATTTATAATACAAATAATAATATTTTTAATATTAATAATAAAAAGTTTTAAAAAATTTATAATATAAATAATAATATCCATGGGTATGGCTGCGCAACCAGACCCCAAGATCGGTGGGTCTGGCTGGCAGCCAGACCCAACCCCGTTTTGAAGTGTTTTGGGTTTGGCTCAACGTGGCGCTTGGGTGCCGTTCTTAGGGTGCACAACCCAAGCGCAACGTCGCGCTTGGCCTGCTTCTTCTGCGCCGAAATCCAAGCGCCAGGTGGCGCTTTGGGGTGAGCACTGCCAGGGATGAACCAAGGCTAGCCTTGGGCCTAGCAGTGCAGGATCCAAAATAGCATTGGGTCCTGCCCGGGTGCACAAAGCGTTGCCACGCCCGCAGGAAGACTGCCCAAACGCCGTTTGGCACTTTGGCGTGGGCACTGCCAAGCATGGCCCAAGGCTAGCCTTGGGCCTTGTAGGGCAGGACCCAAAATAGCATTGGGTCCTAGCCGGGGCTGCTTGGTCTGCCCGGCCTTGGGCGCTTGGGCAGACCAAGAGCGCGCGTGGCGCTTTGGCTGCCATGCCCACATGAAGGAGCCCAAGCACCGCGTGGCGCTTGATTTCCTATCTCTTGAGTGCAGACCAAGCATCATATGGCGCTGAGCTGCCTATACTTTTGGTATAATTGTATTAAACATATTCTTTTTGTAATATAATTAATGTTTAGAGTAGTGATAGTAAAAATATTATTGTTTGTTTTGTTGATATTATTTTTTAAATATAATTAATATTAAAAGTATTATTATATTATTTCTTAATATATTTTTTTGGTATAATTGATAGTGTTGGTATTAAAAATATTATTAGTTTTTTAGTCTAATTAATAGTATTGATCTCAAAACTATTATTATTTGTTCTGTTAATGTTATTTTTTTGTGTGCCTAAATTTATTAATCTCTAAAGTATTATATTTGGTGCTATAAATAATATTATTTTTGTAATAACTCATATTATTGCTATTAAAAATATTTTTATTTGTATTAAAAATATTATTATTTTCATTGAAATTTATAAGGGTATAAATATTATTATCATCATTAGTAAATTTAAAAAACTGCTATTCCTATGAAAAAAATGTTGTGGGGACACGTTGCGTTTGACCTGCTTCTTCTGCGCTGAAGTCCAAGCGTCAGGTGGCGCTTTGGCGTGGGCACTGCCAGAGATGGCCTATGGGTAGCCTTGGGCCTGGCAACGCAGGACCCAAAATAGCATTGGGTCCTTCCCGGGTGCACAAAGCGCTGCCGCGCCTGTAGGAAGACTGCCCAAGCGCCGTGTGACGCTTTAGCGTGGGCACTGCCAGGCATGGCCCAAGGCTAGCCTTGGATCTGTCAGGGCAGGACCCAAAATAGCATTGGGTCCTGGCCGGCGCAGACAAGGCCCTGGCACGCCTGCAGGAAGGCTGCCCAAGTGCCACGTGGAGCTTGCCTTCCTTTCTCTTGGGTACAGTCCAAGCGCCACGTGGCGCTTGGGCAGCTATACTTTTAGTATAATTGTGTGAAAAATATTATTTTTTCAATATAATTAATGTTTGGAATATTGATGGTAAAAATATTATTATTTGTTTTGTTAATTTTTTTTATATAATTCATATTAAAATAATTATTATATTATTTTTTAATATACTGTTTTTTGGTATAATTGATGATGTTGGTATTAAAAATATTGTTATTGTTTTGGCCTAATGAATAGTATTGATCTCAAAACTATTATTATTTGTTCTCTTAATATTTTTTTTTATAATTAATTGTATTATTCTCAAAAATATTATTATGGTTAGTGTTATAAATAATATTATTTGTATAATAATTCATATTATTTGTACTCAAAATACTATTATTTGTGCTATAAATATTATTATTTTCATTAAAATTTATAAGAGTGTAAATATTTTTATTATAATTAAATAGGCTTGGGTCCTGCCAAAACGTCGCACTGGGCTCCTTCCTTGGGTCTGAGCACACCCCCTACGCACACATGGTGCTTAGGCTTCTGCCTCGGTTATCGCCACACCCCATGCGCACACGTGGCGCTACCCCCAGTGCACACGTGGCGCTTTAGCTCCTACCTCTGTACTGGACACACCTCCAGCGAGCATGTGACGCTTAGGTGTGGCAAGAACCAACTATCCTTGGCTCCGTATGCTGCAAAACCCAAAATAACTTTGAGTCATTGGTTGTGCAACACCTAAAATACACTATTTTTATTATAATTAATATTAAAACTATTGTTGTTTTTTTTATTATAGGTATTATTATTTTAATTATGATCAATATTATTAACTTTGCAGGGAATATTATAAATTTTTAAAATGTAGAATAAAATTCATTTATTATGTAAAATTAAGAATTAATATTATTATTATTGTTATTGTTGTTATTAACATTAATATCTTTTTTTTAAAAGCTTTTATTGTTATTGTTGTCATCGCGGACTTCTTCATCGTTTTGACTGATGGATTTTTTCCGGCTGCATTGTTATCTTCTAGCCACGCCGTTGTTTTATAGATGTGGCTTTCGTGTATCAAGCCTGGGAAGGAGAATTTGTTGACGTGTGTTATTCACGGCTTGCCTCTTCTCTGTTTTGACGGTCATTTGCTACCTGTGGACTTTCTTTTCTAGAGGTGTGGCTCTTCTGTGTATGAATTAAGTTGACATGCCATCATAGTGCATTAAATGCATACCGACTGTTACAGGCTAGGTATTTCTATGATGGGTTACCGTTCAGATAGTGAATGACGTTCTGGTTAGCTTTCCAATTCCTTTTATTTTACTTTTTCTGCTGTTGTTCTGTTGCAAATTAACTATAATTGTTAAGAATTGTTGTGCAGAGCTTCTCCTACTCTCTTCCCACAACTCATTATTTTTATACCTCTTTCTTTCTCAAGTCTTTAGCTATGTGTCCTTGCTATTACTTGTTACTATCTAATTTTTTACCCATGTTTTTGATAAATTTTCAGAAAAAACTAAAAATAGCAAAAAAAAAAAACAAAAAAAAACAATGAAAACCCCAAAAAATGCATTTTTGATATATTTGCATCGTTTTTAGCATTTTCAACGTCATCTCAGAAGAATTTAAATTTTCAAAGGTATTTTGAACGCGTTCAACTTTTAACGCGTTAATTTTACAATCACTGATTTTCCTTGTTGAATCGACGTTGATATTGCTCGCTTTCAAAAATACAAAAAAAAATAAAAAAAAAATCAAAATTGACAAAAAATAAAGAAGTTGACGGATCAATGTGTTTTGGGGACCAAGCCACTTTGCCTATAAATAGAGGTCACAACACATACAAAAATAGGGGAGAAAAATTCAAGGGGGAGAAAATTGACTGAGGGAGCAATTTTGCACAATTAGAGAAATCACAAAAAACCTTAAACCACAAAAAAACCCTAAACCTAAACCCATCTATAGAGGAGCCGTCGTTCTCCCTCTTAAGAAAGGAGCCGCAGCTCCCACTTAAGAAAGGAGCCGCAGCTCCCTCTCAAAAAACCTGCTCAGGGGAAAAAATACGAGGATTTTTCAGGATGGTCACATTGTAATGGGTTACCTGCCCAGTGGAAAAATACAAGGATTTTTCAAAAGTTGTCACATTGTAATGGGTTACCTGCCCAGGGGGAAAATATGAGGATTTTTCAGGATTGTCACAGTGTAATGGGTTACCTGCCTAGTGGAAAAATACGAGGATTTTTCAGGATGGTCACATTGTAATGGGTTACCTGCCCATTACAAAAATACGAGAATTTTTCAGGATGACATGATAAGGCTCGAAGGCGCACTATTCAAGAGATGGAAGCTCGAAGGAAATGAGGGCTCGCAGGCGCGCTCGAAAGAAAATGGGTTCGGAAATGCACTACCTTGAATGATCGAGGGCTCGAAGGCACACTCGAAAGAAGATGAGCGCTCGAAGGCGCACTCAAAAGGAAATGAGGGCTCGAAGGCACACTCGAAAGAGGTGAGGGCTCAAAGGCGAACTCAAAAGAAGGTAGGGTTAGGAAACGCACTACCTTGAATGGTCAAGGGCTCGAAGGCGCACTCGAAAGAGGTGAAGGTTCGAAGGCGCACTCAAAAGGAGGTAGAAAAATACATAGAATTTTCAGGTGGTCCAATTCTCGTGGGCGGGTTGCCTAGGTCAAAAATTTCTCAAAAGTGAAAAAAATTTAAAAGCATTTTCAATTTTGGCCCCTTTTGAGGTGGCCTTCCTTATGATAGATCCTATTGAGGATCTCTTTTGAAAAATTTGCAAAATGCATTGTTCAATGTTTCAGAGTTATATGATGTGCATGCATTTTTACCTGATTTGAAATATAGGCCCCCCCATTTCTTCTCAATCTTCTCGTTGCTTCATTGGTGAGGTCTTGCTATCTGATTTGAGTCATCTTTGTCGCTTGACTTCTAGCCTACTCGAGTAAATTTTTTTAGGTCCTTTCCAAAATATTTGCAATTTTACACAGCTTAGCCTTTATGGTGCCCATGGTGACCCTTTGCTTGCTAAAGATTTTCTGTCTCGTCAAATAATTTGAGAGGATCACTCATTACTCCTCATTTCACTGCTAAAAACATTCGGTGTCACTTGCTGAAAGGATCAAGCTGTCTTTCATAAACCAAATTGCCCTCTTGTCTTGTTGAAGGAAATTACGATCTCTTTTTCTAGAATTTTTTCCTTCTAAACACAATGTTGCCCCCTTGTATTGGTCATTGCCCCCAAGTGTGTTCTGTCAGCGACTTAGACAAATAATGGTTTTAAGAGACCAATCTCTCATTTCTCTTCTTTTCATTTTGGTGAAGGAATATGGGTTGAGAATAAAGCTTGAAATCTTGATCTTGCATTTTGAAAACAAAAATTGTTTCGATGTGAGCCTAAAAAAATTTGCTTTCGAAATCTTGCAACTCCTTGGTTATTTTTTTTCTTGGAAAAAGATTATCTGCTCTTGTGTTTGGCAATGAGGTCTTCGGTGAAAATACGTCATGAGGTGACCTTTTGTTTTTATAGGTTTTCAAAGTGAAGGGCTCGAGAAAAAGCTCGGGGTTTTGTTTGAGAAAAACTTGTCTCTTTTTTTAACACTTATTTTTATCAGCATGAATAATAATGAGTAGTTTGTTCTTGATGTCATGAATCTTATGAAAAAGTATTCTTTGCATTTTGAGAGCATTGTTTATTATTCCAGGTTGCTTGCTTCCTTGATCAGAAAGGACTTCTACAGCCACGTAATGTAGGCTGTGTTTTTTGGCTATGAAAGAAGGATTCATAAGGCTCAAAGAGTGTTTCAGGGTTTCAAAGAGTGAGGATCACTATTAGTAGTTCGACTCTTGATGTCGTTCATCTTTTCTTTTGCCGCTCTTCTTTGGTTTTGCCCTCTTTTTTCTTTTTACTTTTTCATTGCTTTGCTAAAGCATACTCACTTTATCTTGGTTATCACTTTTTCTTATGATTTGGGCATGCCCCTTAGCATTTGAGTTTCTTGGGCTCTTTTGCCTTTTGGGTTTCTCACGGCTTTATCATCTTTCTTGATCATTGAAATTTCACTTGCCCCCAATGTGGGATGTGATCCTAGTCAGGATTTTTCATGAAAGAAAATTTATTCATGCTCAAAAAGGGATCGCAAGGGATGTATTTATTTCAGAACGTGAAAGGAATAATAAAGATGGCCTTTCCTCATTTCAAGCGCAAGCAGCTATGATCAATAAACTTTGACCTCATCAAGTGTGATGGTTTGGTCTTTGCAGAGAGATGCATTTCATGAGTCATGAGCAACGAGTTCACTACATACCATTATTCATACATTTAAAAACACATGTTTCAAGAGTCACGGGTAAGGGTGTTTATTCATTTCTTTGGTTTATAATTTAGTCACCTCAATGATGGAGTTGCTTGATTCACTTGTCATTCTACAAGTAGAATGTCAAAAATATAGTTTTTGAATAAACATCAAATTATTTTCGAAATTAAAATGCAAGATCAATTTTTCAAAACTCCAATAGGGAAACTGATTCTGGTAAAAGAGATGAATTGCGTCTATGAGATCGTAAACACGATTGAATGACAAACTCATTATTTCATTGAAACTTTGGAAAAGAAGTTCAACAACAAAGAACTTATGACAACATCTTGGGCTATGAATACTGGCATGATAACACATAAAGGGGCTAAACATTTAGCGATCATTGATTGGAATTTCTGGAATCATTCATTCTCCTTGACAAAGGCATGTTTTCAATAGTCAGTTGAAGTCATATGTAGACCATTATCTACCTACTATCACCATAGCTTTATCTTCAAAATAGTTGATTTCTAGGAGTCGGTGTGAAGAAATCAGCTATAGGAACGATAAGTGCCTTGGCAACCACCTTCAATGTCCTTTCCTTTTTCAGTGAAACTGTTCTTTTCAGTCGGGTCAACAATCTTACCTAACCCAATGGCTTGTTCAATACTCTCAGCTATAACAACCAGGTTAGTGAAATGTTGTGCAAAGCTTCTAACCAAGTATTCAAAGTACAGAGCTTTAAAGGTGTTGGAAAATAAACTGATCATCTCTTTTTCCAATATAGGAGGGTTAACTTGTGTAGCTGCCTCACTCCATCTTCGGGCGTATTCCCTTATGGACTCCTTGTTGTCCTTCTCCATAGCTGCAAGCTTAACCTATCAGGACCCACATCTATATTGAACTTATATTGCCTCATGAAGGCATCAACTAAATCCTTTCATTTTTTAACCTTGGTATTGTTCAACCGTATATACCAAGTGAGGGCAGTGTCACTCAAGCTGTCTTGAAAGAAATGAATCAGCAGTTTCTCATCATCAACCACCTCAGCCATTTTGTTGCAGTATGCTTTGAGATGAGTTATAGGGCATTGAGTTCCCGTATATTTGATGAATTCTGGCATTTTAAACTTTTTAGGAATGACAACGTTGGGCACCAAACACATCTCAGCAGCCTTTATAGGATCATATAGGCGAATTCCCTCAAAGGCCCTCAACCTTTGCTCTAGGGCAACTAATTTGTTCAGACCATCTTCTTTTACCATCTTGCCCTTTTGAGATTCCTTCTCTGTAGAGTCAATGGAAAACGACATTCTCGTGGGGTATGCTGGTTGAAAATGCATGGCTTGTTGAAAATCAGATGACAACCCATTTGCCCCCAGATTCTGTGGATTGAAGGGATTTACGAGCATAGGTTCAGGCTGAGCTATATGTGTTGCTTTTCCGGATTTGTCTCTCAAGGCCTGCTCGAGTAGACTAGTAAGCTTTGCGACTTCTTCTTTAAGATTGTCCACCTATTTTTAGTGTTGGGCTTCCAACTGGGCTCTTTCTTCGTTTTTCATTTGTCTTTTTCTCAAATGATTGTTATAAGTAGGTTTCAATGAGGAACCTATATTTCAACCTGTAATGTAAATCATGCAATTTATGCAAAAATATTGATTCAATTAAAAATACGTATGAAATGCGGACTCGCCCTTCATGGGATGGCAACCTAATAGGAAGATCCTAATTGTTGAGTGCATCAAGGGGTTAGTCATTATCTAGTTTCAAAGGGTCTCTCGCATGCTCAGTGATCGTCCTTGAAAGGTCGATATGAGGTTTACAAGTAGTGTGAAGATAGAGACTCTGAGTAATATCAGTTTGGCATATCAACCACTTCCAAGTAAACAATCAAGCGAGAGTTGGATTGTTTCAAGAAGATCAATCATGCCATCAAGAAGAGTCTTCAAGTTAACCCTACAATCAGGAAACACCAAGTTTTCTGGCCTTATCTTGTCAAGACTTCTCTAGGTAAGCACTACCTATCATCTTCCATCTGGGTAGGTCACCCATCATAATGAGACCATTATCTTCCTTCTGGGTAGGTTACCCATCACAATGAGACCATCTTCCATCATTTATTTTCTTTGGATAGGTCACCCATCACAATGAGACCATTATTTTTTCTGGGTAGGTCACCCATCATAATAAGACCATCATTTTTTCTGGGTATGTCACCCATCACAATGAGACTATTATTTTTTTCTTTGGGTAGGTCACCCATCATAATGAGACCATTATTTTTTTCCACTTGGGTAGGTCACCCATCACAATGAGACCATCATTTTTTCTCGGTAGGTCACCCATTACAATGAGACCACACACACATCTTTGTATCGATTCTGGTTAAAGGAGATCGCTAGATGGGATCTCAGGTTAACCCAACCACACACAGAGTTTAGCTTTGGTTAAAGGGAATCGCCAGATGGGATTTCAGGTTGACCGAGCTATACATCGACTTTTGGTTATGGTTAGAGGAGATCACCATATGGGATTCAGGTTCACCCAACCACATATAGAGTTTAGCTTTGGTTAAAGGGAATCACCAGATAGGGTTTCAGGTTGACTGAGCTATACACCGACTTTTGGTTCTGATTAAAAAAGATCGCCAGATGGGATCTCAGGTTAACCCAACCACGCACAGAGTTTAGCTTTAGTTAAAGGAAATCGCCAGATGGGATTTCAGGTTGACTGAGCTACACACCGATTTTGATTCTGGTTAAAGGAGATCGCCAGATGCGATTTCAGGTTAACCCAAAAGAAAAGAAAAGAAAAAAGAAAGAAAGAAAAGAAAAGAAAAGACAAAGTTCTGAGATGAGTGGATCACTCAGCAAGCCAGGAAGACCTTAAGTTTTCTTTACAAAGCTTACTATGCAAAACATTGAGGATGTTTTGCTTCGTAAGCATATTAAAGAGGGGGCATCTGTTGCTACCCAATTTTTGACCCATGTTTTTTTTATAAATTTTCAGAAAAAACCAAAAATAGAAAAAAAAAACAATGAAAACCCCTAAAAAATGCATTTTTGATATATTTGCATCGTTTTTAGCATTTTCAACGTCATCTCAAAATAATTTAAATTTTCAAAGGTATTTTGAACGCGTTCAACTTTTAACGCGTTAATTTTACAATCACTGATTTTTCTTGTTGAGTTGACGTTAATATTGCTCGCTTTCAAAAATACAAAAAAATAAGAAAAAATGAAAATTGACAAAAAATAAAGAAGTTAAGGACCAATGTGTTTTGGGTAGCAAGCCACTTTAACTATAAATAGAGGTCACAACACATACAAAAATGAAGGAGAAAAATTCAAGGGGGAGAAAATTGACAGAGGGAGCAATTTTACACAATTGAAGAAACCACAAAAAACCCTAAACCACAAAAAAAACCCTAAACCTAGACCTATCTCCCTCTTAATAAAGGAGCCGTAGCTCCCACTTTGGATTGGTTTTTTGGAGACACAAGTCGCCGCCACCCCCCCTTTGGCCTTGGAAAAGCAAACCAGAGAACCTTTTCTTCCCCCTCACAACTCCTCTCTTGGCCACTCCCTCATTTTCCTTCTCCCAGCCCCGGCCACAGATCTTCCATCTCTCTTCAAAACCCAAGCCACACAAAAACCTTTAGCACCCGACAGAGACCGGCCGCTGCTCCTTTCATCTCTAGACTGAACACAGCGGCGGCCCCCGCTGTATTCTTCCCGCTCCTGCTCCTCTCAGCCGCCACAGACCAACCTCCCCTGTACACCGGGCTCCACCAATCCACGGTCTCCCTCTCTCGGCTCTCCTCCAACTCAAACCCGTGTAGCAGGTCTGGATCGAGATCCAGCCGCCATCAGCGCTGACGATGCCCAACAACCAGATCTGCTACAGGGGATGAACTCTCGGGCAACAAACCGTGACAGACCCAAAGGAACCAGATCTGAGAAGAAAAAAATAAAACTAAAACAGACTGTTTGTTGTGTTTTTTCTCCTTTTTACAGGTGACGGGGATACTCACCGCCGGCAGGAAAGTGAAGAGGGGAGGAAGCCGTTCCAGATCACTCCGTCCTGTGGAGTTTCTTGCGTCGGCGCAGGAATCGACGCGCCGCCAATGTTCATGCAGTTGCAGAAGGCCTTCCCTGTAATTCCACATTGTTTTTGGGCTATTTTTGTAATTTTTGGTTTGTTTAATGTACTATTTGTTTTATTTTAAATTTTGTGGATTTGTAACTGTTGTAACCCATTTTTGGGTCCCCACAAAATATATATAAAAATATATAGCCAAAGGAGGTTAGAAAAATAACAGGAGGCAGAAGCGCTCAGAAAATGGTTGGAAAATTGGTCAATAAGGTTAAAA
>Ga0307513_10005648_pt1 | contig 16477 bp, 9 predicted proteins | sample 15_EM_MG_FD_202174 | JGI IMG/M metagenome (GOLD analysis project Ga0307513, IMG submission 202174) | Populus trichocarpa ectomycorrhiza microbial communities from riparian zone in the Pacific Northwest, United States - 15_EM | ecosystem: Host-associated > Plants > Roots > Unclassified | place... | reverse complement strand
CTTGGCTCTTCCAGAGGAAGAGGGAGCTTTCGCTGACGCTGACGGCTTACACGATTAGTTCATTAGTGATAGATGACCTGTGCGATGGACTTTGCGAGGAAGAAATTGCAGTCGCAATGTTCTACTGCGACTTCCGCGACCAACGGGAGCAGACAGCCACCAACATCATGGGAGCCATCCTTAAGCAGCTGGTTGTTAGAGGCGAAGTACTGGAGCACGTGCGAAAGGCATTTCAAAAGGCGAAAAAGGAGGTCGGCGGCCGAGGGCTGCGACTTCCGGACATGGTGCAGATGCTGAAGCAAGCTGTTATCAAATTGCCCCAGGTATATATTTGCATTGATGCTCTGGATGAGTGCCCGCCTAAGCATCTTGTGGATCTTCTTGTGTCACTGAAAGAAATCCTTCGGGAGTCACCATGGACGCGAATATTTCTCACGGGAAGGCCTCAAGTTGAATCAGAGATTACAAGACATTTCCCAAATTGTGTTACAGTTCCCATCAGCCCAAAGAAACGTGATGTAAAAAGATATTTAGAGAGGAAGTTAGAGATGGACACAGAGCGTGCCGCGATGTCTGATAGTTTACGGGCGGACATTCTGAGAATTATTCCAGAACGGATCTCGGAAATGTTCGTAGGAGCTTCCATAGTCCCCACTTCATGCATGATCTCATATTGACGGATCATGGTCTCCAGATTTCTCCTTGTTTCTCTAAACATCAACGCGATCCTCGAGGAAGTTACCATCTCTGCGAGAAGGGAAAAATTGCACGAGATGACCAAGGGAAATCACTTGGGGGATGGGTACGCAGCAACCCTTGCGCGCATAGGAGCGCAGAAAGGGAGTAGATCTAGGCTTGGAATAGAAGCCTTGATGTGGGTATCGAATTCGGAGCGCCCATTGAGCGCCAGCGAGCTATGCCATGCTTTAGGAGTAAAGATAGGATCGGCAGATCTAGATCTTGAGAACGTTCCTGAAATCCGCACCATCCTAGGGTGTTCTTTGGGGCTTATTACGGTTGAGGTATACACCTCCACTGTCCGGCTCGTCCATCTGACTTTGCAAGAATATTTATCCGGTAATCCGAGCCTGTTCCAAAACCCACACTCGATGATCGCGGAGGTTTGCTTAACATACCTCAATTTTCGGTGTGTTCTGGAACTCCAGCCAACGCTTAGTTCTGCCCCACCCACACTCCCCCTCGTTGGATATGCTTCTCGTTATTGGGGAAAGCACATTGGAAGCGATAGGGCGGAGAGTGTCATTTTGCTTGCGCTCCAGCTTCTAGTTGGGTTCGAGAATCATATATCTTCTCAGCTTCTCTGGCCACATGACCACAGTGGTATATATGTGCTGTATGGGGTGTCGAAGAGGGGTTCTCCTAAGGGCTTTACTGGTCTCCATATGGCGGCATCTCTCGGGATTGTCGATATCGTTGCGCCTTTATTGGTGATGAGAGACTGGAATATTAACGCAAGAGATATCTTGGGTCGAACGGCGCTTGCAGTGGCAGCAGTTCGAGGTCATGAAGCAGTGGTGAAGCTGCTATTCGAGCAAAAGGATATCAACCCCAACATTGCAGACACCACATACGGTCAGACGCCGCTCTTGCTGGCCGCGGAAGGCGGGCATGATGGAGTGGTCAGGTTGCTATTGGAACGAGAGGATATCAATCCCAACACTGCAGACACCTTCCGTGGTCGAACACCACTCGGGTTGGCTGCGGAGGAAGGGCATGAGGCGGTAGTAAAGCTGCTATTGGAACGAGACGATACCGATCCCAACACTGCAGACTCCTACTGTGGTCGAACACCACTCTGGCTGGCTGCGAAGGGCGGGTACAAGGGAATAATAAAATTGCTATTAGAACGAGAGGATATCAATCTCAACGCTGCAGACACCTACCGTGGCCAAACACCACTCTGGTTGGCTGCGGAGAAAGGGCATGAGGCGGTAGTAAAGCTGCTATTGGAACGAGACGATACCGATCCCAACACTGCAGACTCCTACTGTGGTCGGACACCACTCGGGTTGGCTGCGCAGGGCGGGTACGAGGGAATAATAAAATTGCTATTGGAACGAGAGGATATCAATCCCAACACTGCAGACACCTTCCGTGGTCGAACACCACTCGGGTTGGCTGCGCAGGGCGGGCATGAGAAAGTAGTGAAGCTGCTATTGGAACGAGACGGTATCAATCCCAACGCTGCAGACACCTACCGTGGCCAAACACCACTCTGGTTGGCTGCGGGTGGCCGGCATGAGGGAATAGTAAAGCTGCTATTGGAACGAGACGATACGGATCCCAACACTGCAGACTCCTACTATGGTCGAACACCACTCTGGTTGGCTGGGAAGAGCGGGGACGAGGGAACTGTAAGGTTGCTATTGGAGCGAGAGGATATCAATCCCAACACTGTAGACCCCGGCTGTGGCCAGACCCCACTCATGTGCGCTGCGGAGGAAGGGCATGAGGCGGTAGTAAAGCTGCTATTGGAACGAGACGATACCGATCCCAACACTGCAGACACCGGCTGGGGGCGAACACCACTCTGGCTGGCTGCGAAGGGCGGGTACGAGGGAATAATAAAATTGCTATTGGAACGAGACGATACCGATCCCAACACTGCAGACACCTCCTGCGGTCGAACACCGCTCTGGTTGGCTGCGGGTGCCCGGTATGAGGGAATAGTAAAGCTGTTATTGGAACAAGAGGATATCAATCCCAACACTGCAGACACCTCCTGCGGTCGAACACCGCTCTGGTTGGCTGCGGCTGCCCGGTATGAGGGAATAGTAAAGCTGCTATTGGAACGAGACGATACCGATCCCAACACTGCAGACACCTCCTGCGGTCGAACACCGCTCTGGTTGGCTGCGGGTGCCCGGTATGAGGGAATAGTAAAGCTGTTATTGGAACGAGAGGATATCATCCCCAACACTGCAGACGCCGACTATGGCCAGACTCCACTCATGTGTGCTGCGGAGGAAGGGCATGAAGCAGTAGTAAAGCTGCTGTTGGAACGAGAAGATATCAATCCCAACGCCGCGGACACCCACTACGGGCGAACACCGCTCTGGTCTGCCGCGAAGGGCGGGTATGAGGGAGTGGCAAAGTTGTTATTAGAGCGAGGCGATATCAACCCCAACGCTCCAGACACCTACTGTGGTCGAACACCGCTCTGGTTGGCTGCAGAGGGCGGGCATGATGGAATAGTAACGTTGCTATTGGAGCGAGGCAATATCAACCCCGACGCGGCGGATACCACATATGGCCGAACACCGCTCTGGTTGGCTGCTGGAGGCGGGTATCAGGGGATAGTAAGGCTGCTATTGGAGCAAGGCAATATCAATCCCAACGCTCCTGACGCCAAATATGGCCATACGCCACTCTTGATGGCCGCAGCAGGTGGACACAAGGAGGTAGTAATGCTCCTATTGGAACGAGAGGATCTCAATCCCCACATCCCAGCCCTGAGCGGCGAAACAGCCCTCGATTTAGCTGCATCCCGGGGACATGCAGGAGTTGTGCAATTACTCTCCAAACCTAGACCTTCGGTTCCCGTCCTTATCGTTGCAGAAATGACTGAAAACCGGAGGCCGGACACTGCCACATGGGAACATCTTGAATAGCAATAGTAAAAAAAGAACAATCGATATCAGCGATGGAGGAAACCGACGAAAGAAACCCAGAGGGCCGCTCACCTAACCTGTCCGGCTCACATCGGCATTTTCCACCCACCTATCTTTCCCCATCCTAGCCCCTCCCCCCCCCACTCACCGATACTTAACCCCACCTAACCATAGCGACTCTTCCCTTCGTCATTATTTCCTCCTTATTTTTTTCCGCCTCTAGCTTGTATAGTGCAACACCGTTTCTCTTTTTTTGTCAGCGGACTCACTTCTCTCCTTCGCTTATTTAGGTCATTTCTTTAGAAACCTATATCCTCTCTCTGTTTTTTTTAGTACTCTTCCCCTAACCGCATATCACACCAAGCATGGCAACCCTTTAATAAGAATTCAGCAATCTTACCAACTTCTCTCTCCGAGCTTCAATAAACAAACCAGTGATGAGAGGGCCTATTTACAATCTCCTGTATTCGGAATGCACAACGTGTCGCTCGCTTTACTAATGTACACAATCGAGGGATCCGTGAACCCACCCTGTAGCTTAAGCAGGAGTGTTAGGTAATGATAAGATTCAGCACAAACGGCTCCACACAACATCCGGGGGCCTGGGGGGGGCGAAAATAAAATAAGAACAACCCCTGGGAGAATGAATATCGAAATTAACAGATAGATAAAGTCGCCACCATCACAATAGAAAATTGGTTATTTCTTAACTTCTACACCTTCTCGTGTGGTTTCGGCACAGTATACTCAATAAGTAGGATAAGCATGAATTCCTCTAGCGAGAATCTCAGCTTACGTTCAGTACAAGTTACCAGATATCCTCCACTCAGTATTGATTCTTCTTCTCGGTTGATATTTCTGCCTGCGGAGCTCAATATTAACTAGGACTATTCCCTTTTTTCTTCCCAAAAATCCTCGAGATCATGATGGCTATGTAGTACCTTACCAGTCCCCTCTACCCAACCTGCCGATTCCTAGCCCTTGTATTCATTTATTACTTACCGCTAGGAAAACTATTTTGTCAAAAGATCCCGCAGTTTCTAGTAAGGCTGTCTTATATCTTTGATATTATGTGCCGCCGCGGCTGGGCTTTACTGAATACCTATACTAAAGGTACACTCGGATACTAAGCCACATGACAGACTCTGGGACAAGATTTTGCTTGTTCGCTCGCTCAGAGCATAGATCGTTCCTCCGCCCCAGCATCACCTTCCGTTGTGTTTATTCAGCAGGAAATGTTTGGGTAATGCTATGGGAGCTCTAGGAGCCTCAAGATCTCTTTTTTCAGCCCTACGGTGCAAACCCCCCCCAAACCTCCTGCACCGCTGCCAGGACTGCCGATAGGATATTTATGTTTGACCAACGCTTGGACATACCATAGACTACACAGAACATCCGCACTGGGCTAATATCGGCAATGTCCATTGCAGGGGAGTAACGGGGGCCCGGCCCGGTGGGGGCTCGGATGTTGTGCGGTGGCTCTCACCCCTGGACCTCAGAATAAAGCCTCAGGATGTGCGGATCGACAGTTCGATGGTGTAGGCATTGGGATTAAAAAAAGCAAACGAGTTCCGGGAGTCGAGGAGTACCTGTAATGAAGGTGGGGAAGATAAGGCTGTCATTTTCTGCCGGGATCCCAGAGTGGGGAAGACTTATCTCGGGTTAGCGAATAGCTGTCCCACAAAAATTACCGCTAGTAACCAGCAATACCAACTCACCAGCAGTCGGTGATGAAGGCGAGGAACATATTGGGATTGAAATGTTCTACCACGACCCCCGCGATCGACACGAGCAGACAACATCATAGGAACCATCCCTAGGCAATTAGTAGCTAGAGGAGAGTGCCCTTGCACGTGCAAAGGTGTTTTACAAAGCACAAATAGAGGCCGGCGGTCGAGGGATGCGATTTCCGGATACTACCTAGGTGCTGAAGCCGGCCGTTGTCGCATTGCGAGAGGTTTTAGATTTACACTGATACTTTGGAAGAGCACCTCCCGGAACATTGAGTGAAACCTTTTGCCTCGCTCGAGGATATTACCGTGGGGTCACCGAGGACGCGAATACCCACCCTGACAGGCCTCCAGCCGAGGCCGAAATTGCAAGACATTTAACTACCGGGATTATAAAGTTAGCAGCTATCGGCCCACAGAGCTATGGTATAAAAAGATATTTCAAGTCGGAAATAGACTCTGAACATATGGCGATGTCCGGTTTCCTATGGGCAGACATCCCGGGAATTATTGCAGAAAGAATCTCCGAAAAGTGAGTATTACAGCCGGACGCAGGGCCTAGGGGCCCCTGTGGTCATATCGCAAGTTATTGCCGGGATTACCACTTCGTTGTAAGATCAGCATACGGGTACAATATATCATTCCGGCGCTAAGGTGATTCAGCCTGTGCCAAACATGAATCTTGAGCTCGCTTAATGGAGGCTTTCCCGTATGATACTTGAGTACGGTACAGAAACTTGGGGCCAAGCTTAGCTAACATATTTGACTAGGAGGTAGAAAATACGAGGAGGAAACTCAATTAAATTGCACCAAAGCATGAAAAATATCAATTGATGCGTAATTCTAGCCGGAGGGGATTCGGTGGGCAGGAGATATTTCCAATAGCATATGATATTAGATTTGCTCTTGTTTGAACACAGTTCGGAGGTTTCATTTTGCCGAGTTTTCTACAGTGCTGATTTTTTACATAGCTCACTAATAAACCGATTCACTTCTGGCCCTGGTCCACACCCTGGCCGGGCACAATTTATTATGCTAGCGGTAAAGAAGATATAGCCAGAACTCATCTTCCCGAACTTACTACTAGCTTCACCACTAGGATAGTTTATTGGTGACCGGAGAAGATTGGGCTGTTTGAAACCCACAGGACCTATTCGGCTGGAATCGGGAGATCAAGCAGAGTTTTCAAAACTTATGCTTACTACATGTGTAGTGTTCACGCTAAGTACTGTACGTAAAAAGTCGAGTTCTGGTATGGGTAGATCTTGGGGTGTTCTCAAGAGAAAGAAATTTGAGTATTGCGGTCATTTTCACAAGAATTCAAGCCTCGAAATAAGCCTGGTCTGGTGTCATGCCTAACAAGTCAACTATTGCCGAAACTGCAGGATGCAACCAAGCCATAGGCCCCCACCCTCAAGCATCGGGTTTATCCGCCTCCCGAGTAGGCCCTTAAACTAGATGGCTACGGTACCGTATTCTAGTTTCTGATAGGGTAATCGGGTACAAGATTTACATTATCCCATGAGCTGGCGACACTTGCATTTTCGGAACCTTCCAGTTCTGTGCGCCAATCATGCAGATCTTTACCAACTTCGGAATTATTTACCGGGTGATGTGCTATGATGCTGACCATGCAAAGATTTGAGAATCCGCATGCGTTCAACAAATACTTCGCGGCAAGTTTAATATTGGGACGAAGTGACAGCCTGGGGCCATGGTGGTAACATAGATGTTAATGTCGCTCTGTCCTAATTTTTTATTTGCGCCCGAGTATTACTTTGTGAATAATTCCGAAGGGAGCCAAGACCTGCATACTTGGCAAACACAAAACAGGAAGGTCCCGAAAATGCAGGTCTCACCGGCACAGAGGATAGATTCTAAGGCTGAATTTCGTGCAGAGATAGATTGCGCCTCCAGCCGAGAGTGTTGGTGTGGTGTTCCGCGATCTTGAGCTCATATCTCGCAATCGCGATGCGGGGGTGTTTGCTAAGTGGGCGATGATTGGATAGTAATTTTTGGCGGCTGGAGCCGCACCCCCTGCTTTTTTCAGCCAGGCTTGTGAGAGTTTCCATTTAACTTCCAATACCGCCAGAATAATTATTGTTGCAGCCTATCTGTATTCGACGGACGGTCTGGACACACAATGGCATTCACTTGGAGCTGGTTCGGCGACCGTAACTGCGGCAACGTAACGAATAGTTATAACAATATCGTCAATGAGAACGAAATCATAGTCGATGAGAACCCAGAAATTATGAAGTGGCTCTCGCCACTGGATCCTAGGGGAAGGCATCATGATGTGAGCACCGACAGGCTCGACGGTGTTGGGAGCTGGATTTTAGAAACCAACGAGTTTCTGGAGTGGAAGAGTAATAAAGGTGGAGCAGATAAGGATGTATTATTTTGTTACGGGGGCCCGGGAGTGGGGAAGACGTATCTAAGGTGTGTGCCTGGTTGATCTAGAAGAAATAGGTGTTATCGCTAATGGCCTGCCGGCATTATTAGCTCATTAGTGATCGATGACTTGTGCGATGAGGCCCGCAACGGAGACATTGCAGTCGCTATGTTCTACTGCGACTTTCACGGCCAGCAGGAGCAAACGACTACCAACATCATGGGTGCCATCCTTAGGCAGCTGGTAGTTAGAGATGAAGTGCTGGAGCAGGTACAATCGGCGTTTCAAATGGCGAAAAATGAGGTCGGCGGCCGCAGACCGCGACTCCCGGATATTGTTCAGATGCTTAAACAAGCTATCGCTAGGCTACCCCGGGTTTTTATTTGTATTGATGCTCTAGATGAGTGTCTCCCTAAGCATCTACTGGAGCTTCTTGAGTCGCTGAGGGATATCCTTCAGGAATCACCGAGGGCGCGAATATTCCTAACCGGGAGGCCTCCAGTTGGGATCCAACTTACTAGATATCTTACTAGATATTTCATTACTTGTGTCAGAGTACCCATCAGTCCGACGACAGACGACGTGGAAAGATATTTAGAGAGGAAGTTGGAACTGGACACGGAGCCCGAGGCGATGTCCGACGGTTTACGAGAGGATATTCTGAGAATTATTCCGCAAAGGATTTCTGGAATGTGGGTAGAGGAATCCGCAGTCCACACTCCATACATGCACCTATTGATGGACCATGATGTGTAGATTCCTTCTTGCCTCCCTAGGTATTGCATCTATCATGGGAGAGGTCACTATCTCTGGAAGAAGACAAAAGCTGAACGAGATGACAAAGGGCAAGCTTCCGGGGGACGCATATGCGGCAACCCTAGCACGAATCAAGGCACAAAAGGGGAGCAGATCTAGGCTCGGTTTGGAAGCCCTGATGTGGGTATCGAATTCGGAGCGACCCTTAAAAACTAGCGAGCTACGCCATGCCTTAGGAGTGAAGATAGGATCTGAAGAGGTAGATCGTGAAAATATTCCTGCAATTCAAACACTCCTCGGCTGCTCTTTGGGGCTTATCACGGTTGAGAGGTCCTCCTCTACAGTCCGGCTTGTCCACTTCACTTTACGAGAGTATCTATCCGACAATCCAAGCCTGTTCCAAAGCCCACACTCGACAATAGCAGAAGTCTGTTTGACATACCTCAATTTCCTGAGTGTCCGGGAACTTTCGGCAACCCTTTATTCGGCACAGTCGACGGCCCCGTTTGCTGAATACGCTTCTTGCTACTGGGGGGACCACCTAAGAAGGGAGGAGGTTGGGGCTGTGAGCTGGCTTGCGGTTGAGTTGTTGGTTGGATTCGAGGGACACATATCATCCCGGCTGCTCTTGCAGCATTACCACAGGAATAGGCATTGGTGGGAGCGGGATTACGATAGGAGTAGTTCACCTAATGGCTTTACGGGGCTCCATGGGGCGGCATTTCATGGCCTGGGGGCGATGGTTGCTGCTTTACTGCCGATGAAAGAATGGGATACCAACGCAAGAGATGGTATGGGTCGAACGGCACTTGCATGGGCAGCTCTAGGAGGCCATGAGGATGCCGTTAAGATACTATTACAGCTGAAGGATGTCGATCCCAACGCCGCAGACGGCGGATATGGTCGGACGCCACTCTGGTGGGCTGCAAGAGGAGGGAATAAGGTAGTGGTAAAGCTACTATTGGAACGCGAGGATACCGACCCCAACACCTCAGATACAGAATACGGCCGAACTCCACTCTGGTGGGCTTCGAAGGGCGGGAATAAGGATATAGTAAACCAGTTACTGCGGCGGGGGGGCATCAATCCCGACGCTGCAGACACCGCATATGGTAGAACCCCACTCTGGTGGGCTGCGCAGCGCGGGCACGAGGAAGTAGTAAGCTTGCTACTTGAACGAAAGGACATCAATCCCAACGCCCCAGACGGGCAATATGGCCAAACACCACTCTGGTGGGCTGCGGTGAGTGGGTACGAGGGGATAGTCAAGTTACTATTGGAGCGAGGGGATATCAGTCCCAACACTGCCGACACCAAGCACGGTCAAACACCGCTCATGTGGGCTGCAAAGGGCGGGCATGCGGGAGTCGTGAAGATGCTATTGGGACGAGGGGATATCAATCCTAATGCTACAGACACCCAATATGGTCGAACGCCGCTCTCCTGGGCTGCACAGTGGGGGCAGAAGGCGGTAGTAAGGTTGCTCTTGGAACGAGAGGACATCAATCCCAACGCTGTAGACACCGAATATCATCAAACTCCGCTCTCGTGGGCTGCGCAGGGTGGGCATGGAGGGGTGGTAAAGTTGCTCCTGAGGCGAGAGGACATTAGTCCTAACACTAAAGATACTAAATATGGCCAAACACCACTCTGGTGGGCTGCGAAGGTCGGGAATGAGGGGGTAGTAAGGATGCTACTGAACCGGGAGGACATCAATCCCAACGCCGCAGACATCGCATATGGCCGAACACCACTCCGGTGGGCTGCTGAGAGTGGGCACTCGGGAGTAGTAAAGTTGCTATTGGAACGCGAGGATATCAATCCTAACACTGCCGACATCAAATATGGTCAAACACCCCTCTGGTGGGCTGCGAAGGGCGGGAATGAGGAGGTAGTAAGGATGCTATTGGAACGGGAGAATATCAATCCCAACACTACCGACACCGAATATGGCCGAACTCCACTCTGGTGGGCTGCTGAGAGTGGGCATACGGGGGTAGTAGAGTTGCTGTTGGAACGGGAGGATACCAATCCCAACACTGCCGACACCAAGTATGGCCGAACCCCTCTCTTGTGCGCTGCGAGGAGTGGGCACGAGGGGGTAGTATACTTGCTATTGGAACGGGGGGATATCAATCCCAACACTGCCGACACCAAATATGGCCGGACACCACTCGGCTGCGCTGCGAGAGGTGGGAGTGCGGGAGTAGTGGAGCTACTGTTGGAACGAGAGGATATCAATCCCAACACTGCAGACGCAGAATATAATCAAACACCACTCTGGTGGGCTGCGAAGGTCGGGCATGAGGCAGTAGTAAAGTTGTTCCTGGAACGGCAGGACATCAATCCCAACACTTCCGATACAAAATATGGCCAAACGCCCCTCGGGTGCGCTGCGTGGAGTGGAAATGAGAGAGTAGTTAGGTTGCTGTTGGAGCGAGAGGATATCAATCCCGACGCCGCAGACACAGAGCACAACCAAACACCACTCTGGTGGGCTGCGAAAGTCGGGCATGAGAGAGTAGTCAAGTTGCTCCTAGAACGGCAGGACATCAATCCCAACATTACTGATAAAAAATGTGGCCAAGCACCCCTCGCGTGCGCCGCGTGGAGTGGGCATGAGGGAGTAGTTAGGTTGCTGTTGGAACGAGAGGGTATTAACCTCAACGCTTCTGATGCGGAATTTGGCCGAACGCCCCTCTGGTGGGCTGTGGAGAGCAAGAATGCGGGAATAGTAAAGTTGTTATTAGAACAAACAGATACCAACCCGAACGCTGCGGATACTCAATGTGGCCGAACGCTGCTCTTCTGGGCTGTGGAGGGCGAGAATGAGGGAATAGTGAAGCTGCTGCTGGAACGACAGGATACCGATCCCAACCCCACAGATACCTTCCATAACCGAACACCACTCACATGGGCTGCTGAGAGGGGGCATGAGAGAATAGTAAAGTTGCTATTGAAGCGAGAGGATATCGATCCCAACACTGCCGACACTAAATATGGCCGAACGCCCCTCTGGTGGGCTGCGAGGGGTGGGCATACGGGAGTAGTAAAGTTGCTATTGGAACGGGAGGATACCAATCCCAACGCAGCTGACACCAAATACGGTCAAACACCACTCGCACGCGCTGCGTGGGTTGGGAATGCGGGAGTAGTCAGGTTGCTATTGGAACGGGAGGATATTAATCCAAACACTGCGGACACCAAATATTGCCTAACGCCGCTCCTGTGGGCTGCGAGGGGTGGACATGAGGGAGTAGTAAAGCTGCTACTAGAGCGAGCGGACCTCAATCCCAACATACCAAACCTCGGCGGCAAAACAGCCCTTGATATAGCTACGTCCCGAGGGCATGCAGGAGTCGTGAAATTGCTCTCCGAATCCACACCTTCCCACTCCACCCCAATAAATACAGATCTAGTCCCCGAGCGCCCCTCACCTAAGCCGCCAAATTTCCGCTCAATATTAAAGCCCTCTCTCCTTACACCCAACCCCTCCCCATAGCAGCGATATTATTCTTCATTATTTCCTCCTTAATCTTTCTCCTCTACCCCCCCGCCCCCACACCCGCCCCTCTTCTTTTATTACCCAACTCAATTTCCTCATTCCCCCCTCCGGGGTTTCTTCTTTTAAAGTATTGTGTTATAGTAATCGATTATATCTTCCCCTCTCTATCCTCTACCCCTCTTAATGCACAATACCAAAGCTGGTCGCTTTTCCATCATATAATTTATGGCGTGCGCTGCTAAAAATCCATAAATCTCACTAGCCTTTCGCTCACAGCCTCTATAAACCAAGGAGCGCTGATGGGGATAGGGCCTTTCCGCAATCACCTGTACCCGCAATACCCGAAGTGACAATAGTTGGAATATAGTCAAGTTTTTTTCCAGCTCGTCTATATCTAATCAGGACCTCCAATGTGTTAACTTAGGGTACCAATAATGAAGTATCCCACGAATTCTCCAACCTTCAAGCAACTTCATGACAGTTTTTCTGGTGCTCTATAGAATTTTTTATGTGTTTCCACTTCATTTCTCCACAATACTCCCCATGTTCATACCTTCCATCGATATGCTTTGCTTCTGGTATCGACACTGAGTGTAAACACTGAACAATTAATATCCTACAAGTTACTGCTTATATGCTGATCATGTTTTCTCCCCAATAAAATGGAATTACAGCTTGCAGATTACACTAGTATGCCGGTAGGAGACCGGATTTGCCACTTTAACCTACCGACAACACCTCTAAACCCAGAATCTTATTTTTCAAAGGGATTACCATTCCCAATCAAACAGAGTTGAGGATTTAGAGAGGTTGTCTTGTCAAGCTATTTGCCACAAATAGGCCTAGAGTTCATGGTGCTCCTGTGAAATCGATTTCTCCCTAGTAGAGAAGGCTACTAAAGTTAGTTGCAGTGTTCCCGGCAGTCCAGTCCGGGTGTCTTCCGGGCAGGACGGGACGGACTACGCCTCACAGTCAGTCGTTTAATGGGTTCTAGGAGGGACTATGCCCAGGAAGGTGAGGATGGGATGGACTGTAGGAGACTATAGTCCTAGAGCTTGGACTTCCAGGACCGGTCAAGTTGAAATCATACGCTAAATGAATCATTGTTTCATCATGGGATATCACTCGTGCAGTGACCTGCAGTGACCTGCAGTCCCCCGCTATCCTCAAACATCCCTGGCAGTACTTGGAATATGGAATTAAGTATGATACTGTGCATATTAAGGCTAAACGAACTGCCAATCTAGGTCACTGGTTGTTCTCCTACAAGCTATTACCATATATCTTATGATTGGTGTCTGGGGATCTGCAACCCATACCCTAGGAAGACCTAATATCTGCCACACATGAATTGTGATTTCCTCTCGTGGAGTTTTTCTGTATGGTAACTTCTTCAGTTGAGCGTCCGGAATTTTATCCGGATGTGCTTGTATCACACCAGGGGGTCGTTATGCCTGGGGCCCCGATTGGCCCCCGATACCCGAGAGCGCTCACTTCTTCTATATTCTGGGATTGCCCTTTTGGGATGCTACAATATACCATCCTTTTTGCAAGTTTACAATTCTGGGTAATTTGTAAATCTAAGGTGAAAACACAATTCCTTGCTGGATTGTGGGGATATACGAAACCGAAAATATCTGGATGCGCTGTTACTAAAGGGGTAAATCGGCATTTGCGATATTAGATTTATTATTCCATTCTAATCACTAAGAAACTCATTTAGCCTAGTTAATAACTAGATTCCAACCCTAGTGACTAAGGACTGAATTTCGTCAGTCACCGCAGCGTTTCTTTGGCCACATTAACTATAAGGAAGATGCCGCCAGAATGGGGCTGCTCTAACAGACAGCTAACTTCGCCATTGCGATATTCCGACAGCCCGCTGGAAATCACGAGATCTTACTCTGGATACTCACGCTATTGTTTATTGTTTGGATGGCTTCGAGAATGTGCTTAGGCTTCGGGAATGCGCTTGGTGCATCCGCCGGAAGAAAAGCGGGAGAGCCGGAGAGGATCGTGAAAGGGTCGGATGTCCGTAGACTATGGAGGGTGCGAGATTTTGCCTTTCCTTTGCTAGAACGAGAGTATGGAAAAGTGGAAGGGGGACATAGGGCAAAGAGAATTGATAAGTGTGATATCCCATGGAAGGGTAGGAAGACGACTTCGTTGTGATTTATACTCCTGCCCTTACCGTCGGTTAGTGGAGATAGAGAACTAGCGAACATCCCTGCTCACTACAAAGTCGCGGGCTAGTGATCGTATCATACTTTCGTTGCTCTAACTCCTAGAGTTTGGCTGTGGCCGTTGATCCATTTAAAAGCCAGTGCCAGTTCTTGTTTTATGGGATACTCATGTGTTACGGGAAATTTGCCGGCTGCTGCCAGCTAGCCCGGCTGTTACAGAGCTGAAAATCAAAGAGTTTGTGTACCGGATGGAGCTCACGGCGTGGATGAGAGTAGGCGAGTATAGCTTAAAAAAGTGTCCGATCGTGGGGTTGTGACGGGGGGCATCAGTTCTTGTCCAGTGGGCTCTAGTGTACTAGAGTTTTCCAAGAGGTTGACACCCCCTCTCTCGGGGTAAGGTGAGAAGGCATCCCCGCAACACGGGTAAGATTCGCACACCACTCATAATGTGCATATTTAATGCTGAGCCAACCGTGATATCTAGGGAGCCGGTAGTCCTCGTGCAAGCTACTCTTATTTTAATGATTGGAACCGGGAGATCTTTGTCATCCCATTCCCTAACGTCTATTTTCGGCTAAACATGAATCGTGGTTTCTTCCGACTGGGTCTTCCAGTACAGAGTCTCCTTAAGTGTAGTCCCTGGGATATCGCCGGCACTTACCGGCATTACGCTAGTGTACTATGTCCCCTGAGGCGGCTGGCTACCTTTTGATAAGGTATTCCCAAGCACTCACGTCCCCCCCATTTGTTGCCTGAAATCTGCATATGCGGTTGTGAGCAATACTGTTGCGAAGTTTAAAGGCCTTGGAGGGTGGTAGGGTAATGGGAAAATTCGCATATGACCTATTTAATTGGTCAACGTAATTCCCTAGATCTACCGTATGTCTTTTCAGGACTATGGAGATACAGGTGACCTTAAGGAACCTGCATAGGTTACTACTGTTGTTCACCAGTGCCTACTCCTATTGCTCCTCACGAGCACTTCTTACGCCCACATCTCCGTACTTGTTCTCCGCCCTTTACGAACCTATATACCTGTTAGAATGTGCTAGAAGAATACCGGAAGCATCACCGGGGAGTTTTGGACTCGGTGAGGGGTGCGGGATGCGGGGTAAATGCAGTGAAGAAAAGAGGGATAGTTGCGGTAAGAAGAAGAAGCGGGGAAATGAGGGGTAAGAGAATCATGCCATAAGTGGTTGAAATGGCGTGAGTATATGGGAAGCACTCTCGGCTGAGTAGTCACTGTTTTTTGTACTTAAGTGTCTTGTTCGTGCACAGCTGTGGAAGGATAAGTCAGTGAAGAGTTGTTGCTTTTATATACATTATTGCTTGGCAGTTCAAGCGTCCAAAACCCACAATCAATTGCACACAAAATTATAAGAACTACTAGGGGACTGTCCAGAGGTATTCGTGACATTGGACTTATTCCACCCAAGACACGAAGCCGCTCCCTTCGCCAAGTCAAATGATCAAATGTCGGCCTATCCCATTACCTAAGGGCCCAATTTTTTGGATTCCTATTGGGTTTCTTTTGTTACATCACGGCAGAGAAGAGATAACATCCCCCGCGCTAACAGACAGCTAGCTACTTGATCGCGGCAGCCCACCGGTTGCAAGGCTGAGGGAGGCGAAAGAATTGTTATGAGGCGTCAACAGGTGGAGGTGGCGATGTATACATTGCCTATTGGAGGTGGCTAGCGAAGAGGCAGTTTGGCGCGAAATATTGGAAATGCTGCTCGCCAGACTTTCCCGGGATCTCCTTTGTTCTTTAGCTAGCTTCTGGGGAAGTGCTGTGGCTTCGGACATGCGCTGTGGAGGCAGGCATATGGGATATGGCTTCCGGGCGTGTTTGTGGAAAGCATTTCCTATGTAGGAATGCAGCGATCGGAACGGAGGCGGAAGGGCTGTAAGGAAAACCGGAAGGAAAGCGAAAAGGTTGTCGGAGGGTTTTACACCCGGAGAGACAGTGATGATTGTTTCTGCATTTTGTTAGCATGAGTTTCCGGGAAAAAGGGGGAAAGGTGGGACAAGGAGCAAACTGTCTGAAGGTACCTCCTGATGAGGATAGGAGGAGTTTGTGATGATATATACTTTTGTTTTTGCCCTGGTTAGTTGAAGTAGTTGACAGGTGTCGTTGAGCTTCAATGCTTTTTATTTATAACTATATAGCTAATGGAGCGACTACCTATCCGGGCTTGCACAACCATACGGCAGTACGTTCCAAGGAGTACGCCAGTCCCAACCCCGCCTAGCCCGCAGTACATCTGGAAAAGTAC
>Ga0307513_10005647_pt1 | contig 16479 bp, 20 predicted proteins | sample 15_EM_MG_FD_202174 | JGI IMG/M metagenome (GOLD analysis project Ga0307513, IMG submission 202174) | Populus trichocarpa ectomycorrhiza microbial communities from riparian zone in the Pacific Northwest, United States - 15_EM | ecosystem: Host-associated > Plants > Roots > Unclassified | place... | reverse complement strand
GAGTTTTAGACTTTATTTGTTCTTGTTTTTCATACTCTAGTGTAGCTTTAGAAGAAGTATGATTCTTAGTGTTTTCCATCTAGACTATTGTAATCTCCTTTAAAATGGTATTATTTTCTTACATTTGCATTTTATCTCTATAAATATGACATCTCTGTTGATGACTAACTTATGGGCAGTGGGATCCCACAACCGATACCCCTTCACTCCATCCGCATATCCCAAGAATACATATTTTTCTGGATTTTGAATCTAGCTTGCTAACTTCTTGAGTATTGTACATCACGTACACAGGACTTCCAAATATATGCAACCGAGAATAATCAGCTACCTTCCCAGTCCACATCTCCATCAGTGGCTTCAGCTCAATTGCAGTTGATGGAGATTGATTTATCACATAACAGGCAGTTTTGATTGCTTCTGCCAGAATGGCTTTCCTAGACCTGTAGCCTTCAACATTGCTCTTGTTCTTTCTAATAGAGTCTTGTTCATCCATAATGCTACTCTATTTTGTTGTTGAGTGTATGCTATTGTGAACTGTCTTTTGATATCTTCATGTTGACATAAGTTATCAAATTCATCAATGGTATATTCTCCTCCATTATCAATCCTCAAACACTTGATTTTCTTTTTAGATTCAAGTTCTACCCCCGCTTTGAAGGTTTTAAAGACTACGAGCACATCTGCCTTCCTTCTAATTGGATACATCCAACATCTCTTGAAGAAGTCATATAAAAATGATACAAAGTAGCTTGCTACTCCCAAGAATACAACTGGTGCTTGCCAAACATCAGAATGAATCAGATCTAAGATGCATTTGCTCTTAGATGTTGATGTGTCAAACTTCAACCTGTGTTGTTTACTTATAACACAATGCTCACAAAAGGGTAGAGTAACCTTTGTAAGCCCAGGGAGTAACTTTTGATCAGAGAGAATTTTCAAACCTTTCTCTAACATGTGGCCTAGTTGTTGATGCCACATCATCATCTTCTCTTCTGAAGGACTGGTTGATGCGATTGATGCCTCTACCTTATGATGTGTTTCTCTCATTAACACAAACAAGTTTGCAGCTATCTTTCTTGCCTTTAAAACCACCAACACTTTTTTGATGATTTTCATTGTCTATTCGAATATTACAACCAAGATTATCAAATTATCCCACAGATAAAATTTTCTTCTTTAAGCTTTTCACACTTCGCACTTCTGAAATAGTACGAATTGAGCCATCATACATCTTTAATTTGATGGTGCCATTGCCAACAATCTCTAAAGCATGATCATTACCCATAAACATTAAGCCTTCAAAGATGGGTTCATATGTATGAAACCAATCTTGATTAGGAGTTGTATGCCATGTTGCTCTTGAATCCATTAATCAAACCTCAGTAAGCTCTTTTCTATCTGTAGAGACTGTTGCTGCTTCACTATATAAAACCTCCCCATCTTCTAAGGTGCTTGCAACACATCCTTGAGGTCTTGATAACTCTGCAGTGTTCTCTATACCATTTTTAAAGCAACAATCCTTTTTGAAGTTCCCTTTTCTACCACAGTTGCAGCATTTCACAGTCTTCTTACTTCTTGATTTGGACCTCCCTTGCATTTGACTCCCATTGGAGCCACGCTCCGTTGATCTTCCTCTTGACATCAACAATGCCTCTACTTGGTTTGAACTATTTCTGTCTCCTTTGTTTTTTCATCTATTTTCTTCTTCCAAAATAGTGGCTGCAACATCATGAAATACTAAATAGGTTGAGAGGATATTATTGGTCAAGTTGATAATGAGCTGATCATATGAATTAGCAAGACTTTGAAGTAGAAGCTCTGCACACTTATTTTCCTCTATTTGTTGACTCAATGTAGTGAGTTGTGAAAATAAAGTTATTATTGTGTTGATGTGGTCAGTTACCGATGTGGTTTCTGCCATTCGAAAGGTATAAAGTCTCTGCTTTAAGAAAATCTTATTGTGCAAAGACTTAGACTCATACAACTTTGTCAAAGTATCCCATATCTCCTTAACAGTTTTCTTCTTTACCACACTTGATAATACTTCATCAGCTAATGCTAAATGTATGTTAGTAAAAGAATTGCCATCCATCTCATTCCATTTTGCATTATTAGTGATCTTCGCGGGCCTATCTCCAATTATTGCCAAACAATTCCTTAAAATTGCTTTGATTCTCATTTTCCACAATGAGAAATTGCTCCCACTGAATCTCTCAATCTCATACTTTGCTGCCATTTTATTCACCGAGATCTATTCAGCTATCACCGTTTCACTGATCTGTAACGTATGCAAAAATAGTATCATGGGAATAATACTTCACTAAGTAAGTTCCCAAGAAAGATTTGAGGGGTCACAAATGATCTCGCTTAAAACTCAATCTCCTTACACAGAACTTCCTAGGTTGTAAGTAGTCACCGCACTTACTTTCTTTATATGTCAACAATAACGTATGTGAACAATACTGTATGGATGAATAGTACCACTGTATGGATGAATAGTGATGAATAATGTCATAGACGTGAATAGTAACCGTATACACGAATAGCTTTTGTGTGTTAACAACACCAACAAGAAGGCTCTGATACCATTGTTAGGATACTGGCATGCAAACCCGACAAGACAAAAGGCAAGGAACATGATAAAATAAGAAATGAGACACACAAGAATTTACGTGGTCCACCCAAATTTGGCTACATCCATGGGCAAGTATAAAGGGATTTTACTAAGTAATGCGAGAATTACAACCTCTCTTTACTAATAGAAGAACAATTGGGAATCTCTCTATTAATTGAAGAGAACACTTGTCTTACTCTCTCACAAATACCTCACTATCTTACTCTCGTACAAATACCTCACAACTTTGTGGGATCACTTTCCTTCCTTTCTCTCTTCTTTCTCTCTTGTGTGTACATCTTAAGGCTTGGATGCACTGCATTAATTAGTGTTGCAAGTGGCACCAAAATGGTTCCTCACATTGTTGACTTAGGCGGCACCAATTAATGCCCAATTGTCTTTACAGTTTTTTCATAAATGTTTCTGTTTCTTGGTGTTTAAATTTAGCGAATAGATGGTGGACTAAGCAGTAAAAATTTTAGGTTTAGTGAAGGACTTCCTTTTGTTAATAAAGACACGTGTGTTTTATGGTTTCATTTCCTTTTTTATCTGTTTATTAACCACCTACAACAAGGCTATATATATTTTATTGTTGTTTGTATTGATCAAATCACATTATCTTGCTGCTTAACCTCAAGCATTACTCAGTTGTAAGAAACTTGAACGACTAATTTCACAAATACATGAAGGATAGGTCGTTCTAGAAAAAATTATTGTATGAACATTTCTTTGTAAGACTACACACACACACACACACACACACACACACACTGAATCTCCCTAATTTACAAGTAAAAAGATGATGGCTTCACCATTTTAAGGGAGAAAGAGAATGGTATAAAGCACCCATCTGCTAAATTTAAACACCAAGAAACTCAAAATTATGCAATCCACAGAGTAAATCAATTCTATGTTTTTTTCATAGTAACAAAATTTGGATTGTTTGAGCTTCCTGTGATTTGTAATGTTTTTTCATAAATTTGTTTTTCTTGGTGTTTAAATTTAGCAAACAGATGGCGGACTAAGCAGTAAAAGTTTTGGATTTGGTGAAGGACTTCCTTTTGTTAATAAAGACATGGGTGTTTTATGGTTTCATTTCCTTTTTTTTTTATTAACCTCCTGCAACTAGGCTATATATATTTTATTGTTGTTTGCATTGATCAAATCACGCTATCTTGCTGCATAACCTCAAGCATTACTCAGTTGTAAGAAAAGTGACTGACTAATTTCATAAATACACAAGTCTGCTTTGGATTCCTTCTAAATCAAACTCTTGTAACAAAAGAATCCAGCGTATGAGTCTCGATTTGGATTCCTTCTTTGCCAATAAATATTTGAGGGCAGCATGATCAGAAAAAAACAATCACTTTAGATCTTAATAAATATGATCTAAATTTGTCTACGACAAATACAATAACTAAAAGCTCCTTTTCAATGGTTGAATAGTTGCATTGAGCAGAGTTCAACGTCCTTGACTCATAGCAAATGACATGGACTTTTCTTTTCCTTTTGTTGGCCAAGTATAGCTCCTACATTATAATTTCTAGCATCGCACATGATCTCAAAGGGCATATCTCAACTTGGTGGCTGTATAATTGGCGCTGAAGTGAGCGATGTCTTCAATTTGTCAAATGCTAATTGACAATCTTCCTTGAAATCAAAATGTACATCCTTTTGCAACAACCTTGACAATGGCTATGCAATTTTTGAGAAATTTTTGAGAAATCTTTGATGAACCTCCTATAAAAGCCTGTATGGCCAAGAAAACTATGAATATCCTTAACATTAGTAGGATATTGTAAGCTTGTAATTAAATAAACCTTGGCCTTATCAACCTCGATACCTCTAGCTGAAACAACATGACCCAAAACAATTCTTTGTTGGACCATGAAATGACATTTTTCATAATTTAGAACCAAGTTGGTGTTAATGCATCGTTTCAAATCTAAACACTGATCGAAAGAATTGCCATAAACAGTAAAGTCATCTGTAAAAATTTCAATGCAATTTTCAATCAAGTCAGAAAAAATGCTCATCATGCATCTCTGAAACATACCAGGGGCATTACACAATCTAAAAGGCATATGTCTGTAAGAGAAGGTCCTAAATGGACAAGTGAAAGTTGTTTTTTTCCTAATCTTCATGAGCTACAACAATTTGATAATAACCAGAAAACCCATATAAGAAATAGAAAAATGACTTAGCTGCTAGTCTTTCTAGCCTTTCATCGATGAAAGGAATTGGGAAATGATCATTTCTTCTGGTAGCATTCAATTTCCTGAAACCAATGCACATTCTCCACCCATTCTGAACTCTCATGGGCACAAGTTCATTTTCTTCATTGGGAACAAGAGTCAAACCTGTCTTCTTAGGAACTACATGCACTAGACTAACCCATTGACTGTCGAATATGGGATAGATGATTCCTTGGTCAAGTAGCTTCAAACTTTCCTTCAATGCCACTTCCTTCATGGCTGGGTTCAGCTTACGTTGAGGCTCTCTCACGGGTTTGGCATCATCTTTCAATAAGATTCTATACATGTAGATTGCAGGGTTTATGCCTTTTATATCAACTAAAGTCCATTTGATAGCTGCTTTATTTTCTCTTAAAACCCTCAATAATTTTTCTTCTCTTGTTGCCATGAGATCATTTGCAATGATCACCAGTAATGTCTCAGCTTCTCCTAAGTACATATACTTCAAATGCTTAGGCAAAAACTTCAATTCCAACTTTGGCACTTGTTCAATAGAGGGTAAAACCCTTTCATGAGAATTTGGTAGTTGTAAAGGAGAGTTTACTAACCTGTTTAGCTTTTGAAATAATGAATGCAAAGACATAATTGTTTCCTTTATGTCTTCATTATTCTCCAACCTTGCATCCCTATTCGTCTTGCTTTGCTGTAATACAAAGTTCAACTCATCTTGAAAAAGAAATTAGTTCAAACTTATCTTGCACAATAGGGTCAATTACATCAACATGAAAAACAGATTCAGAGTCATTAAGATATTTCATAGCATAAAAAATGTTAACTGTTACTATTTCCCCATCAAACTCACGATATAAAATTCCTTTATGCACATCGATCTTAGTTCTTGTTGTTTTCATAAATGGTCTGCCTAGCAATATATGAGTTGAGTTTGACGAAAATTCATCATCTATGTCTATAATGTAAAAATTCATAGGAAAAATCAACTCATTTATTCTAATTAAAACATCCTCAACAACGACTTCTGGGTATGAATTAGACCTATCTGCCAATTGAATTATTACCATTGTTTCTTTTAAAGGTCCTAGATTCAAAACCTTATAAATTGAAAGTGGCATAACATTGATCGAAGCTCCTAAATCAAGTATAACTATTTCTACCCTATGATTTTCAATTACGCATGGTATAGTGAACATACCTAGGTCCTTGAATTTCTGAGCCAATTTCCTTTGTATGATTGTGGACACATTCTCTCCAACTCTTATTTTCCCATTAATGTTCAATTTCTTTTTGTTGGTGCACAGTTCCTTGAGAAATTTTGTATATCGCGGAATTCACTTGATCGCATCCAATAGTGGAATGTTAACTTCAAACTTCCAAAAGGTTTCAAAAATATCATGTTCTGACTCTTCCTTCCTTGCCTTTGCTAATCTGTCAGGAAATGGAGGTGCAACAAGATTCTTAGTGATAGGAAAGATGGGCTTACCACTTAACTCTATTCTTGGTGCATCCAAGATTGCTGGTTCTGTTTTCAGCTTGCTATTCTTTGTTTCTGTTGATTCTAGCGTTGAAGTTGGCAGTATATTTACTGCTGATTCTGGTGTTACAGCAGGCTGGGTAGTCTGCACTGCAGTGGCTGCTGAATCTGGCTCTATTCTTAGTGTTGTTTCCAGCTTGCTATTCCTGGTAGGTGCTGAATCTGATGTTGTTGCTGGCAGTATGGTCTGCACAACAGTAGCTGTTAATCCTGGCATTGCAGCTGGCCGGGTAGTCTGTACCACAGTAGCTGATGAATCTAACTATGTTCTTGGTGCTGTTTCCAGCTTGCTGTTCTTGGTAGCTGCTGATTCTAGTGTTGAAACTGGCAGCATATTTGCTGCTGATTCTAGTGTTGAAACTGGCAGCATATTTGCTGCTGATTCTGGTTTTGCAGCTGGCAGTACAACAACTGTTGAATTTAGGGTTGCAGCTGGCGGTACATTGGCTGTTGATTATGGAGTTGCAACTGGCAGCATGGTCTGCACTTCTCTTCCACTTCTAAAAGTCATGTCACCTGCGTTTTCTCTTGGATTAATTTCAGCTTGAGATGGTAGCTTCCCTCTATTTGTCTCAATGTTCCTCATAGACGATGCAAGTTGTGAAATTTGAGTCCCCAAATTCTGGATGCTAGCTCTTGAATTTGATGCATGGTGAGGAGGAAAAGCTGGATTTCCATTGGCATATGACCGGAAGGGTTGCTGATTTGGAGGCTGACCATGCTTCAGGTTTGGATGGTCTTTCCAACGGGGGTTGTAATGATTTGAGTATGGCTTATACTTCCTTGGTTGATTACCGAACCCTTATATTGCCTTCACCTGAGGGGCTGTATCTTTTTGAAGTTGTGGGCACATATCAGTAGAATGTTCTGGGATTGCACAAATGCCACACACTTTGGATTGCCTAACTTGTCCCAAAGCTACTTGTCTCACAAGAGAAGTTAATTCTGAAAGTTGTGTCTCAATATTAGAATGCATCACCTCATTTACCTTTCTAGGAGTGTGGTTTGTTCTGATTCCAAATTGCTGTGAGTTTGCTGCTATTTTAGAGATCAAATCTCTTGCTTCCACGAGTCTTTTCTACAAGCGCACCACCACTTGCAGCATCTATCATGCTTCGGTCTATGGCCAATAATCCTTCATAAAAATATTGCAACAACAATTGGTCAAAAATTTGGTGATGTGGGCAATTTGTGCACAACTGATCAAAACATTCTCAGTATTCATGTAACGTTTCCCCGTTGTTTTGGCGAATTCCACTAATTTCTTTATGAATTGTTCCAGCTCATGAGACCGAAAATAATTTTTCCAAGAACTTTTTGTTCAAATCAAAAACTAGTTTACTTGTACGAGAAGATCTTGGCATAAATTAGTTTACTATTGAAAGAAAATTAGATAAAAACTTCCCTGACAACGACACCAAAATTTGGTCGATTGTCGGAACAACCAATATATAATTCTAACTTAACTATCACAAACAAAATAAATTTGTAGTATGATCATGAAAACCAGGTCCAACCCAAGGGAAATTTCATTTAATCTTCCCATAATATACTGAAATGAGAAAGAATGGGGGATTTGAATGAAAAATTCAAGAAGCAATAATTATGAAAATAATAAATTAATATGTCGTTAAATCAGTTCAAGGGTCCACACATTTCTATAAATATGTTGCTCATCGAAGTAATATAAATATTCTTTCACATCAAGCAAATAAATTTGATATGCCTTAAAGCTGAGGGAAATCGATGAGATTACGAGTACATTAATTAGGAAAAGCTCTCTAATGAATCTCTGACCATTACACGAATGTAATATTCAAAGAAATTTTCATTCACGCGACAGTACTCTAGGAATAAAATCCGTGTATTTATTCTAAGCAAACGTTCACAAACTTGACAGTTTAACTTAGTTTATTCTTCCCTAATAAATCAAGATGAGAGTTGCAACAATCAAATTAATTCTTTTGCTTCTTACTCTAATCCCTAACAACAATTACGGATTGAAAGAAACTAGAAAGCATACATGCCATCTCAAAACAATTCAATAAGCTTGAATAACAATCAATAGCATAATTCTAAACAAGGAAAAATTAATACTTGAATCTAAAGTATTGCAATGATAACATTACTTCTCACAACGTGTTAATGGAGATGGTGTGTATCCCTCTTGAATCAAATTCAGGAGTTTAGTTCATGGTTGCTGGAAAATTGACAAAAGCAGAGAAGAAAGGAATGATTTCCGACCCTATTTCAGATGTGTTCTGCTCTCTTTATCATGCCCCTTTGCTACCAAAATCTTCAAGATTCTTAGGCTAATTAGGAGTCTTCATGATGCTAAATTCGTTCCTTCTTTATCTTGCCTTTAAAATTGGATAAATCTTCTCAGAATTTGTGTTGAAAACTGATTCTGTTGTAATTCCAACTCTGCTACAACTTAGACTTTGTTTCTGACTTGGTTTCTTGCAATCCAACTATCTCAATTGTATTCATTCATTCATGGTATGTTAGAGGCTTGATGTGCATCTTTCTTGGGTCCTAAGGCCCACTATTTTTATGTTAGAATCTTAGCCATATTAGGATGCTTGACATTATTGGTTTCCTTAACAGAGTAGGAAACCCATCTCGTCCTCTATATTGCTTCTGGAGTTTGGCCTTCAAAACGATTTTATATGAATTGGAGTCCTTCATCAAAGTTGTATTCTTGTATGTGTAGGTGAATTTGGGCTTTTAAATATCCTGATTTTGAAATCTGAAGCTTAAGATATTCCCGTTTGAATATCTAGTGTGAAAGTAGAGAATCCTGCTGCGAGTAAGATTCTGACCCGAGTTTGCAGGTTTGATTTGAGGTCCAAATGAGATTGGATTTTTTCCCATAATACCTTCCTGGAAAGATTGACATGTGTACTTTAACTTAATAAGCCCACATTCTCATTCTGGAACTCTAACTTGGCAAAAAACCTGTCACATGAAGTCTCTTCTGCATGTCAAACTCATAAAAGTAACTTCCACTCAACTCGAATAATTTCAAAATCCCTTAAAAAGCATAATGTAAAAGGAATAAAACATATGTATATTTTGCACTTATCAATATTGCTGACAGCAGAACCCTCCACCACTATGTATTGCTGTCAGCAGGACCCAATAGCGGTGCTGGAACCAAGTTTATTGGGTCGAGCTCTGCCGCCAAACCCAATGTGGTGGGTCTAGGTGCCTAGCAAGCCCCAACAGCGGCAGGCCCAGCTACAGCAGGACCCACTAAAGTTGGGCCCTGCTTCCACCAGGACCCAGCAGAGGTGGGCCCAACTGCCACAGGACCTGCTGCTGCTGGGTATTGCTATTAGCAGGACCGAGCAACGGTGGGCCCAGAGCTGCTAGCAGGACCGCCTAAAGTTGGGTCATGCTGCCACCAGGACCCAGTAGCATTGGTTGGGTCTATTTTATTCAAAATTTAGGCCTGCAATTGGGCCGAAAGAAACCGGTCCCATCATGTCAGCCCGTAACTTGGGCGACCCAACAAAAACCCGGTAGAGTCCACTTTTTTTTAATTATTTTTTCTCCAACCTAGAGACCCCTCTTCTTTCATATTTTTCAATTGATTACTAATTCATTTTAAAGTTCACTGCATAAATACTAGAAGAATGTTTTATTTTTTCAGTGTCGGATTTGAAGCCCTTTAGTATATATGCTCTATATTCATAAGAAAAAAGTTATGTTTTTTCAATATGGGATAAAAAACCTTTTTGGTTTAAATACTTCAACTTAGAAGAGTAAAATAGTATCTTTTCAATGTGAGATAGAAAACCTTTTAAGGTAATCTTTTAAATTTAATTGTTTACAACATGTATAGCCTATATCTACATGGATTATTTCTTGATTTTTTTGTTAAAATAATATTACATGATATTACATAATATAATATTATATATATATAAATGGTTGGGTTTGGGCCCAAAGGAATTTGGACCGATATAGGCCCATAAAGGAGCTGGGTTGAATCCTGACCCATGAGAAAATGGGTCAAAACTGGTCCCAATAGGAATTTGGGTTGCGACTAGGCCCCTTAAGAATTGGGTCAAGGTTGGCCCCCAAAGGAAACTGGGTCGTGATTGGACCCAAGAGAAACTAGGTCCACACCGACCCCAATAAGAATTTGGGCCGCAACTAAGCCCCAAAAGAGTTGGGTCAAGACCGACCCCAAGACAATCTGGGTCGTGACAGGGCCTTAAAGGAATTTGGTCAAGACTAACCCAAAGGAAACTGCGTCACAACCGGACCCATGAGAAATTAGGTCCAGGCCGACCACAAAGGAAGCTTGAGAGAGACCGAACCCATAAATTTCTTCTCATAAGTTAACTAACAACATTGTCGAGAATTCTAGTTTGCATATCTAACACATAAACAATTATTTTCATGCATTTCTTCATTTTTTCTAACATCCATTCCTTTGTATACAACACAAGATATTTCCTAACAATAATTTTTTAAGATTTTATATATTCAAAGTTAACTTCAAAAGAGCATGCACATGTAAATTTGTTTACATGTTCATGTTTCAACACACCATAGCCTCTCTTATGATCCATACTTGTTTATTTTAACATGCAATACATAATTCAACATTAAAAGTGCCCCCCCTCCCATCTCCTTCATATCTGGCCAAAGGCTTCAGCCTTTTCTCACCCATTTTGTTCTTCAATGATTTCTAACATCGTCAAACATTCTTCTTCTCCCCTATTTCACACTTTATTCTCACTTCTATCTACCCTAAAAAATTCCTCAAAAACCCTAATCTAAGAGTCAAAACTTTTATACAACACTTACCCAATGTATTAGAAATTGTTCTAGGAAGGTTTTGGGTTTATCCTAGCTGCGTTTTCTACTCCCTCAAAACTCTTCTCCCTCAGATTTTCTTAGTCTCTTTCCACTCCTCCTCTACTGCCACTAGCCTCCTCTCTTCCTTTCCCTCAATTTGTTTTGCTTTTAATGCTTTAATCTTCACTCAAACCTATTATTTTCTCTCATGTGTTTGCTTGCATGCGATTTTCTCCACATGTTCTTTGGAATAAGGTGTTGAAGAGAAGAGTGTCTCTTCCTTTTCCCCTCCTCTCTATTCTGCCATCAGCCCTCTTATTCTTCTTAGGGCTGACAAGTTTTTTTGTATTTTTTTTTTTGCTTTTATCCCTCATTTGTTTATATATTTTTAGTTTAGTCCCCTCACTCTTTTGTCTTAACCACATTAGATCTCAATATCTCCTTATTCACTATGTGTGTTTCATACTTCAAGTTAAAGCTCTTGTCTTTTACCAATAGATTATTCTCTATTTACTAAATTTCATGCATTCATGTTTTAGGCTTACAAAAAAACACCCATAAATGCATGCCTATTTTTTTTTTACTAGGGGTGAAGATATTTTTTCACTATATTTTAAGAAACAAAAAGTGAAACAATTCTATTTTTTTTATGTCGGGGTAAATAATTCATTTTACTGTTTAGAAAAACTAGAAAAGATAAATATACCCTTTATTAATTTTCTAATAATTAATGAGCCATTAAAAAAAGATAAAACTGCTCCTAGCACTAAGGCTACATCAACAATAAACGATAATCTATAAATATTATAGTAAAAAACCCCCCACACTCTTGATATATCTTTGGTAATGATATGGATCCGTAGGCCTATTTACAATACAAGAAGTTTTCAAGGCGCGAACCTAGTCAAAATCCCAGTGGAGCACGTAATCCCTCTGCAGTCTGCAGCTTCGAGAGTACCTTATACACCACGAAAACATGGCGGGAACATCTGGCGCCATCAATTGGAAATCCCTGCCATGTTAAAAAAACTTGAAAGACTTCGTCTATCATATTTGTGTCTTCGTTCTCATCCTGAACAACCTCGACACGACCCTTGGGTTTTGTTTTTAAAAGGGATAACCAATCAACTCTTGATCTATCCTTTCTAAAGGAAGGGGTGTATGTGTAATAAACTTGTTGGCATTGATTTGCGAAAACAAAGACATCGTTTACGTTGCGGAGTCTAGCTTTTGAGTTGATTTGAACGAGACCATAGTGAGGATCTACTATGATTCCTCTGTCAGTTGTGTCATACCAATAGCATTTGAATAAAAACACTCTATTCTGCTCGCTATGATATTGTAATTCGACGACCTTATCTAATTTCCCATAGTAGTCAACTTCAAACTCACTACAAGTCGATCCCTTAATACAAACACCGTTGTTGTATGCCTTTCTTCCATGCCCGTATTCTTCAGTATGAAACACATATCCATTGACAAAATACCCCTTATAGCACTTGACTTTTCTTTCAGGGCCCAGGCTTAGTAAAGACAATGAAATAGCAGCACTACCTCCCATTTGATAAACCTTGTATATCAAATACAACAATAATCAATAAACAAACATTCTATAATATTGACGTACAGTTACCTTGCAAGAGATAATGAGTTTGTGATAGGACTTACATGTGTTCTAAACCACGTGGCAAATTGTTCATCTTGTAATTGAAAGATTTGGGATTTGGTCAGTTGTGAGTTATTGGACAGTAAATATCGTCGATGTTGCCTTGTTCCAAATTATATGAGTTTATGATATCACAATATATAAATAGTACACTCTTGACAAAGTTTAAGTAGTACATCTATATACTTACTTAATAAAAGGTCTCAGCTCATCACAGTTAAATAGAACATAATTGTGTGCTTATCTGAACTCTATTTCAGACAAATATCTTCCCCTTACGGCATTTTTAGGTGTGAGTCGTCCAGGATTGGAGAATATTGATAAGTTCCCACTTGAAGGCACTTCACCACCATCATCATGTCGTGGAACACGGTTGATTCTCGTTCTCAAATGAGGTTCGAAATAGTAAGAGATAAATGTTGAGATCTCCTCAACAATATAGGCCTCACATATTGAAGCCTCAACATACGCCTTGTTCTTAACTATTTTCTTAAGATTGAACAAGTACCTGCATATATAGAATGAAACAAAAATTATCAATAAAAAAAACAATGAAAAAACTTTTAATTATGAATTGCATTGCAACTGTAATATCTAACCTCTTGAATGGATACATCCATATATATTGGACCGGTCCTCCAACTTTTACCTCATACGGTTAATGTACGGGTAGATGCTCCATTGAGTAAAAAAATGATGGAGGGAATATCATCTCAAGTTTGCATATTGTCTCGACGATATTCGTTTCAAGCCTTTCAACTTGCTGGAGCATATATCTCTAAAGAAATGATTGATCTCCGTGAATACATCTCATATCCTCTTTGGCAACAAATCACGAAAAGTTAATGGAATGAGTGTTTGCATAAACATGTGACATTCATGACTCTTCATTCCATATAATCTGCATTCCTCCATATTAACCAGCCTTGATATGTTTGAGGCATGTCCATCGGGAAAACGCAGACTCTTAAGCCATTTATAGACTAGTAGTTGTGCATTTTTCTCTAACACAAAGCTTGCTCTGGGTTTTGCGACCTGTAACCCATCACAAACCAACTCCATATTTTTCGGTTACAGAACAATGCTAAATCCAATCTAGCCTTGATGCTGTCCTTTGTATTCCCCTTCACATCCATGACGGTGTTGAAAATGTTCTCAAACACATTATTTTTTATGTGCATGACGTCAAGGTTATGGCGGAGGAGATTGGCCTTCCAATAAGGAAGCTCCCAAAAAATACTTCGCTTTACCCAATTGTGGGTCAAACCAAAACCAGGAAACTTCTGCTTACCTGATTGGAAACCAAACACAATGTCACCGTACTCTTATACAACATCATGCAATTCGTCATCAGAAAGACATAGGGGTACAACATCTTTTTCAACTCTGCGAATAAAGAAATCCTTTTTGTTTTTTTTGTACCTGTGATTTGTTGGCAAGAAACGATGGTGACAGTAAAAAAAAGAAGCTTTACCTCCGTTTGTTAGCGTGAATGCCTTATTGTTTTCCATACAGTATGGACATGCTAGTTTTACATGCATGCTCCAACCAGAAACCATTCCATAAGCTGAGAAATCATTGGTAGTCCACATCAAAGTCACTCTTATAACAAAATTTTGTTTCCTCGATATATCACAAGTCAAAGCTTCAGAGGACCACAATTGCGTCAACTCATCAATCAACAGTCGAAGACAAACATCTATATTCTGGCCTGGACTGCTCGGACCTGTTATGACCATGGATAAAAACATGAACTCCGGCCTCATACACATCCCCGGTGGCAAGTTATAAACCGTGAGTATGACCGGCCAACAAGAATAAGGAGCAGTAAATGACCTGAATGGATTGAATCCGTCTGTACACAACCCAAGATGCACATTCCTTGATTCATCTGAAAAGCGAGGATGCACACTGTTAAAGTGTTTCCATGCTTCGCTGTTAGAAGGATGCACTATCACTCCATCAACTGTATTATGTGATTGGTGCCATGTCATGTGCTCAACAGTCCTTGGTAACATGAATAACCTCTGCAATCTAGGTGTGATTGGGAAGTATCTAAGTTTCTTATATGCCACGAGTTTCTTTCCCATGCCAGTTCTGGGTTTGTAACGGGAATGCCCACATGTTATGTACTCGGTCAGCTCAGCATTTTCAAGGTAGTAAATAATACAGAAGTTAGGACACATGTCAATTTTCTGGTATCCTAAACCGAGGGGTTTCATCGTGGACTTAGCAGCATAAAAGTTCTCTTTAAGTTTGTTCCATTCAGGTAAAATGCTTCTCGCCCATTTCATAATTTTGTCATAACTGACCTCACTCAACCCGTGGTCTGACTTGATGGTGAACACCTGTGCTACGGCCGATAATTTATTGTGGTTTGTGCACTCATCCCATAATGGTTCGTCAGAATCTTTCAACATATCAAAAAAACCTTGTTGCATCTGCATTAGGTTCTTCTTTTACGATTGGGCATTAACTGACATTACCTTGATTCATTCTCATTGCATGCATAACCATATTCCTATAAGGATTACTGTTGTCATTTACAACTTTATGCACGTTGCTAGCTCTAGAAGTTGACCAAACCACCATTTCTACCATGCTCTCATTAGGAACAAATAGTTCTCCATGTGCATACCAACATAAGTAATCCTCCTTGAATCCTTTGGTTAGAAGATTCATCGTTACACCATCTGGATGTAGAAACTTTTTATTTTTACACTTCCTGCATAGACACCTAATACCGCCTCCAATAAAATTTTTAGGAATAGATGTTGTGAAATTAATAAAACCTTGAACCCCATTACAATAATCTATCCTCCGCAATCCTTGGAGTGGGCCTCGATACATCCATGAACGATCATCCATGACTTCTATCGAACCTCTATAAAATTATGATGACAACATGTATTAATTAACTATGTTGAATTTTCCAGCAGGTCTCCTTTGTATGACCTGTTTTCTTGCAATAGTTACAAAACTGATCATCCTTAAAGGATTTTCTCCCTTCAGTCTTCATGACTTCTGCACCATTCATAGCATCATTTTGGTTTTTGCTAGCATCACTTAGGTTTCTGCTATTAGTTATCATCATAGCAGAACCTTCAGTTTTTGGGACCTCAAGCATCATAGTTCTCCTTCCTTCTTCAACCCTTATTACTGAAAATACCTCATTGAGTGAGGGCAAGGATTCTTTTCCAAGTATTTGGACTCGTATTTGATCAAATTCTATGTTGAGTCTTGTAAGAAATTCAAAGATCCTTACTCAACACAATGGAGAAACCATCTGGATCATGCTCTCTTGCTCAAAATGGTAAAATTCAAATTTCTCATGTCTTTAGTGCCTCAAACAAGAACCATTCCAGCATCTGGGTCATTGACTCAGGTGCAACAGACCATATGACTTCTTATGCAGGTGCCTTCACATCATATCAACCCTGTCCTAGCAGTAAAAAAATCACAATGGCTGATGGATCTCTAACCACAGTTGCAGGCCAGGGAACAATCTGACACGACCAAAAGATTGATGTCTTCTCCCAAGTGCAGGAGTGTCGAAGTAATAAATAACCTGGCAAGACCGGGGTCGAACCACAGGGAGGTTAATTGTATAAATTATAAACAATAATAATACAACAACAAT
>Ga0307513_10005645_pt1 | contig 16489 bp, 8 predicted proteins | sample 15_EM_MG_FD_202174 | JGI IMG/M metagenome (GOLD analysis project Ga0307513, IMG submission 202174) | Populus trichocarpa ectomycorrhiza microbial communities from riparian zone in the Pacific Northwest, United States - 15_EM | ecosystem: Host-associated > Plants > Roots > Unclassified | place... | reverse complement strand
GGATCTTGCCGGGAACGAGCATGGACTTGAACTTTGCAGGGAGATCAGGTGCTCTGTGGGGTATGTGTAGATCCCCCAGAGCCAATACCAACACCATCCCCAACAAAGTGACAAACCCACTGAGTTTGCAGATACACAAACTCAAAAGAGCTTTCAAAGTTTGGAGAGCTCTCTCTCTCTCTCTCTCTCTCTGTTGTTAATCGATGTGATGGATTCTCTATACTTTGGAGATGAACGATGTCGTTCTCCAGCTGTTCAAGACTTCTAAACAAATTGGGATGGGCAAAGCTTTGCCATATTTTACCCCCAAATTTACAACTTAATTGTCGATTATGTCCCATAGGAAAAGGAAAGGGGAAATTAATATCATAAAATGATGTTGTTTCCATAATCCTAGTCTCGGTGCACTTGTGTTTTGTCTAAATGCTGAACTTTTTTTAAAAAAAAAATACGTTCCACTAGCAATGTTTTATAACATACAAAAAATATCATTCAAGTCATAAATAATAAATTAATTTTATTTTAATTAGATAAAAAAATATAAAAAATAATAATGAATGGAATAAATTTTAAAAAAATTTAATTAGGATAACTTGAAAAAAAATATTTAAAAAATAAATAAAACAAACAACATATCTCAATTCACAACTTATTAAATACAAAAAAAAAAATAGGGTAAGAAAAAACATAAAAAACCAGTCTTGATCAACCCAGACTAATATAACAAATTTGTAACCCTAATAATCATGCTCGAGCCAACCTGAGATATTCCACAAAACCTGCAGCTTGGATCATGATATTAAATAACTTGATAAAAAAATAATGAAAATTATAAGGCCTTTTTATTTTAAAAAAATTATGTTAACTTTTTAAACTCGTGATCCAAGTCATTAGACCTGAAGCACCCTACCTGAAAAAACTATAAAGTCCAATTCATAATTAATCAAATATTAAAAGATGAAATTAACAAAAAGAATTAAAAAAAAATAGCAATTAAAAAAATGAAGATCAACATTGAAGTATAAAATAAATTTTATATTTGATTGAATGATGATATTGAAAAGAAAAATCAATTTAGCAAAAGGACAAAAAAAAATTCAAAAGAATAAGGATCAAAACTAACATTAAAAAAATTGATTGAAGGGTGCAATTGAAAAGAATAATAACTTTTACAAAATGACCAAGAAAAAAAATAGAAAATATAATACCATTAATTTGGATTGAACGATGAAATTAAAAACTAATAAAACTTTTACAAAATAAAAAAAAAAGAAATCAAAAGAATAAGGATGAAATTGAAAAATATAATATTTGGTAAATTAGAATTGAAGAATAAAACTAAAAAAAAAAAAACTTCTACAAAAAGACTAAGAAGAAAAATTACAAAATAAAAGAATAAAGACTGGAATTGAAATACCAACAATAAAGAGAGACAAACTCTAAATTTTTGGGGAGGAGAGAAAAAAGAAGAGAAAAATAAAAAGAGGAAAGGTTCACTAGTAACAAACCGAACCACCACCGCCAACACGCACTGCTTCACCAAAAAAATGAACATAGCGGCACTTCTAACTACACAGTGAATTAGTATTTTTAGATATCGAAAGGCACCACATGCATCGCTCGAAGTGCATGGACACCTTCCATGCACCTCCAAGTGTTGTACACATGCCTGTTTTTTTTATATATATTTAGCTAAATACCAAATCGTCCCTGAGCTGACATGATAATAACGAGAAAACCTTTGTAAAAAGATTAAAAAAAAAAGCTTATTGAGGCTAGATTTATTTTTTTGACTTACAATAATATTTTGGTTGTTTCACTCTGTTTTTAGTTTTTTTTTTATATTTGGCCTTGATTTTACATGAAAATAACGAAAAAATCATTTTGCAAGTACCAAGTTACCCTTTGATGTTAATATTGAAAATTTTACTTTTAAAGATATTTTAGTCATTTTGCTGCGCTTTTGAAATATGAAAAGACTTACTTGTTTCTGGTTAATTTGGTAATAACTAATGCACCATGTAAAAAGACCTTAATTTCCCTAATAGCTAGTTTAAAATTTTCTAGTTTGAAGGAAAAAAATCACAATGTTTTCGAGTCTACATCTACAATATTTTCCTAAAACTATTTAGCTTTTTTTTATGAAGAAACTCATTTTGAGTTTTAATTTGTTGGTTTAATTTTCTTTCTTTCTCATATAGAAAAATGGGTGTCCAATAAGCTATCATATTAATATAATTAAAGAAACAACCATGTTTGTTTTAGGATTTGTCTAAGAGTGTTTCTGCTTCTGTTTTTGGGAGTTTTTTTATAAATATTTTTTGCTTGAAAAAAGTATTAAATTGATGTTTTTTAGTATTTTGTCATGGTTTTAATGTGTTGATGTCAAAAATTAAAAAACAATGAAAAAAATTATTTTAATGTATTTTTAAACGAAAAATATTTTGAAAAGCATATGCGTCACAATCCTAAACACACGCTTAATAGGTGCAAGTAATTATAGGGTTTTTTTCTTAATTCATCACTATAAATTTAATTTTTTTATTATTATTATCATCATCTTTGTCTATTTTGATATATGTTTTTGTTTTCTTATTAAAGATAACCTAACATCCATGAATTCTTATTTCCAAATCATGAGAAAATCACCATCATAAAATCTTCACTAACTTTAACAAAAATCACATCTATGTGATCCTCTTAACACTCCTTCATCTTTGATTTTTTTAGATCTCTCTTCAACTTTCTATAAAAAAAATTAAGTGTGATCATTATTATAACATTAATAGCATTCTTTACGTTCATAATTTATTTTTTATTTTGAACGTCATCTTAACTCTAACAATTCAAATTATTTCTTCTTAGTATATTTTCACTACCATGATTAAAATTTGTTATACATGCTCTACCTTCCTTGTTACTACTAAGCTTTTTAAACTTCACACTCTTTAATAGCATATTAGTGATGTACTTTATCTTGTTGATCTTTTTACATGTTATTATAAAAAATAAACTATTTATCTATTAAATTGATTAATAACAATAATTGTTCAATGTTACTTTTCAAGCAGAATAGTAAAAAGGGGTTAAATCGACCATTGACTAGGAGATTAAAATTCATATTAACAACTAATTGATCAAGTCCTATATAGAAAATAAGTATTTAGTAGGATAACTGGTGGATATTACAGATTGATATGAACACATATGACTACCAGAAAGATTCATAAGATTAAAAAAAAATACAAATTATACTAGGATTAATATTGTACAATCCATATCTTCAATAGACAGTTTGTATAGGAATATGTTTTATTTTTACATGAAATTTTATCTCTGTAACAATAAAAATAGGTTATCAAGTAGCTTAAAATGATGGTCAACCCCATAAACACAATTTATTTCTCAATTATTTTTAACTTTCTACTATCTATTGCTTTTTTTACTTATTACAATTTATTTCTTTATAGCTTTTATTTACAATATTTTTTATTGCTTTCCTTTTCTTTTGTGTTCTTCTCTAGTTTGTAGTTTTGGCAATACCCCTCTTCTATTCTAAACTTGTTAGGGTCAAGTTTAGAACTTCACATTCCATTTGATTAACGAGTATGCTATCTTCTTTTGCTCAATATTAAGTTTATAGTTGTAGTTTCACTTTATTGGAAAGAAAAAAAATGAAAAACATATAACATATTGATCAAGAAACCAATAATTAATCAACATGATGATGATCATCATCGACCATCTAATTATCTACCATATCAACAAATAGGAATTCCTAGTGGGACTAAGTTGTTAGATTAATAACATATTAGTAATCATGTCAAAAACACCATCTAGAAAAAACATGATCATAATAAGTGATGATAAGTCAATCCACATGGCTAATAGAGGTCATTCCTCCTGCAACAAAAAGCCTAATACCAATTCACCAATACAAGTGCTAATGGAACAACCTGTAATAGACATGAAACAATATGACTCTTTATCATCTAATTCCCCACCACAAAAAAAAAAAATTCTTGGACAAAACCTTATTATCTTTAAGCAATCCCTCACGCTCTCAGCTTTTTCAATATCATTACCTCTACCAACATCTAGTGAATATGTTGGTGCTTTTATGGCTCCAATATGACCCTATATTTATTCCTTTTAGGGATTTAATGGTGTAATTAGGTTGTCATAACCAGTTTTCCCTTATTTGTTGGTCAATAATAAGTATAATTAGGTATGATTGCTAATAAGATACCACCTACTCCAAAAGTGTATACGCAACCTCAAATCAACTACTTTGCTCAACAACTTTATCTACAACCATAACAACCTATACTTGAGCAATTTAATGTATCATGGTCTACCTTTTAGTAAGGAAATCTCAATCCTTTTAGCACATATTATTGACCAACAAATAAGGGAAAAAATTAATACGGTTGAGTTAGCCTAACATTGAAAAAAGATGGGGTTATAAGTTAGACGTATAACTAGGTCAACATATAATCATTGATGTCCTAAATGGATTGATAGGTTAAATTCAATTCTAAAAGGAATAAAATTTCTGATTTCAAATAGTTTTTTTAGAAGGATAACCTTTTAACAAAGGAACATATCATCAAGTTTACTTATCAATATGGTGATGGTGTTACCAATCATGTTATGAAACTCAAGTTATTTGGTTCATCACTAACCAAAACTGTGTTTTACTAGTTTTTTACATTACCGCTTACCTCCATCAACATCTTGGAAAAGATTAAGGCTTGTTTTCATGAGCACTTCTATAAAACAGAACCAGAAATAACATTGGTTAATTTGTCCATGATGGTTTAAGGCTTATAATAGTTTATATAAAGCTATGTTCTTTGTTTTAGGACTATGAAAACCAAATGCACTACAACATAATATGATGGGAGTGTATCAATTTAATTTTGAAATGGATGGAGTGGAACCTCAAAAATAAATTTATAGGAACCAGATATTTTAATAGTTATACCCTTACATAAGATGCTTTTTTTTATATGAAGAAATTGTAACAAAGCAAGTAGAAAAGAAATCACTTAGGGGAACATACCTTGTTGGCTATCTGAATGAGGTCATGGTGAGCCATTTTATGATCAATTTGGACTCCGATAAGAAGTTTGAAAAAGTTCAGTAATATCTTATATTAATTGTTGAACTTCAAATACGAAATCATTTGAGATTGCTACATGAATAAAACCAAAAATGGTTAACAAGCTTACTAGTAATAATGCAATAACGACGAAAGAAATTAGTAAAAATAAGAAGTACTCATTCAATATCAAGAGAATAGAAGAGATATTCAATTTATTAATACAAGTATGACACCTTAAACACTTGGGAAATCACACAATACCCACTACTGAACAAATAAAGAAAAAGAAATATTGAAAGTGTCATGACTCATAAATATATGATACTAATAGTTGTGTTATTTTCATAAACTAGATTCAGAAGGTATAAGAAGTTGGTTGAATTCTTTTCTTAGAAAAGAAAATGAAAGTGAATAATAACTCATTCTCTAAAGTGATAATAATCTAGACTACTTATAAACGAAAAAGACTTATTAGTAAAAGAAAAGTACAACAGACCAGGCCTAATCAACCATGACAAATGTTGGAATTGGTCACTAACAGTTCTACAAGAAAGAGGTATATTGATTGTGATAAAGGCAAGGAATGGGAATTGGGGTATCATGAGAAATCCTTTATAAAGTAAACTGGTTCTTTATTTATCATATAATTTTATCTAAGAGAAAAAAATTAGGGATAAATTGAATAACTTGGCACACAATAAAAGACCATGTCCTTTAAGAGTAAAAGATCCACTAATAATAAATGACATGAACATTAGCCAAATAAAAGTCATCAAATTTTAATAATGAAAATGATGAATTAGTTAACAATCACCAGCTTCTTCTAGATTTGGAAAATATATGGAAACTAAGTCAATTATCCACGACACAGTTTAGAAGGATCTAGTGATTGAACATACTAGTAAGAAAGGATGATACTAAACCATACACCTTCCTAAGAGAATAAAGTTTTGGGGTTAGAAAATACTAGCCTTCGGGTTAACAATCAGCAATAACAAATATTTATCAAATTGTGAGCACATGGTGTTGATCATTAACCACACACAAGATTAGTGTTAGACAATATTAAGCCTAATTCAATAATAAAACAGGTTAATTTCACTCTGAAATGGTCGATTCTAATCCAAGAACCACCTTTATCCTTTCAAATTTTTGTTTTAGATCATAAACAACTTAAAAGATAGATTTTTAAAAAGATTTCTAAAAAAAATGGATAAGTTTATCACGAAGATGGTGAAGTAATTTGAATAAGGTGACTAACCATGACTTGAGAGTGAATAGATAATGACTAATTGTTGCTGCCCATTTTATATATAACATAAATAAAATAAAATAATGATAATATATATAAAATAAATAAGATAAGTGCAAGGAAATACATATAGAGCAAGCCTAAAAAGAAATGTCTAAGCCTAATGATGGAAGACTAGAATGCCAAGCGAGGTTGATAGACCAAAATAGCAATCCAAGGTTTTAATTGACAAAACTCATTAGTAAAAATGTTTGTTTTTGGTGTTTAAAAACTCAATTGAAATTTTTAAAAGTTTAATTATTTAATTGAGGGTTTAATTGCAAGAGAGATCAACTTTTAGAGGTCAATTTTGAGGCCAATTGAAATAATTGATATTTAAGGACTCAATTGGAAGCTTGGAAAGTTTAAATTAGCCAAATCAGGGGTTTAATTGCACAAAAATCAAAGTGTGGGGGAGCAAATAAGGGCTTAATTGAACTTTCTGTGAGTCAATGATCAATTTGCAAAATGCACGTGACTTCAGAGACTGGAATCATGAGAAATCAGAGGTCAAATCGAAAAAAATTTAGAGGCGTAATCGAAAAAATTAGAAACCAACTACCAACTTGTAAAAAGCGCTCAAAATTGAGGATGACAAATGAAGTTGACAGGGACGCAATTGCATAAAATTATAAAGAAAAAGGGAAATTAAGGATAAAATAGAACAAAATCAGTAGATAAGAGATCGAATTGAACTTTGGTAGATCCCAAATCAAAAGAAAACCTTAATCTATGAGAATTAGTCAAAACGGTGTCGTTCAAGGTATTATGCTTATTCTTCTTCAGTTTTTTAGCTTATTGAAGAGGCATTTTTAGACGACTGAATGAGACATTTTTCATCACCCAAAGGCTGAAACCACTACCATTCGACCAAGAAACACCTCCTCTACAATCCCATGTCTTTAATATCAAACATTTACATCCCATTTTCTCCATAGATCTTCATGACATCTTGTCCTTGGTCAACCAAGACCACAGTTTTCAGACATTATACGGTTTGGGTAGACACTTTCAAATGTTTAAATGTGAAGCTACAAACCTCCAAATTAAGTAAGGTTAGGTCCAACTAAAAGGCATGCAGGTGGTCTCAGATGACATTAACATCGAAGATGCTCCAACGAGGTTTTGAAAGTGGCTGGCCCAGTCAGCCTTGATAGGAACACTCAATTGCAGAAGAACACTTAGCCTTTTCATTTGTTTCCATATAGAAGCCTCCAGAAGGATTACATCAAGGGTTTAAAACTTTTCTCTCTAGATCTAAGAGCAAAAAACACCCACATTAGTCCTTAAACACCCTACAAAACCACCTACACCTAAAACCAGTAGCTCCATAGCAAAACGAGTTAGGTTTTAGTTTGTTGGAACCCTAGACAACCAATCTAGTAGACCTAAACCTACCTATAAAAAAAGAGGCCGAAGAATAGAAAAATAGAGGAAAAACATAAAGAAAAATAGAGGAGAAAACAGAGAGAAACAAAGAGAGAGAGAAAACAAGAAGAGAGAAGAGGAAAGGAAATTAGGCTAAAAGGAAAATGTCCTATCTAGAAAGTTTTTAAAGCTTCAGCTTTGGTCTAGGGAGGTTTGGAAACAAAAAGAAAGGCAGGCAACACCAAGAACTAATTCATATTCGATTTTTCAAAGCTAAAAAGGTATACACATTCAAACCTTGAGAGTGGAGTCCATGAGGCCTGTTAGATCCTTCATTTATGTTCAATACGAAGTCTTAAATGCCATAATATGCTTTTGATTGTTTTTCTACCATTTTATAGCATGAAACATGGGTTTATGCAAAGGGGTTGGGGCACTTTTTGTTAATGAAAGGATAGCCCCTGCTTCTAGGTAGTTGGTCTGACCATTTGAAGTGAAAATAATCAGATTTTGAAGCTTTTTCTGTTAAAGTTTAATTGTTGTTTTGGGTTGGTAGCTTTTAGGTTTTGGAATCAATGCATTGTTTTTCTAGTTTTTGTGTTGTTTCTTTGGCCATGGTTATGCTCATCATCAATAGTATGGTATGTGAGGATAATGAGAACATACTTTAGAGGCCAAAATGGCCTTTCTAGGCGCATTTTACATCTGTTGGTTTCTAGGCAACATTTATAAGCTTCAGGTAGATTCATTTGTTGAATCTTACCTTAGGTGCTAGTTTTAGGACTTGTTTGGTTTAATTTCTAGCTCAGATAGGTCCGCCCATCATTTTTTATAAGTAATCTAGGATTTGTTTGCACTAATATCGGGTTTTAATAGATTTAAATCCTAGGGTTTTGATTTCGAATCGAAACCCCTTTTGGGCAAAATTGTGTGATTTTTTTTTATCATTAAAAGAAATGAACCCTTAATTCTTGATCTATGGAGGATTACGAACAGAAACATCCCCTCCTTTGTTTGAAATCTGCTCTGGATTGAAAACCACGTTTTGTGAGGAGATAAAGAACATTCATCTATTTTGTTTTGTCTTTTCTATTTTGATCCGTTTTTTGTTGATTTCATTGTAGTTTTAGTGTTTTTGCCACTTTTGATCTGTTTTGTTCCTGTTTTCTTTTCGATTTGTTTCTGAGTTGACGCGGTTGGGTCAACCCAGCCGGGTCAAACCCAACTAGGTCGATCCAATCGGGTCAACCTGTTTGGTTTAACACAGCAAAAAAAAAAAACAATAAGATAATAGTATATAAAAAAAACAACATAAAATCACTTTTTTGCTTTTTTTTAGTTTTTTTCAGTTTTTTAGGATGTTTTTTTAGGAAAATTCCTTTTAAACCTATCAGTTTTTTTTTTTATTTCAAGAAAACTACAAGTAAAAAAAATGTTTTTTTTGTTGCATACGGCCAAGTATCTTAAAAATACAAAGAAAATCATATCGCATAGTATTCCTATACAAAAATTCAAAATATACATATTGCATGCATTTTAGGATTTAATAATCATTTTATTAGATTCATGAGAATTCGGCAAATATTTCAATAAACCACCCTTTTTAAATTCATGAGAACTAATGGTTAAAAATCCTGGTATAGAATGTTGGACCTACAAATGAGACTGATATTTTAAATATTAAAGTTGACTAGAAGATTCTTAAAGTTATTCTAAATATTCATCAATTTTAATTGGAAGTATTTCCACTATAATACACAAATTACAAAAAATTGTTTTTCTAAGAATTTATTTGGATACACGAGTCCATAATAAATTCTTAAACATTGAGTTTATTCGTACGAGTTAATCCCAATCTTAAACCTCTAAATCACATCAAATCACACAAAACAGCTTACCTCAAGTAGGGTGTGCTAGGGGTGCTAATACATTTCCTAACCACAACCAGTCCCTTACCCTCGAATCTCTGATAAGACCAGTATACCCGGTTTTTCCTAGCGACCTTGAACCAAACAATTAGGTGGCGACTCCTTCGACCCCAATACTCGCCTTTCGCACACGTGCAACACTAACCATGTAATATTCTTAAGCTTATTGAACACATATATGCAAGCATCTTCAAATATAAAATTTATATCCTTCATCAATAATTTGCATAGGGACAATGCTATTTTCAAAATGTCCTTAGTTAGTATCTAATAAAAACTTGCATGTCCAAGAAAAGAAAGAACTTCTTGTACACTCGCGAGATAAGGTAAGGATAAGTTAATATTTATCGTAGCTTTATAAACTTGAAAACCTCTAGTAAAAACTAAATGCCCTAATACTATCCATTGTTCAACCATAAAAAGACACTTTTCATAATTTAAAACAAGATTAGTCTCCATGCACCTTTTTCAAAATAAGAGTTAAGTTTTCAAAACATGCATTAAAAGAACTACCATAAACAGTAAAATCATCCAAAAATACCTCTATAATTCTTTATATATAGTCTAAAAATATACTTACCATGCATCTTTCAAAAGTAGAAAGTGTATTGTATAGACTAAAAGTCATTCTTCTATATGCAAAAGTATCAAAGAGGCAAGTAAAAATTGTATTTTCTTGATATTTGAGTGCAATAACAATTTGATTATAACCAATATATCATTCAAGAAAATAATAGTGAGACTTACCTGTTAGTATCTCAAGCATTTGATCCATGAAAGGTAAAGAAAAATAATCCTTACATGTGGTCAAGTTCAACTTGTCATAATCCATTTATGGGTTATTTCCCAAATTCACTTTTTTTCTTTCCAAAATAAAAGTCCAAAAAAAGTAAAGAAAGCAAGAAGACTGGCGACTAAGAAAAACAGGCTGATGAGGATTTCAAACATATAGGAAGATCAAGTTGTAACTTTGAAAGCCTAATTGTACCCCACTATACCCAAGATTGAAGAAACAATGTAGAATTCAAGGTCAAATTAAATGATTATTGGACAAATATGCAAAAAACAATTAAGTCTAAGGACATAATTAAATTTTTAATATGCCAATTTGATTTAATCATAGGCTAAATTAAAGTTTAATCATGTTCAAGAATTAATTTGGGTCTAATTAAATAATTTAATTAGGTACAAAGACTTAATTATATTTTAAATAAGTCAAATTAATTTTAGTAAGGGCTTAATAGGTGAAAAATTAAGTTTGTGAGCTCAATTTAGGCTTAATTAAGAATATTAGAATTTTAGGATATCAAATTTAATTTTTACAAAGTCAATTAATTGAAATCAAGGGTAAAATCGCAAGAAAAATAGAGTTTTAGGGTTAATTAGGGGTTAAATTGAAGAAATTCATAGTCAATGACCAATCTGTAAAAGGTGTCAAACTATAGGGACCCAATTGATTGAAATTCGGGATGAAATTAAAAATAATAATAGTTTAATAGTTAATTGGGGGTCAAATTGCATAAATCCAAAACCAATGATAAAAATAAAAATAATGCTGAAATTTAGGACTGAAATTAAAGTTCGTCAGTGATGAAATTGTATAAAATTGAAAGTTTGAAGCCAATCAAGGGTGTAATTGAGATAAATCAGAAATCAGAGGACCAAACTAAACTTTACCAAAACGGTGCCATTTTGATTACCGTTAATCTTCTTCTTTATTCTTCCTCCTCTGAAAAGACTACTCGGGGAGCCACTTTATAGATGGATTTAATGTCTTTACTGTAATATCCTCATTTCTGAAACCAACACATCAATCATAAAAAAAGGAAAAACATAGTAAAATTTTATTTTATTTTATTTTTGTTGAACTTATACAAAGTTTACTAAAATTTCTATCGGAATTTCGGCAGAGTCTCCCTATACCGGAAGGTCCCAAGTTATCGACAAATCAATTGTATTCATCTATTATTCATTTCTCATACACATTCCAATCATTCCAAGTTTCAAACTGTAACACCTCAAACTTTTAAGGTAAAATTCACACAATCATCGTAATTGCATTCATACATTAACATAATGTAAATTATAAATTTCAAATTACTACATAAAGTTTTTACAAAATAGTACTACATAACTTTATACATACAAATTAGAAGTATTGTTAAATACAACCCAAAAGAAAATTCTTCCATTTTTCCTATTAACTTAAGTGACTATACAAAGGGAACACCCATGCATCAACTAAGGGTTACGCTGCTGAGATGAACCTGTAAATTAATTTGCATAAACATGACTAAACTAATTATGATGATCTAGCATATTTTTCATTACACTAACAATTTGCTTTTAATTCATCTATCGTCAATTTCTATAATCTCCCGCTTGTCAACGCACCAATCTTGTCCAATAATAACTGATTATATTGGTCATCCATTCTCAGGGCACCAGTTCCATTCCAGAATACGAGTCCAACTAACAATCCATTCACAAGGCAACAGTTCCAAACCAGGATATTGATCCAACCATCAGTCCATTCATAGGACACCAGTTCCAAACTAGGACACTGGTCCAACCATCATCCCATTCACCGGGCACCAGTCCCAAATCAGGTATTGGTTCAACCATCATTCAAACACTACATACAAATACTAAAATTTGAACCACATCTTATTAAGAGCTAAGCTAAAGAATTAAAAGAGACTTTATATTAGAGATTTAAGTGTCAGACACCTACTTGAAATCTGTGCTCTGCTAGTTGTCCCCTGCTCTTGTTTATTTTCCACAATCTCACCTATACCAATAGTTATACTAAATTAAATTTCAAGTCTTAACCACACATACACACATATATGTATTGTTTTCATTGCCTTCATAATTCAACATTTTGTAATAAAAAACAATTCCAAACAGAAGTTATCAATGTACAAGTTTTAGGTAGCTCAACATAACAAATTCCAAACACTGTTTAGTAGTTTGAGTATAACCGAAGTTATAGAACTTGATTTTATGCGTGGTTTGTTTTTTTGGAATTCTAAAACATGGGTATACAAATTTTATGAAGATGAATATACCCAGTTTTTCCATCTATATGTCTAAATTCACAAATTTCAAAAACCCAAAAATTTGTCATGTTGATTCCCGGTTTTGACCTATCTTCGGTTTTTCTTCCATATTTAGTGTTTTGTCACTCCAATTTAAGCAAGGTCAATTTAATTTGAAAGGTAACATCCATGTCTACAACTTTAATGAAGGAAATTATCTCATATTCTGTCATCTTAGGGTTCAAATCTTAGTAGAACAATTGAGAGACAACCTGTCTAGTTTTGATTTCTAAGTTCAACAAGTATAAATTTGTTTCCCGTGCATTTTTCCATCATTTCCAACCACAATAAACACAAAAAATGCCTCCACCTATCATTATTTTAAAAAATTCTTAAACATATACTAAGGTATTCTAAAATCTCAATTATTTAAGGAAAACACAAACAAATTCAAGTGACTTAATAAGAGAGCTTGTTACTTTTTATTACAAAGAAAATGAGTCAAGAGATTGAGAACAATCCCTTTTCTTCTTCCCCTTCCTTCCTTGTTCCAACCCTTTCCTTCTTACTAGTAAATTCTCTAGGTTTTCTCAAAGTTTTCTTCCTAAATTTTACTTGAAGCACTCTTAGCTCACTTACTTTGACTTTTCTTTAGATTAAAAGGATAAATTTACAAGGTTTTCTCTTAATTTGTTTTTTCCTTTTTCTTCCTCTCATTGGTCGGCCATTACTTTAGGAATTTCAAGGATTTCTTTTTATTTATAATTAAGTTATTTCCTTATTTTCATCTTACCCCCTCATATTTACTTCTATTTTCACATTGACCCCACCATTCCTTTTATTAATACATTGACCCCACTACTTCTCTTTCTCTTTACTAACTCCTTATTCCTTTATTATTATTTTCAATTTCACCCCTCTCATTAAATAAGTTCTCTTTTAATCCAATGAATTTGTCAATTTAATCCTTTCTCCAGATCCCTTGTATTTTATTTTTTTATTTTACTAAATCAAGATGAGATTATTTTATCCGAGGGTTTACATCTACCATTTACCAAATTTGACAACACTTGCATTAAAATGATTATCTAACATCTGGCTACACCATTGTATGGTCCTTTCTTGCCAATTGACACCACAGCGGCCATGACGCCAGCCTAAAGAGGCCAACTCATGCAACCTTTAGTAGCCAATTTTGACAGTTCATGATGGTAACTTTGAACCAACAGTTGGAATCATTTCAGGTCGAATCAAGAGCCAAGATTTGGCACTAGTAAAGACAAATTATCCCTCTTCCACCCCCTATAAAAGGTGAACGATTATCGATATTTTAGTGATAAAAAAAACATGTTATTGGTGTTTAGTTGTTCCATTCGATGAGATAAGTTCCATAGAAGTGTTTTTTACCCTTTATCTTGCTTGAAAATGTAGATTGGCGTTGAGAAAGAGAGTTTTTCTTTTGTTAGATTTTGTGTTTTTGACTAATTTAGAAGTGTTTTGGGCTAAAATATTAGTTTATTAGGTTTCTAAGAGTTTTTTTAGGTGTTTAAAGAGGTTTGTTGATTTCATTGTAGCTTTCCTCACATTGCATTGTTCACTTGAACAATGCAAATAATTTTTATTTTCTTCTTGTCCTTTTAGTAATATTTATTTTGGTTATCAATTTTTTTTTTAAATTGTCCTTATAAATTAGGTTAAATGAGATTTTGGGCTCACAATTTGTTTTTAATATCTTCTTATAAGATTCTCGTGGTGTTAAAAAATATCTCGACATTAAATTAGTGTTCAATTTGGGAAGATAAAATTCAATTTTATTGATTAAAAAATTAAAAGTTTAAGGATCAAAATTTACAATTGAAAAACTGCAGCCAATTTTTCTTCTTTTTAATTATACATGAGGCATTTTTTAAAAAACAATTGGTGCCTTGATTTTTCAAGTTTGACCCCTTTTTTTCAAGCTTTTATGTTTTGCTCCAAAACTTCATTTTACTCATATTTTAGTCCATGAGTTTGAGAAATGAGAGAGAGTCGCTAGAAAATAGGAGAAGAGAGAGAAAGTGAATAGTTGTCCATATTCTACTGATAAAAATATGATATTGTTGTGTTCTATTTGACGAGAGGAGTTCCATTGAGGTTTTTATTACCATTTATCTTGCTTGAAAAAGTTAATCGAGGTTGAGAAAGAAAATGATTTTCCAGTTAAATTAAGTGTTTTTTGATCAATTTAGGATTGCTTTGGGTTAAAATATTGGTTTATTGAGGTTATAATAATATATTTTTTAGATGTTTTCGAATAAAGAAAATTGGTTGAAAATGAGTTTTTAAGTAAAAAAAAAAGTTATCCCAACTTTTCAAGAACCTCTCTAGTTGCAAAATTCTATATTAGCAGACAACATGTCATTTACATTAGGTTTTTTCATAAATATAATGGGTGGATAACATGTCATCAACCCTTTAACATAATAATAATAAAAAAAAAGCTGGATGTGCAAGCCAAGCTTTCTTTTTTATGATAAGGTGTGCGGGCTCATCTAGACCCCTTTTTATTTGGATTAACATGTTTTGTTTTTTTTTTTTATAAAAAACAATTAATAGATTTGTTAAAGATTAATATGAGATTTTAATTTTTAATTTTTTTTAACTAGGAGCATAGCTTTTTTAAAAGTTATATTGGCAAATGTTTTTTTGTGCAATCCTTTAATAATGTTTTTTTATTTTTTTATTTTATTTGATTACTATTTATATATATATATATATATATATATATATATATATATATATATATTGTTTGATTTTTTTTGTTTGTTTTTAAAAAAGATTATAACATTATTATTTTTAACATTAATGAACATTATTTTTCGCAAATCTTCATAATAATTTTTTTCTTAAAATTTTTTTGGTGGCTTTTTTATATATGTCAATTTTTATTGTCATATAGTTAAATAAAAAAATAAAAATAAAAAGATTTTAAAAAATAAGTTTTTAAACACACCCAGAGTAAAGTCTTAATTTAGGCTAACGAGTTTAACGGATTAATCCAAGTTGATTGGAATTGATATAAAATATTATCGTTTTAATATATATATATATATATATATATATATATATATATATATATATATATAAAAGAAGATAAAGTGATGTCATTTTAAAATTAAAAAAAAGGAATCAAACTAGGTTACATTAGATTAGCTACTATCCTATTCAATTTAAGCAAACGCTCGGGTCATAAAGTCTTCATGTTAGCAAAATAATATAATTTTTTTTTTTGCATTAGCTATATTTATTCATTAAAGAGAAAAATCAAGAAAGAAAAAATTATACTTGTAAAACATTTTGTTTCAATAGAATTTTAATCATTATTTTTTTAAAAAAATCATTTATTGCTATATAATTAAAAATAAAATTTTAAAAATATATGATACGAGATTAAATATTTTAATTTACTAATGTTTTAGTTTTTTAATTTTATTTTTAATTATTGTTAGTAAATTTTTAATATTTATTGATGTTTCTAATCCTTAATTTATTTTATTAAACATTCCATTAAATTTTTAGTTATTTTTTCTTTTATCAAAAACACATTAACAATAAATATATTTATTTACTTTTAATTGTTTTTTAACCAGAATGGCAGTTCAATTGACTAGTTATATCGTTAACACATTGTGTTTTCACTTTATCTGATATGTATAATAAAAAGCTTTCCTTTCAGTTCAGCTTCTGAAAAAAAAAAAAAAAATATTTGGCACTT
>Ga0307513_10005644_pt1 | contig 16490 bp, 15 predicted proteins | sample 15_EM_MG_FD_202174 | JGI IMG/M metagenome (GOLD analysis project Ga0307513, IMG submission 202174) | Populus trichocarpa ectomycorrhiza microbial communities from riparian zone in the Pacific Northwest, United States - 15_EM | ecosystem: Host-associated > Plants > Roots > Unclassified | place... | reverse complement strand
TGGTGCGTCCCTTGACTATGTAATACACAGCCTTCGCCAATCGTCTTTTCAGGACTGGCCTTGTCGCGTACCATATCCTACAGAGTGGTATCACCTGCCGCCTTCCTCGTACCCCACGCAGTATGTACTCTCGGTTTGTTCGCGTCCATCTCGCTGACGCAGATTTCATCTTTAGCTCCTCGTAGTGTCGCACGCCACTACTTTGACGAACATATTGAAAACATGTCCGAAATCGGCGATCGCACGCCCTACACCCCTGCGTACAGCGCGATTTCTCCATCAGACCTCCATACCCTGGAAGACATCTCGCCGGATGCACTCTAGAATGTCGAGTTTGTACTCCTGTCATGCGTTCCATATACATAGAGCCGGCCGGTTGTTTGTCATCACCCGCTGGTTTCCACTCGCGTTTGTTGTGCTGACCATAGACATTTGCCTCGCATAACTACACCACATAGATCCGAACCTCGATTCCATTTTGATAAATACAGCACATTCATAGAGCACTAACAGTGCCTGTGTACATTGAATACCCCCAAGCCACGCTTACCTATCACTCGTGTGGTGGTTGCAATGACCCCATCTCCAGGAAAGTCCATGTCGTCGAGGTTGAGGTGTGTTTTGAAAGAGATTGCGTGGGTAACGTGGAATAGACCGGTTTGCGAATGGAGGTAGGAGGCAAGTTCCTTGGTTGATAGTGGCATGACAAGGAGGAATTTTTTGGGGTGGATCGAAGGCACGCATCTGAGTGAGCGACGAACCGTCTGCTCCAGGACGGCAGCGTCAGCGCCCATCAGGTCGTGGGTGTGTATTTTCCCCGCTTGCGATCCGAGGACCCAATCAGGGGGAGGGTATGTCTTCCACCAGACGACCCCATCAATTGAGGACTGCTGGGAAAGATTATGAATCGCCCGCTGAGCGCGAATCACCCCTCCCTGATGGTAAATTCCCATCAGAAGCCCAAGAGCTAGGTTGAATGCGAAGGAGGCCTTGAGTATCCAGGCGAGCCGCCGACGAGTCGAAGCCAGCGGGATCCGAATCGAAGAAAGTAAGAGTGGAATCGCAGGGAGTAGGAAGCGTGCTTCTTGGTGAGGAAAAGAGGAAAGACCAAGTACTCCCACCAAAGCGGTGACTGTCCCGAGGAAATTTTGTGGGCGCTGTGTGAAGAGGAGGATGAGGGATGGACCAAGGAGGGAAGGAAGGTTGACGAGTAGGTGTGTTAGACGATTGTGAACACCATGAAGGGCTAGATTGGCAACATCCGTATTGTATAGGACGTTGTTCAGTGGAGTGATCACCACGCGTGCCGACAGGAAGTCGCCCAATCCTGGAATTCTGCCAAGGTAATAGTACGTGTCTCCGGTAATGAGTATTGCAGTGGTTATAAGGAAGCCGAGGGCTGCTGCCCATATCGTGGAGCTGTTGTTCCTATCAGGGGGTTGGTTTAAACTCAGACGGTTGACTCACACATCACGCAAGGGTAGATGGAAGAGTAAGGAGACAAGAGGGACAAAGGCCCAGAAGAGAAAGGTAGGTCTATTGAAAATGCCATACGCAACAAGGACGCCAAGCAGTCCAAAGCGCGCGGGTGTGCGCAGGTTTGGCCAACGCGAGAGCTTCTTAGAGAGCACAAACAGCTGAATAACCAAAATGGTCTCAATGGAATTCGAGAATGTGTGGCTCTGGTAGACAACAAAGGCGTAGGAAGAACTGAGGAGGAAGCGAGCGACTTGAACGCGTTGTGCAGAGTCGACTATATCCAGAAGAGAACGGTCCACTGAACAAAGGGTGAGTGGCCTGAACCGGTGTGTGGCGTGAGGTGGTCGTACCGAAAACATAGGTTAAAAGGCAGAACCAGAGACGAAGGGCGAAGTACAGTGGGATGCCAGACCCGTTACTACCAACAACGTATTTCCATGGATACATCACAGGGGCATAGGCCGCCCATAGAGAGGCGACACTACGAATGGGGGCGTCGGCGGTGAATTCCCATGTCTGCTGGACGTTCCAGCCGAATACGAGGGCCGCGATAACTTGGGGGCCTTGGAAATGCTCGTCTGGGTGGATGTAGGATGGTGTGAGGGCGGCAAGGAGACGGGTGAGAAGCACGACAGAGCTCGGTAGGTTCAAGTCCATGCAGAGTGAAAGGCGGCCGGAAAAGGGAGAAGGAAATGTCGGGAGAGGGTGATACGATCGGCAGTAAGTAAATATCGGGCCGAGGGAGTGATCGGCTTCAGACGACGGCTTCAGGCTTCAGGCGACACGAGTTCAGGCAACAGGTTGAGGCGACGGGAAGAGTATATCCAGACGTAGACGTAGTGAGGCACGGACAGGAACACAGGAAAGCGGGGAGGATGTATAATGGTGGAATGCAACAAGTGCGGGTGTGGCGGGATTAGCGAGGGCAGCGGCGAGGGCAGCGAGGGCAGGCCTGGGAAACACCACGATAAGAGCGCATTTGGGACTTCCGACGGCGGTGACGACGACGATGATATTGGAGGTCGTCGTTTATCCTCGAATGACTACTGTGAGTAAGTAATTGCAGTGTTCTAGGCCAGGTCCCGAGCTATCCGAGCTCACATCCGGGTCTTCCAGCGTTGGATCTCACTTTACACGCCACTTGGCTATCGACGTCGACTATCTCGGCCTCTATCACCCATCAATATCGCCACCACGCTGCCTCGAATATCAATTATATTGTACGATAATTCTCTCTATTCCACCCTCGCCTCTCCTCCCGTTCCTGTAAGTTTCCTCCCTTGCATGCACCCCTGCTCAGCCTCTCCTCGCCCTTGCTACAGGCTTTCCAATCTTTCCTCCACCTGCTCTCCGTCCCTTTTACTCCTTTTTTCATTCATCTCTCGTTTTTCCAGACCCCAGCCGCCCCAGCCGCCCGTGCCCCCGTTCGCGCCCAGCCCCCAGGTCAGACACCGCCGCCCTAGCGCTTTTGGACCATCCACGGCGTGAATAATGCTTCCACATAATAATGGAAACTACTCGGAGCGGGAATCCACAAAGTCGAAATTCAAACGCGCTTTTGCCTTCATGCGCAAGCAGGGCCCCTCACCAGACGACCCCGGCTTCCAATCCGACTGTGTTCCCCAGCCCTATTCGCAACTCTCAAACGCGGTCCCCTCTTCCTCCAACACCGTGACGTCCACGGCCCCAAACCGCCGCCCCAATCCGAAGGTAGCTCTCCAATTTGCGTCGAATACCCTCCAGGCATGGGGCCGTAAACCAAAGCAGCCTGCACAATCTCCAAAACCTCTCCCCGACACCCCTGCCTTCCCTCCTAGGAATAGTCCCCACGCTCACGACCAACGACCGCGCGCGAACGCCAAGACTCCTCAGCCCCGTCTGCTACCTCAGTCTCGCATGCTTCAACGCACTTCACAGTTATTACAGGGTCCGGATATATCGGCTGCACTGGAATACATGATGGATGCTGGCGCTCACGACGACAAACAAAAGTCCTCCCAAAGCGGATCGAACCTGTCAGCACGCCCCGAGGAACCGCCTCAGCCACCCATATTGCAACTATCACCTCACCCAACACCAACATATCCTTCAGTGCCATCCACCACCACACCTATACACTCGCCTCCGGTCTCGCCTCTCCCCTCCGCGTCCGTACATCCAGGAACCAACTACCAACTTCCTCCCCACTCTCCCCACTCTCCTCGCTCTCCTCCTCAATCGCCATCCAGACCAGTTCCGCGACGAGCAAGTGTCAGCAGTGATTCGCATCCCACGCCCACCCAACAACAGCTGAAGAGACGATCAGCCTCACTTGGCACTCTTGACATACCTTTAATCGTCAACATTTCATCCAACGACCAGTCTCCCTCCACTCTTGATCAACCACCTTTCTCATCAAATGTCCCTCCGTCGTCTTACCACGCACCGCCTCCCAAGTCTATTTACATCCCCACTGCGCAGTCAGCACAGGTCTCTACACTATTGGAGGCACCCTCTCCGCCTCGTTCACCGCCGTACATCTCCGAACCTCCTAATAAACCGGCAATCGCTGGGTCTCCTCAGCACGCCCAGTCCTTTCCTATCGAAATCCAAAACATGCCAGGTGGCAGCCTGAATACGCGTGTTGGTTTGGGCATACGAGGGAAGTTAGCTGGACGGACTAATGGAGGAGCAAGTGAGACGCCGCCGTCGAGCTTATCCAGTCAACGCGAACATTCAAGGAGTCGGTCGGCGGCAGGGTTGATTGGCCAGTTTGCACCTGCCGCCACAGGGGTAGCAAAACGGGCATATGAAAAAGTCAACAATTTATGGTCGGGTGGGCATAGTAATACCTCGCAGACCTCGGTTGGAAGAGGGGAGGGTGGTTCAACGACGGACCGTGAGGGCAGCAACAAACCTTGGCACAATCGTACACCAAATGGGCCGAGTGGAAATTGGAACGGGGGCGGGGATGTGCGCGCTGTACGTCCTGGGTCTTCTGGTCGTTCGGTGGGCGATGCGGGGTATGCCTCTGATGCGATGGGAAATGGAATGGGCAGTGGACCTCACTTGGGCACGATGCTGCGACAGCCTTTCAGGAGAGTTCCTCCGGGCCAGGGTGGAGTTGTCTTTGGGCGACCTCTCGCTGATTGTGTTCGGGATACCAAGCCGCTGGTCGTGCTCGGTAATGACAATGCGGATGTTGGTATTGAAGGGAGGTTTATCCCTGCCCTTATGCTCCGTTGTGTCCAGCATTTGGAACGGTGGGGTGTGCAAGAAGAAGGCTTATTTCGGTACGTCGGTATCCACTCGTATCTCACTTTTTACGAACACCTTTTGATAGTATAAATGGACGACCTTCACACGTCGCCAGACTACGGAACGAGTTCGCGAGCGGTAACTATATTTTTTTTATCAAAGGTCGAAATTTGAGCTTGAGGAGTTTACAGGTGCTGATTATGACCTCGCATCCTGTGGGCCCGGGGACCTCGATCCTCATGCTGTGTCATCAGTCCTGAAAGCCTTCTTGCGAGAACGTGGGTCTCACTCTATTATTGTACACTGTGCCCCCGCTCAATCTTCTGGTTGCCTAGTTCCGGATCCGATACTTACGCGTGATGTCGCACCTGCATTTGAGGCCGCGCTCGAGAAGGCAAAGGCGTCCGGTGCGATGAACCCTCCACCAATGCCACCACCCGTTCTACAGGGGCCCGGTGTTGGGCCACGGGTAGGGGCAACCCGACTTGGGCTCCCTGTGGGACCCAGACAAAATTCCATGGCGTTGTCACGCTTCTTCAATAACGATGTCAACATTGTTCCAGGAATTCCGCCCGTGGAGGTGACAGCCCCAACTGCGATCACCCCAGTGAAGCCTCCTAACAGCCTATTACGTGAATACAATGATCTGGTGCAGAGATTGCCCCGGGAGAATCACGACCTCCTTCAAACTCTTGTAGAGTTGTTGGCGCGAACTGCAGTGCATGCCAAAATAACCAAAATGCCTTTGAGCAACCTCTTGCTCGTCTTCTGTCCGTCTGTCGGCATCAACCCCAGTGTTTTCAAAGTTATGGTCGAGAATCACGAGCCAATATTTGACCAGGCTCTGCTACCTCCTCCTTCACCGACCCCTTCTGAAGACTCTTCCGAGGATTCAGTTGTCTATGAAGTGGTCAATGTGGCCAACACCACTTCCCAACCGACCCCGTCAACCGATTATCAGCATCCTCGTACGCCGCCTCAGTTGCCGCGCATTGAACCGACCGGGCTCCAGTTGGATCAGAAACCTCTTCTACCTCCAATACAAACCACAGGAGCACCAAGCGAGGCACAACCCACCTCCGAACTGACCTACCTTCATTCAGCCGCCCTCAGTCCAGAACCCAAGGTGGAGATGAAGGCGCAATCTTCCCAACTACCGCCGCCCGTATCTAATACTCTGGGTCCACAAACTACATCTCATGGGGTACCACCCAGTGTGTCCCCCTCTCTAACTCCATCTTCCTCAACCCCTTCCTCAACATCGGAACTAAACGCGACGGTTCCAAATCCAGGATCGCGTGGGCTTCCTGCAATACCGAAGGCATCCAAACGTATACCAGTTCCCTATGCGCTTCAGCCAGGCGTCTCTCAGTCATCGTTGCACTCACACTCAAGTGCAGTGTCTGTACCATCAGCGAACCCCTCGCCATCGATCACTTCACCTCCCGCTCAGCAAGATATACCAGTTGCATCCCAGGACCTTTCGGGTGCTCCTTCCGCCTTCGATACACGCGCATTGCGATCGCAAACGTCATTCGACAAACCACTACCGAATCCCTTCTCGCCGCCTCCACCAGAGAGAGCAGGTTCTCCCGCTTCAGTACCGTCACCCCCTCCATCAGTGCCCAGCCCTGCTCTGGAAGAAGACGAGAACAGCGGAGACGATGCAGATTCGGAAGCAAAGCCTGGCCGTCGTCAATACCCTAGAGTGATCTCCATGGCCCCTGCGTTGCCTGAATTAGAGAGCCTTCCTCCAATGACGGCGTCTTTTGCAGGTCCACTACCGCCTCCACCGCCACCCCCTCCCGTGCCGTCTTTACCACCACTCGTCGCGCTTGGACATCTTAACCTCAACCCGAAGAGCATGTTTACATCGACGATTGCCCCACTCAAAGTCAAAGGACGCGGGAATGAGCCCGCCAGGCTCGCCCTCTCCAGATCAGGGACTGCTAGTAGCACGGCCTCTTCGTTAGGAACCAGTATATCTAGACAACTGTCACCGGTCATACCTCTATCGGTTAAAGAGCCTGCATCAGTGAAGGACGATGCCTTGGAGAAGAAGTTGGTCGAGGACCCAGAAACCTTACCACTGGGATCGCAGTTGACACCACTGATGAGAACAATGGAGGAAGAGAACAAGATGCGCGCGGACGGTATTCAGGATGATACTTCCGGGTCAGAACCATCATGTCCTCCTGAACAAAGTCGGCCATCGTCGGCTGAACCGCCTAAGCGTACCGAATCGCCTTCTGTCGTACCATCTCCTCCAATGGCCGAGTCCTCAAAACCGACCCTTGATACATTGGTATTTGGCCCTAGCACGCACGCACCTCCCGAAATTCCGATCACAACTGCTCTACCGACTACTACCTTGGCTCCACCACTATTAGCTGACCCAGCCCCTGAAGACGTTGCGAGCCCGGAGGATGTCATTGACGCTCCCCCCAAAGTGGAGTGCGAATCACCATCCATACAGGGGTTGGTTCCCTCTGAAATGACTGGGACATGGACTCAGGGTCATGCTCTACTCCAAGGATATCCCCCTCCTGAGAGTCTCAGCATCAATGAGGTCATTGAGGTCGTGGAACGGCAGTCCACATCACCTTGGCCATCAGCTGACACGCTGCGGGAGGAAGTCCTCGGCGCGGTCATATTGGCTCAGTCACAAGTTGTCACACCTCCGCGGCTGGCACCACCGAGAGAAAGGCGATTGTCGGATGATTGGGCAGCAAGCGTCTTGAAGGCGGCCACTGCATCACCATAGGGCACTGATCGTCTTTTCGTTAGTTCGTGTTCTGATAACTCATGCATTCCCTGCTGCATCTTGTATGTTATTCTTATTGATCATTGGCTAAGGACTTTACAATCTTGGATACAGGGTTTTCCTCACAGTACACTGTATGATGCCTGATTTCGGAGTGAGACTTGTTGGATGGACAGGATTTGGTAAAGGATCTCGAGTCTCTGAGAAAAGGGGTGAGGATGGAAGTCTTAGCCGTAAACTACTCACAGGAATAGCCACGTTGTGAGATCTACCCTTCTTGACGAGAAATCCTAAGATGCCTTCGACCTCGATGGGCCGTCTATTCATCATGTCCAGCAGGATTGAGGGGATGTGTTTAATTCCACTCTCGACCATTACTACTGTCCTTTCTATTGTGAGGTCTCCCGCATTATTCGGGAGTTGCCCCTCAGTGAGACCAATCGCCCGTCCCACGGCGAGGATTTCTGCGAATAAAGCAGGGAATAGTTCCTTCGTGGTGGGTTGTGCAGCCGGAAGCATTATCCACGAATGCCATGGATATCCACTCAGTGCCGAGATCAATCCAACGGTGGTGTTCCTAGACAATACTGTGTTCCAGGATGTCTTACGTATGCGCGGAGGTCATACCATAGATTCTTAGAAAATCTTGCTGCAAGACAGTTTGTTGCTATCTCGACCTCTGAGCCTCGAAGGAGCGCGGCGAAGTGGTCGAGGAGGTTCTGCTCTTCAGGGCTATTTGTTTCGACATGACTACCTGAAGGTTCTCGATAGACGCCAATCACCGCGCGCTCCTATCCGGAACTGATGAGCGTAAGACAAACAGGTAAGTCATTACATACGAAAGGCCCGTGGCTCACTGAACCGTCGTCCAGAACCGATGTAGTGATATATACCGCACAGGATATGACCATAGGAGTCGAAAGAGTCTTGGGGTGCGACTTCAGGGCCGCATAGATATCTTCCTCGATTCCAAGACCATTCTGCATAAGCACAACCGTCGGAAGCACTGGGTGAACATAACTGTCTGATAGGAGGGGCTGAAGGATTTGTGTTGTGGTTATAATGTCTGGGAGATACTTTGTAGTGACAAGAACGTAGGAGAATGCAATACCAGATTCAACGGCGTCTTGGACTGATTTCGCCACTGCAACGAGTAATGTGTTAGGACCTCATGGGCGAGCTATTACAAACCTCGATAAGGCCGGTAGACGTGATTGCCCCATTTCTGACTCGAGATTGCGATTCCAGACACTAAGAATAACGCTTATCAGTTGTTGCTACAAGCTTGAGGGATTTCCAGAACCTTTGACTTGTTCGTAATTACTTCTTGCAACAACAATTGTACGAGCGCCTGCTTTCTCCAAGACATACGAATCTATCGGGTGTTTGAGCAAAAGATACGAGTGGCATTTATGATAGTATGAAACTACATATTACTCCAACGGCACCGAAACCAACTAGAAGCACGTTAATGGGTTCAGAAGGTGCCTGCATGCAGTGGAGGAGAGCAAGTGTGACCAGGCCGTATGAAATCTATCGGGGTCAAGAGATCAAGTCTATTAAGCGTTTCCAATCAAAGACGCATACTGAGGATACACTGCGCACAGTAAACTTTCTTGAGTCTGAATGTCTTTCACCCACCAAAGTATGCAAATAATATTCCAGCCTCACCACGACTCATCCGAGAAACGATCCATCGTTGTCACAGCATCTGCGACATCCTTTTGTGATTTTTTCCGCATATAGAAGATGGGGCAATCCTTGTTCGTGCATAGAACGTCCTGGACAGAAGATGTGAGCGTGGTGCGGCACGACCAACCATAACGAACCTGATGTAAGGAGCCTTGGCAGCGTTGACATTGTGTCCACAAACGCGCGTAAACGGTCTGCAGCCTGGATGTTTGAATGACTTGCTTTTGATACAACTCGCCCAGGCGTGGTCGACAGTTGTTGCAGACAGCCCCATCTGAGGAATTTCAGAGAGTGATCAACAAGATGGGTGTGCGCTTACTCTTCCGGCTATTGACTGGCTTCAGGGGTGTTTTGCATCCCAGACAAGTCGCAGTCTTCACTGCAAACTTCATGAGTCCACCTACGGTTGGCGTGGCGATCTGGATCGTCCGCGTGTGATCTCCAGTCACTAGTGAATGGAGAAAATCAGTTTCGTTCCCTCCACCGATGCTAGACCACACGAACACAGGCCAGACACCTTCGAGCCGAGGATAGGCTCGAAAATACGTGTGAGAGGTTCGAGAGCTGGTTCTCGAGGTAATACTTGGTATCAATGGGAATATTGTTCTCGAGCACGTAAAGGGGATCCTCTGCTTTTTCGTAAGCTGCCGCAGCTACACGAAAGTTAGGACTACGGGCGAACTGTCCAAGTCGATACGTACACTTGATACCCTTGGTAATTACATAAGCCACACGGTCACCGAGAGAGGGGGCGGACCCAGCGTCTCGTTTGCGCATTCGTTTAGCTAGCTCATCATGCGCTTGTTTGCCATCATAATCTTGAGAGCAACAAGCTGAATGACACGGAGAACATGGGTGGAGTATCCACTCACGTTCTTTTGACAACGCCTTGGTTATCACCAGCTGCGACATGTCTATCTTGTTCTGCAATAAATCGGAAATCATTCCCTTCGCGTAACTAGATTGCGTGAGCAACGCAAACTATAGAATATACCACAACACACCTTTGGGCCCCACTCACGTCTTTGTCAATGAGCATTTTTTGCAAACATGTCTCAATCACCGTCGAAACCAGTCGGCAGTTGTCTCGACGAACGGTCTACCCCGGCGAGTCCATTAGTTTCCAAGTATATTAGATGGAGGAGCGTAGCCCACCTCGATGCCCTTAGCATCCATTTTATCGTACTTTTCGGGTTTCGTCCAATACAGCCCCGCATAGCGTTTCTTGTTGATCAGCAAATATGGCCAATAGACTTTCTCGAATTCCAGTTTGATCGGGGAGATGAACTTAGTGGTGACAAAGGAGGCAGCCTCGGCACCTGAATGGGCATATACGACAGTATTTTAGTGATTATTCGACGAGCTTACCTAGGGCCATGACAGTTTCCAAATCGCTGCAGCCAAATTTAACCATCACAGAGTCGGTATCTCCGTAGATGACCCTTGCATCGTATTCGCGTCCATTTGCTATCGAGTATACTGACTCCACAACTTGCTTGGTTTGCTCAATCATTTGTCGACCATAGGCTGTAACACTCGAGGAGATAGCTAGACAAGGTAACTTGCCAATAGTAGCGCCAGTAAATCCGTAGACTGAATTTGCACTAATCTGCAGCGGAGGGAATCAGTTTACGTAGAGTCATACAAGCGATGCAGAGCTAACCTTCAGAGCCAACTGTCGACCATCAAGCACAGCACGTTTGAAAGGATCTGTCTCCTTCTTGAGGTCTGCCTTGGCTCTCTTGCGAGCGGCGATCAAATCTTCAAGTACGGTAGGAAGCAACCCTTTTCTGCGGCGCGACTTCACAAAGAGATCTATTGTTGGATATAAGCGCTTGAGTGTATGTCTGATGAGAGGGACTGACCATTGTTAGGTGTTTGAATATAGTCGACATCTTTGACCAGGCCCATCCGGTTGATGATGGCCTTTTCAAGGAGCGTGGTGTAACAAAGGTTGTGGGCCATCATGATGGATGGGTACAGGGAGCTGAAATCAAGGGTTGCGATGGGGTCGCCGTAGTAGCCCTTCTCGGGCTCGATAACTGTGGCGCCTTCGTACTGGTCCTCTGTACCTAGAAGAAGCGATGTAAGAGGCGTATGTTTCAGAGATATAGATTATCGAACCTTCTACTTTGATAGTAGGAATGAGGTACCCATCGGAATTGGCTTTGCGAGAAAGTTGAGAAATCACCTTGATTGACTGCCCTTTCGACAGCAGGTAGTTGAAGGGTACCCCGGTAACACGAGCCATCTCTGTGTAATTGACGAGGCACAGCAGCTTGTCCATGAGTCGATGGGGTAGGTAGGCATCCTTCAAACAATAGACGGCGAGGCGTCGTCGAGAGTCCGGCGTCCCATTCTGAAGCTCGGTAATAATTGAGTGATGCACGTCTTCCTTTTGTTCGTCAAGAAAGTGCGCGCAAACTGCGTTCAACGAATAACTACGTAATTTGTAGTCACGTTGCATAACCTGGAGCATATCGAGTTGCAGTCGCCCATCGAGTAACGTCTCCCTGGAATCGCGTGTGCCGTAAGCCTTTGACGAGAAGTGTGTCGCTTTATGTTGGGCTTTGGTGCCTATGTTGATATAAGCATTGAATATAAGCAACCTTGGGTTGGGGGAAATAACATGAACCTACCCTTGAGGCGCCCTAGATTGTAGAATTTTTTGTCCACTTTTAGAGCGTCAGCGCGATCCAATAGGTAGGGGAAATCGAAGTTGGAAATGTTGTAGCCGGTAATGATGTCGGGGTCGACCTCCTGGACGAATTTCGACCACCAAAGTAACATCTCGTCTTCTTCTTCATAGGATAACACCTGCGAGCCAACGATATTGGAACACTTATTGAGGGTAAACACGTTGCGGATGAACGGTTGAGATTCGCCTGAGGTGAAATGTTACCATCTATAAATTGCCCGAGGCGAGGAAAGTGGGTCCCCCACCTTGTCTCGTAACCATATTTGCGATCTGGATAACCGGATCTACTTTTGCCTCAGGAAAAGTACCTTTGCGGCCCGCACATTCAATGTCGAAGCTGAGAATACGAAGGGGCGCCATGTTCGACATGACACCTTCCGGAGGATGGGAGATGATATCTGTATAGTGGATGTCGAGCTCGTACTGGCAGCAGGAGTCTTTCTCTTCCTTCTTCTGCCGAAGAGTGTATTTTCCGGCGGGCATCTCGACCCAGTTCATGCCCACAAGTTTGGCGTCGATCATAAACCGCAGCGTGAAAAGAATATTGCTTTCGTAGGTCGGGGTTTCTGGTGGGAACATGTCCCGAAATGCTGCTTCTCCTCTTTCAAACAAGCGTGAATACGAACAAGGTAAGTCCAGAGCCAAGTAACAGCTTTCACTTTACTCATCTCGGACTTTTGGGACATAACTTGGGGTGCAGAGGGTCAGCCTCAGGAATGGTACATCATCGTCCCCTCGGTAACCCCATATACTCTTCTTCTTCACGATGGTAATTTCCAAGACAGCGAGTTGATCGGTCTTCGCCTTGTTCTATAGGAGGATGGTCAGGAACAGCCAAGGGTGATATAAATCGCGTGAAATACATTGAGATGGGTTTTGAAAGACTGAAGGTCTTCTTCTTGAAATCCTCGCGGAACGGCCACAAAGAAGTAAGGGAGAAACCCGGTAATATGCGCCAGCACGCTGTTGCCTTCCTGCAGAATGTATGAAGGACTGTGTCCCCAGGCCGGTGGCAAACATTCTTACCTGGGTAACGCCATACATCATAAATTCTGGATGCTTTCCAACTGCGTACTTCTCTCTGATATCTATTTGCTGGAAAATAAGACTATCCTCGTCTTCCATCAAGGTTTCCGCCTCAGGACGCGCCCATTGGTCAGCTCCGCCATCGATACCTATGACAGACGAATATTATTATATGCAAATACCAGGGAATGAGTTGAGGCGACACTGTGACGAGGAGGGTCCCAGGTGGAAGGAAAACTCACCAGCCCCAGTTTTGTCCTCCACCGCCAAACGTTCGAGAACATCGGCAAACGTCGAATTGTTGACATTCATTGGTGATGACGGTTCCGATTTGTGGCGTTTTTCCGCTGGTTGAGAGAAGTCCGCCGGTAGTCCCCTTCAAGGGTCATTATTCCGCGCGTCCGGAAGAAACCCAAGGCATACCTGGTGAGAGACTGGTTCTCTTTTGAACTTGGTGAGTCCATCTGTCGTGGTTCGCGTGTTCGTCGTCGAAAAGGGTGTGGTCAGTGTCCAACGCGTGTCACAGACCGCGCTGCCACCCGACTTTAAGAAGAAATGCCTCAAGACCTCAGAGTGCTCACAGAGGATCAACTGGACAAGGCATTTGTGGTCGTTGGTTGCGTAATTTATGATCCACTGATTCGTTTACGGGCAGTTCCACCGCGATGGGTCAGCTGCCATTTCTGGACGTTTCTTGAGACTCAATCGTGACTTTGTGTTTTGATCCAGTTACCTTGTCATCCCAAAATTTCTCTCAGAGGACCAGGTCGATGAACTCCTGGGTCGTACGAGGGAGCTCCTGGCGGAGTTCAGTCTTGAAGGACACCCTCTTGTGAGGAGCCCATATTGGTGCTGGCAATGGTGTTAATGAACATCAATCACGTAGACCCAGTTCAGTACTGGAGCCGACGAGCAGCAGCCCGATAAACATCACGTCGGCGATGATTACTTCCTCAGCAGTGGCGACAAAATTCGCTACTTTTTGGAAGAAGATGCAGTCGATTCAACTGGAAAACTGAACAGGCCCAAAGAAAAGGCAGTCAACAAGATCGGTCACGGCAAGTAGTCAATACACCTGCGGCCCGACTCGCCCACCATTTATCTCTATGCAGCGCTTCATGAATTGGACCCCACATTCCGAAAAGTGACCTTGGAAAATCCCAAGCTCCAAGACCTTGCCAGAGATTTAGAATTTCATAAACGGCCGCTAGGTGCTCTCTCCAGTCTAGGAGGTTGGTTCGTGATACTAATGTCGAAAAGTTCTTCAAAGTATGGTGATATTCAAGCAACCTCAAATTGGAGGCAAAGGTGTGTGCACGACCATGATGTTGCTTGACCAACTTAGTTCATAGTTCCTGAGCACAACGATTCAACATTCCTCGTAAGTTAACTTAACATGAACGACGCATTGTGCGTTCATTGTCGTACTAATGCTCTTTCCCGCGCTAGTATACATCACCTCCAAGTGCTCTAGGCTTCTGGTTCGCTCTCGAACCATGCCGAGCAGATAACGGTGCTCTCTCGTTCCTCCCAGGATCTCACGTTTCCACTCCGATTACCAAAAGATTTGTGCGAATGCCTCAAGGTGGCACAGGCTTCATAGAAATCTCAGAGCCGGAGAAACCGCTTGGGATAGAACTCCTAACGGATCCCACAAAATCTACAGAATACGTACTCGAAACCTGTGACGCGGGTAATCCCCTCATTTCCTCAATTTATCCTATCCTTACAATTGCCCTTGACCCGTAGGTGCTCTTGTCCTCATCCACGGCTCAGTCCTACACAAATCAGAACGCAATACGTCCTCAAACACACGTTATGCATACACTTTCCACATGGTAGAAGGGGATCCCGGCGCGGCTTCTTGGGATGAAAGCAATTGGCTGCAGCCAACTGCTGAAATGCCATTCTCTCCCTTGTTTACCTCGGCTTAATCAGCTACGTGTGCGCCGTCTCAGCCTATCGCGTCCCTTGTACGATAGAACATGCATTCGACATTGCGATACGGCAGTCCTCCTAGTTTGGTCCTCCTGAATCTTTAGAGCGCAAGGTGAAGATATTTGCTTGGATAACGAACATGGACCAGATCCTTCATACTCCGTTCTTTAGTCTCTGGACTCCTGCGGACTGGAAAGGTGTAAGTAAAGAATCAGGCAAAAAGTCTTGTCACCCAATCAGTGGCTCGTATTTCCTTAGTTCACGGACACGGGCGCCAATACGTGGACAGTAGATGTCTCCCTGTCCAAATGCAAGACGGGTCCGCCGCTAAGCAAGGAAAACCGACCATGGAAAGTAATAAATTAGTAAAATAGTTCAAACCTCACTAAAAAGTCTTTGCTATCCTCTTCGATAGATCCACACCCTACCCAAGTTGGTGCATATCGCGTTGGTTCGCCATTCGGCTTGTAGTGGAGACGAAATTCCGATGATTCCATTTTATTCAAGGCTGTAACCTCTTTCAAGATTTAGGAGGTCAGTATACTCCCGCTTTGCAAGGGTTACCTTTACTCGCGGCAGAGGTGCATTGCACTAGGGACCTGATGGGGCGTTTCTGTCGAACGAAACTCATCTTCACGTACACTTCCTTCGTGTGTTTGCGCCAAATTTTAAGTAGGGTCCCCTTTCACTTATTTGGCTTGTCCATACGAAGGGCCAGGGACACTAATGTAAATCAGATAACCTACCCACTCCAGAGAATGGTGGTCAGGAGGATCTTCGCAAAACAGGTCTAGTCACATCGGTGTCGGGCCTCTTTTCTTGCTGGCAGTCCCTCACTATAACCACCGCACAGGGTATAAGGAGTGTTTGTAAATCCTCCATTTACTATCGCTGAATTGCGTCCCTGTCCCAGTAAACGTGCCGCCTTCGCAAGCAAATTACGTACATTATATAGGAGAGATTAGACATAATTAGCGCACTCATCTGTCTCTCTTCTTTTCCCTGTATGTATATCATCCAAAATGAGTGGGTGAACCATTCTTTGAGACCGTTTACTCTCAATTCGTCTTAATCTTCAGTTGCGAATGATAAGTGAGAGTGGGACCCTGCATCTCATATCAGACTAGGGACGCATGACGACTACGCGAACAGAGAGCGGCTCTAGGTCAATAGATTTGATTTTAGGGAGGTAATTGGCCCGGTCACCGGGTATGAAATCGTGCTTCGTTATCAAGTTAGAAGAGCTCCGAGCAATCAAAGAAGGTCAGGGAGCATCATAACGAGGGAAAAGGAGAAGGATCGCGTATGTCAGTAGCGGGGGTGTGTCCCGAAGGATCGAAGCGCTCATCATGGTAATTGATCCGAATTTGAAGTCATGTAGGTTAATGTAGGGTCCTGTCATTCCCCTCGCCTTGACAGTCCCGGTGCACCGATGGTTTAGTACCCAATGGCAACAAGTACGTCGTGCCACGGTGCTGGCGCCTCTTCCCCGACATTTTAGGCACCAAGTGTCTCTAGCCCTGTGTAATGCTGACAGGTAAATAGTACGATATAAAGGGGGTGTGCAAAGTGTTTGAATGCGCTGCACAGAGATCAAACGCTCGTTGGGTTCCTTCGCTTCGAATAAGTCGAGGTTCTTTAGCCGCAGCATTCAAG
>Ga0307513_10005643_pt1 | contig 16490 bp, 13 predicted proteins | sample 15_EM_MG_FD_202174 | JGI IMG/M metagenome (GOLD analysis project Ga0307513, IMG submission 202174) | Populus trichocarpa ectomycorrhiza microbial communities from riparian zone in the Pacific Northwest, United States - 15_EM | ecosystem: Host-associated > Plants > Roots > Unclassified | place... | reverse complement strand
GGAAGGCCCCGTTCTCGGGCGTTTTCCACAGGTTCGGCCGAGTCCTGTTGCGCGACGAGTGATCTGTGGACAACTTCGGAGGCCAATCCGACGGATTTGGCAGAGTTTCCGGATGGCAGACGAGCGGCTCGAGGCCTACGAGGTGGTGCGGCGGCTCGGTGGAAGCGCGAGCTGGCCCCAGATCCTGCGGTACAGCACCAACGCGTCGGTACGACGGGCCGTTGCTGCCGGAGCCCTGAATCGGGTTGGCCATGGTGTCTATTCGCTGCCCGAGACCCCGCTGCCCTATCCAGCCGCCACGGCGGCCCGAGGGCTGGTCTCACACCAGTCGGCAGCTCGGCATTGGAAATTCGAAACGCTCACTCCGGACACGTCCACCCATGTCACGGTGCCCAGGCATGCCCGACCTCAGCCAGTGCGCGGGGTAAAGCTGCATTTCAGTGACGTCCCAGCGCAAGACGACCACTCCGGCGTGACATCGCCCTTACGGACCGTGCTGGACTGCGCAGTGACCCTGCCCTTCCGAGGCTCTGTCCATCGCCGATTCATCTCTCCGTCGTGGGATTTTGACCTCAGACGAGCTGATCGATGCGGCGGTTAAGAAACGAGGGGCGGGACGAGCCCGGATGATCCGCGTAGCGGGCGCCGCAGACGGGAGGGCCGCGAACCCGTTCGAGAGCGGGCTACGAGCCATGGTGCTCGATGCCGGTCTCACTGGCTTCGAACCACAGCTCCCTGTCCAACTCTCGTCTCGGACGGCATGGGTGGATCTAGGCGATCCAGATCGACAGATTGCCCTCGAGGCAGACAGTTTTGCGTTCCACGGATCACCAGAAGCACTGCGGCGCGATTGCCAGCGCTACGACGAACTGATTCGCGCCGGATGGTTACCGCTTCGATTCGGCTATGAGCACGTGACGCTGGAATCGGCGTGGTTGAAGTCGGTTGTCACAGACACCTGCGCCCTCCGATCCGGGCGACGCAACAAGACTCGGCCGAAGTAGCGCCCAAGCCCTTGAACGGGCCTTGACACCGAGTTCGGCCGAGTCCTGTTGCGCTCAGTGCTGCTTGGTGACGTGGACGGCCCAGGTCGGCAGGCCGGGAACGGCGTGGCAGGCGACGTCCTTGCTGGTGAAGGTGCTCAGGGCAAGGCAGCGGCCGAGCGCCTTCTGGCCGAAGTAGTTCGGGTGCAGGGATTCTGACGATTCACCCTGGCCGGCCAAGTCGACGAACCGGAACCATTCGCTGGTCGCGCTGCTCGGCCTGCCGGTGGACTGCCGAGCGCTGGCCGCGCAGAGCTCGTGGCCGCGGAAGGCATCGGTGAGATCGAGGAACTGCGCTCCGGTCTTCCGGGCCACGCCGTCGAGGGCATTGGAGAGCGCCGGGGTCAGGGTGTTTCGCGCCCAGGTCGCGTCCGCGTCGAGGAACGGGCAGCCACCGACACTGAGCCGGGCGTCCGGAGCCGTGCCCGAGTATCGTCGATTGCTCGCGGCCGGTGAGGACGCCGGGTAGGACTGCAGCACCAGCCGGTAGTCCCTGGCCCGGTAGCCCGCCTTGGCCATCGTGGCGCGGACATCCGCCACGGTGGCGGTGACCGCCGCGGCCACGTTCGGAAGGGCGGCCAGGATTGCGGTTTCTTGGGTGCTGCACGGGGGCGTCCCGTAAATGTAGGCGGCGACACAACTGGCGACGATGTTGCCGAAGCCGAGGTCGTTGCCGCCGATCGAGAGCACGATGAGCTTGACGTCGTTGTTCCGGGCGACCGTGGCAAGCTGGTCGTTCTGCGGTGCCTCACCCTTGAAGGCGACGCCGCCGGCCGAGGCGCGCAGCACGTTCACCGTCCTCGCACCGGAGCAGGCCAGATTGATCGCTTTGCGCACGTGCAGCCCGGCGCTGATGATCTCGGCCACGTCGGAGCGGTGGCAGCCATTGGCCTGGGTGGCGCCGTAGACCTGCGATCCGCGGTCGGTGCCCTGATGCCCGGCGGCGGGATCGGCCGAGTTGCCCTTCCACCGCGCCGCTTCGCCGGAGATGTAGCTGTCCCCCAAGCTGACGACGGCGCTGGGCCGGCGCTGGTGATGCGAGCCGCCGTTGGACGTCGCTTGCGCGCTGGCGGGCGGTGCCAGCGCACCGATCAGGGCGACTGCGGCGGCAGCGGTGAAAAGACGTCGTCCGAGCATGCAGACCTCCGGGCAGGGCATGGCCGCCCGCACGGCGTCCGGGCCGACCTGCCTTTTACCCTGGGCCCTAGACGATGTGGTGACAAGTCCTCTCAATCGGTGACTTTGTCCCCAATTCGAGGAAAACGCCCTGGACGAGCCCCCTACGAGCCCAGCGACGTCCGGTTGGCCGACTGCTCCAGCGCGGCCGCCTCGGCGATGTCGCTTCGGTACTGACTGCCGTCCAGAGTGATCCGCCGCAGCGCCGCGTAGGCCGCCGACCGAGCCTGCTCCAGATCCGCGCCGGTCCCGACGACGGACAGCACCCGGCCACCGGCACTGACCACGTCGCCGTCGTCCACCCGTCGGGTGCCGGCGTGCAGGACCCAGGCGTTGGGGTCGTCGGTGATGGTGGACAGCCCGGCGATCACGTCCCCGACCCGAGGCGCCCCCGGGTAGCCGGACGCGGCCAGGACAACGGTCACCGCTGCCAGGTCACGCCATTCCAGCGGCGGCTGAGCGGCCAGTTCACCCACCGCCGCGGCGTACAGCAGGGTCCCGAGCGGGCTGCCCAACCGGGCCAGCACCCCCTGGGTCTCCGGATCACCGAACCGGGCGTTGAACTCAATCACCTTGACCCCGCGGGAGGTCAACGCCAGCCCGCAGTAGAGCACTCCGACAAACGGCGTTCCACGGCGGGCCAGCTCGGCGATCGTCGGCCGGGCGACCCGGGCCAGGACGTCTTCCACCAGCTCCGCCGGTGCCCAGGGCAGCGGCGAGTAGGCCCCCATTCCGCCGGTGTTCGGTCCTTCATCGCCGTCGAGCGCCCGCTTGAAGTCCTGTGCCGGAGCCAGCGGGACCACATCCACACCGTCGGTCAGGCAGAACAACGAGACCTCCGGACCGTCGAGGTACTCCTCGACAACCACCTGGCCACCGGGTCGCTCCAGGCAGCCGGCCGCGTGGGCGAGCGCCGCTTCGGCGTCGGAGGTAACGATTACGCCCTTGCCGGCGGCCAGCCCGTCATCCTTCACCACATGCGGCGCACCGAACTCGTCAAGCGCCACCGCGACCTCGGCCAGGCTCGAGCACAGCCGGGAGGCACCAGTCGGCACCCCAGCTGCGGCCATCACCTCCTTGGCGAAGGCCTTGCTGCCCTCCAACCGCGCGGCCTCGGCGGACGGGCCGAAGCAGGCGATCCCGGCGGCCCGGACGGCGTCCGCCACGCCCGCGACCAGCGGCACCTCGGAGCCGATCACCACCAGGTCGACGCCGAGCCGAACGGCGAGCGCGGCCACCTCGGCCGGGTCGTCGGCCTGTACCGGGTGGCAGTCAGCCAGCGCCGCGATCCCGGGGTTGCCCGGCGCCGCGTACAGATCGGTGACCGCGGGGTCCGCGGTGAGGGAGCGGACCAGGGCATGTTCGCGGGCTCCGGACCCGATCACAAGAAGCTTCACGGAACGTCAGCGTAGATCAGAACGAGCGGCCTATCCTTTGCGGTCCGATTGCGGCATATTCTTCCCGATTGCATGGACGGCGTTTCTCGTCTGCCACCTGAATGCAGAACGGATTCTGCGATGCCCCGCGCCACGATGGCCGCCACCCTGCTCCTCGCCTTGGCGCTGACCGCCGGTTGCTCCTCGAGCCCGGAGAAGGCCGGCGGCGCCGCCGCGTCCGCCCCGGCGAAGAGCACGTCACCGCTCACCGGGATGTCCGCGCTCGAGGTCTGGGCGAAGACCAAGTCCGACGCCGACGCCACCAAGAGCGTCCACGTCACCGGCAAGTTCCTCGACGGCGAGCAGAAGATCGGGATGGACCTGAAGATGACCGACGCGGGCAAGGTCTTCGGGGTGCTGACCCTCAACAACGACCAGATCCTGGTTCGCCGGTTGGGCAAGACGCTCTACTTCAAGGCCGATCGCGGGTTCTGGACGAAGAACGCCGACGCCGCCACAGCGACCGCACTGGCCGGGAAATGGGTCAAGGTGAAGCAGGGCTCCTCCGCGGACCTGGAACAGTTCTTCGACCTCACCGACATGGATTTCATCGTCTCCGACGTGATGAGCCTGTCCGCAGCCGAGCAGCAAACCCTGAAGCTGGCGCCCGGAGTCGGCATCAACCATCAGAAAACCGTCGCCCTGGTCGACGAGACGACCACGGAGGAAGCAGAGGTCGAGACGCTGTACGTCTCGGCGTCCGACCCCGCCCTGCCGCTGCATCTCGCCATCGGCTCGGACAACAGTCAGTTCATGAAGTTCCGCAGCTGGGACAAGGACTTCACGGTCGTGGCTCCAGAGGGCGCCATCGACCTGGCCAAGGCGAGCTGACGGCGCTGGGTCAGGACAGGCCGGCCTCGACCTCGGCCAGCGCCTCCTCGAGCAGGGCCAGGCCGTAGCGGGCTTCCTCATCGGTGATGTTCAGCGCCGGGACGACGTGCGTCCGGTTGCCATTGATGAACGGCACCAGCCCACGGCTCCGGCAGGCTCCGGCCAGCACGGCCATCGGGGCGTTCGCCGGACCGGAAGCCCCGAACGGCACCAGCGGCTCCCGGGTTTCCCGATCGCGGACCAGCTCCACCGCCCAGAACGAGCCGATCCCGCGCACCTCGCCGACCAGCCGGTTGCGCCCGGCCAGCGCTCGCAGCCCGGGCCCGAACACCTCGCGGCCGAGCCGGTCGGCGTTCTCGATGAGCTTCTCGTCGGCCAGCACGCCGATGTTGGCGACCGCTGCCGCACAGGCCAGCGGGTGCCCGGAGTAGGTCAGCCCGCCCGGGAACGGCCGCTGCTTGAACGTCGCGGCGATCTTCTCGGTGATCACTACGCCGCCGAGTGGCACGTAGCCCGAGTTCACGCCCTTGGCAAAGGCGATCAGGTCCGGGGCCACTGGTGCTCCGCTCACGGCCGTCCACTCGCCGTCCACCCCGGTCGGTGCCTCGTTCGCCAGCTCGCAGGCGAACCAGCGCCCGCACCGGCCGAATCCGGACATCACCTCGTCGGCGATCCAGAGGATGCCGTGCTTGTCGCAGAGCTCGCGGACACCGCGCAGGTACCCCGGCGGCGGGACCATGATCCCAGCGGTACCGGGCACCGACTCCAGGACGATCGCGGCGATCGTCGTCGGCCCCTCCAGCGTGATCACCTGCTCCAGGTGCTGCAGCGCCCGCTCGCACTCCTCCTGCTCGGTCTCCGCGTGGAACACGGACCGGTACAGGTACGGGCCGAACGTGTGCACGACGCCCTCGGCGCCGTAGTCGTTCGGCCAGCGCCGGGGGTCACCGGTCAGGTTGATCGCCGTCGTGGTGTTGCCGTGGTAGCTGCGGTACCGGCTGATCACCTTGCGCCGACCGGTGTGCAGCCGGGCCATCCGGACCGCGTTCTCGATCGCGTCCGCGCCGCCGTTGGTGAAGAACACCTGCCGGAAGTCGTCACCGGGGGCGCGCTCGACGATCAGCCGGGCCGCCTCGGAGCGCTGGTCGTTCGCGAACTGCGGCGCCACCGTCACCAGCTTGGCGGCCTGCTCGGCAATCGCGCTGACCACCCGAGGGTGGCGCAGGCCAACGTTGGTGAACACCAGCTGCCCGGAGAAGTCCAGGTAGGGCGTGCCCGCACCGTCCCACAACCACGATCCCTGACCGCCGTCCACCACAAAGGGGTTGCGCCCATCCTGCGCCAGCCAGGAGTGGAAGACGTACTCCGTGTCCAGCTCGTAGGTGCGGGCGGCGCGCTCGGCGCGACCGGGATCGGCCACCGGAGTGGGTGCTGTGCTGGGCAGTGCGGGACGTGTGCTCGGAACCGTGCTCGTCATGCTGGCAGCCTACGGGTCACTCCACGACACTGACCGGATGAATCGTTGGACGCCCGTCACGAGCTGGGCCCGCACCAGCGTCGGACGGTTGCGCTCGACGTCCTGGCCGATCATCCAGTGCGCCATCGCCGCCATGCTGGCCTGGCAGATCGCCGACGCGCTGCTGAATCACCCGCGGCCGTTCTTCGCCCCGGTCGCCGCGGTGGTCTGTCTCGGCGTCTCCAACTCGGCCCGGTTGCGGCGGGTGGGTGAGCTGGGCATCGGGGTGACGATCGGGGTCGGGATCGCGGAGCTGCTGGTCCGCGAGATCGGCAACGGCTGGTGGCAGATCGGCCTGGTCGTGCTGCTGGCGATGAGCACCGCGCAGTTGGTCGACGGCGGCAGCCTGGTCACGGCGCAGGCGGGAGTCCAGGCGATCTTCCTGGCCGCGCTGCCGCAGACCCCGGACGGTGGGCTGTACCGCTGGGAGGACGCGCTGACCGGCGCCAGTTGCGCGCTGCTGATCGCCGCCTTCCTGCCGGGCAATCCGGCACGCACGGTCCGTCCGCAGGCGCAGCTGATGATCTCCGAGTTGGCGGGGGTGGTGGCCGATGCCGCGTACGCGCTCCGGGCCGGGGAGGCGGAACTCGCCGACGCCGCCCTGGAACGCGCCCGCCGCACCCAGGTCGACGTCAACCGCTGGACGGACGCGCTCAACGGCGGCGAGGAGATCAGCCGGATCTCGCCGCTGCGCCGGCGGCACATCGACGACCTGGGGCGCTACCGGGCAAGCCTGGTCGGGGTGGACCGGGCGGCGCGGAACATGCGGGTGGCCATTCGCCGGATCGCCGCGGTCCTGGACCGAGGGCAGCAGTTGCCGCCGGCACTCGCGGACATCCTCGACGACCTGTCGGAGGCGCTGATGAAGCTGCACGAAGAGGTGGGCACCGATGCGCACGGGCGAGAGGCGGGACCGGCCCTGGCGGCGCTGGCCGCGCGGCTCGACCCGGGGGCATTGGATGCGCACACGATGTCGGAGAACGTGGTGGTGGCGCAGGTTCGCTCGGCGGTGGTGGACCTGCTCGGCGCTACCGGGATGGACGTCGCGCAGGCCCGGACCTTGCTACCCACCCCATCGGCCGATTCGTCATCCGATGCGTCATCCGATGCGTCCGCAGCGTCGGCTTCGACGGATGAGGACGAGGACGATGACGACCTCCCGGACCGGGTGTGACCCTCGGTTGATCAGCTGGCTGCTGCTGGTGTCCAGGGGAACCAGACCACCGTGCCGGACTCCCCAGCGAGCAGGCCCTCGGCACCGACCAGCAGGAACCCGTCCGCCAGCGCGACCCCGCGGAGCATCGCGGAGGTGGCGTAGCCGGTCGGGCGGACGCCGCCGGTCGGCGACCGGGACACCGGGATCAGCAGGTGCCCACGCTGATGCCGGCCGCGCGGCAGCACTGGCACGTCGTCCTCAACGACCGCACTGCCGAGGCCCGGCAGCGGGGCCCCGGACAGCCCGGCCAGCAGCGGTCCGAGCAGGGTGACGACCCCGGCCAGGGCGGCCAGCGGGTTGCCGGGCAGCCCGACCAGCCAGCGGCCGTCCGGAAGTTCGGCCAGCAACATCGGGTGCCCGGGCCGGACGTCCACGTTGTCGACAACGAACCGGGCGCCGAGCGCGACCAGGGTGCTGCGCAGGTGGTCCGCGGCGCCTCGGGCGGAACCGCCGGTGGTCACCACCACGTCACCGCGACCGGCCTCGTGCTGGACCGCGGACCGGGTGGCACCGGGGTCGTCGGGCACCCGGAGGATGGCCATCGGGTCGCCACCGAGCGCGGACACCCAGGCCGGTAGTTGGACACCGAGCGCGTCCCGGACGGCTCCACCGCGCGGCTGCCCGGCGTCCAGCAATTCGTCGCCGAGGACGAGCATGGTCACTCGCGGCCGGGGATGAACCCGGAGGGTGTCCTGCCCGGCGGCGGCAGCCAGTCCGGCCGTGGTCGGTCGGACCACCGCGCCGGCGCCGATCAGCACGTCGCCGGCCTTGGCCTCGTGTCCGCGAGGGCGGACGTCGGACAGGTCCGGGGGACCCGGAACACCCTCGCGCAGTCGCAGCACGGTGCCGTCAGGCCCGTCCAGCGCTCCTCGTTCGGAGCGGACGATGCCGGTCGCGCCCGGCGGAACGCTCGCGCCGGTGGCGATCACCATTGCCTGTGACGACATCAGGCCGGTCGCGCTGTCGGGTGCCCGGCCGGCGAGCGACTGGCCCACCACCGACCAGGGTGGTGGACCGCTGACCGCCCAGCCGTCCATTGCCGAGGTGTCCCCGGCCGGCAGGTCGCATCCGGCCACCAGGTCCTCGGCCAGGACGCAGCCGATCGCCGCCACCAGCCCGACGACCTGGGCCGGCAGCGCCGCCACCTGCCGATGGGCGAGGTGGCGGGCCTGCTTCCAACCGACCGACGTCACTGTTGACGAGGTCACGAACCGGCAGGTGCCCCATCGGTCGGAGTTGCCGGGCTCGGTGTGGTGACCGGCACGGACGGTACCGGCGACACCGCCGGGGCCGGGACGCTGCCGGCCGGCGGGGTGCTGCCGGAGATCGCGCCGTAACCATGGCTGGCTCCGTTGCCGGTGCCGTTGGCCGAGGGCTCCACCGGTGGCAGTTCGGAGGCGATCGCGGCCAGCGCCTGCCGAACGGTCTCCGCGATCGTCTCTCGGCCACCGCCGCGCATCCCGGCGGCGTATCCAACGATGAAGGTGGTGATAGGTGCGGCCGGCCGGGCAACCGCCGCGGCGGCGTCCCTGGCCAGGTCCAGAATCTCAGAAATAGCCACATCATCGGGTTTGACGCCGAGATCCTGGCTGAGCTTGGTGACCCAATCGTCGAGCATGCTCACCCTTGTCGGTCGAAGTGGGCCCGGGCCGCCGCCAGCTGGTCCGGGGTGTCGCAGTCTCCTGCGGCTCCCAGGTCCGGAACGGTGACGACGGCGAGCGCGTGTAAGACCAACTTAACGGGCTTCCCGTGAACCGGCCCCACTGCGGCAAGAGCTACTCGGATCGGCCTAATCCGATAGGCAGCCGCCAGCGGCTGCAAGCGACCCTCCGGATCGCTGAACACGGCTGCTTCCGCAGCAGGTTCCGCGGCCAGCGCGGCAACCAGACGATCTAGATCCATAGGACGCAGCCACGGCAGGTCCGTGGCCAACACGATAACAGGGAGTTCGCTCACGTTGCTCTCCGCAACGCCGGATAGCTCGGAAAGCCCAGCGGCCAGCCCGGCGAGTGGCCCGCCACCCGGCGGATCCTCCCGCGCCCAGCGAACCTCCCGGACCGTGGGCCGCGGCTCACCGACCACCACGGTGTGCCGAGCGGCCGCAGCAGCCAGCAGCACCCGGTCGAGCAGCGGCACCCCAGCCACCACCAGCCCCGCCTTGTCGACGCCGCCCAGCCGCCGGCCGGTGCCGCCCGCCAGGATCACGACGTCGAACTGCTGCACCGACTCCATGCCGCCAGTCTGCCTCGCCCCTGGATCAAGGTGCGTGAGACTGGGGCGGGTGGATGACGACGTAGCCGTCGGCGTCCTCCTCCACCGGGTAACTGGTCAGCGCGGGCTGGCCGGATCGCGAGCAGCCGGTGTCCAGTTCGAACACGTTCAGGTGCAGCGGACAGATCAGCACCTGGTCGTCGATCTGCGCATCGGCGAGCGGACCACCGGCATGCGGGCAGATCGCCGAGACCGCCCGCAGCGCGCCACCGCGCAACCGGAACACCGCCACCTGCTCGCCGTTCACCGCGTACGCCCGGCCCTCCCCGACCGGGATCTCGGCCGCCGGCCCGACCCGCACCGCGCCGGGTTCTGTACGAGTCGTCTCTGGGCGGGTCGTCTCTGGGCGGGTCGTCGTCATGGCCGGCCGCCACTCACCGAGGTGCTGCCGTCCCGGATCGGGACCTGCGGCAACGGCAGCAACGGCAGCGAGGTGCGGAACTGGCCGGGCACCGCCGGGTCGTTGCGCTCCTTCCAGGGGTCCTTGTAGGCCCGGCAGGCCGCCTCGATCGCGACGTCCAACCGCTCGGCGAGCTGCTCGCTGTCGTCCACCACAACCGCCCGGATGTGCTCGATCCCCAACCGCGGGACGAACGCGTAGGTCCGCTCCAGCCAGTTGGCGTTCTCCCGGTAGTACTGCAGGAACCGCCCGGTCAGGGTGATCACTTCTTCGGGGGTGTCCACGGTGGTCAGCAGGTCGCCCTTGCGGATGTGCGCACCGGCAGCGCCGCCGATGTAGATCTCCCAGCGGGCGCCCTCCACCGCGACCACCCCGACGTCCTTGACCAGCGATTCGGCACAGTTGCGCGGGCAGCCGCTGACCGCCAGCTTCATCTTGCCGGGTCCCTCGATGCCCTGGAACCGGGCCTCCAGGGCGATCCCGAGCGCGGTCGAGTCACCCAGGCCGAACCGGCAGAAGTCCGACCCGACACAGGTTTTCACCGTCCGGAAGGACTTTCCATAGGCGTAGCCGGACGGCATGCCGAGGTCCGCCCAGACCTTGGGCAGATCCTCCTTCGGGATTCCGAGCAGGTCGATCCGCTGTCCACCGGTCAGTTTGATCATCGGGACGTCGTACTTCTCGGCCACGTCGGCGATCTTCCGCAGCTGCTCGATCGTGGTGACGCCACCCTTCATCTGCGGCACCACCGAGAACGTCCCGTCCCGCTGGATGTTGGCGTGCACCCGGTCATTGATGAAGCGGCCGCCGCGCTCGTCGATGAAGTCCTCCGGCCACATCATCCGCAGCAGGGAGGTCAGGCCCATCTTGCTCTTCGCGTCCTCGGTCCCTTCGGGATGCAGCGCCTCGAACACCGCCGAGACCGAGAACAGCCGCTGTTCCCGGATCGCCGTCATCAGCTCCGGCTTGGCCAGCGGAATCCCCGGCACGTACCAGGATTCGGCCGGGTCGACCTCCATCTCGTCGCCGGCGGCCCACTCGACGATCTGGCTGACCAGGCTCTTGCAGGAACCGCAGCCCTTGCCCGCGCGGGTCGCGTTCATCACCCCGGGTACCGTCTTGATCCCGCTCTTCACGGTCTCGACCAGGGTGCACTTGCTCACCCCGTTGCAATTGCAGACCTGGGCGTCGTCGGCGAGCTCGGCCACCCCGACCTCGGCCGAGGGCGAGCCGAGGTCGAACATCAGCCCGATCCGCTCCTCCGGCAGCGGCAGCCCCCGGTCGAACGCCTGCATCAGGAACGCGACCTTGCCGACGTCACCGAGCAGGGTGGCGCCGATCAGCCGGTCGTCGCGGATCACCACACTCTTGTAGACGCCGCGGCGTGGCTCGGAGAAGACGATGAACTCGTCATCCTCCCGCTCCGGCGCGGTGATCCCCATCGACGCCACGTCCACCCCGGCGACCTTGAGCTTCGTTGCCGTCCTGGACCCGTGGTAGGCGCTGGTCAGGTCGGCACCGGTGAGCTGGTCGGCCAGCACCTTGGCCTGGTCCCAGAGCGGGGCGACCAGCCCGTAGACCTGACCGCGGTGCTGCGCGCACTCCCCGACCGCGTACACGTCGGGGTCGTCGGTCCGCAGGTGGTCGTCCACAACGATCGCCCGCTCGACGGTGAACCCGCTGGTCAGCGCCAGTTCGGAGTTGGGCCGGATGCCGGCCGCGACCACCACCAGGTCGCACGGCATGGTCCGGCCGTCGTCCAGGGTGACCCCGGTGACCCGCCGGTCGCCGGTAACCGCGACGCTGCGGGCCTCGGTGTGCACGTGGATCCCGAGCGCCTCCACGCTGCGCTTCAGGATCTGCCCGCCCTCGGCGTCCAGCTGCTGGTTCATCAGGTGCTTGGCGGCGTGCAGCAGTTCCACCTGGACGCCGTGCGTCTGCAGACCGCGGGCGGCCTCCAGGCCGAGCAGGCCGCCGCCGATCACCACCGCCCGCTCGTGCTCCTGGGCGTGCGCCACCATTTGGCGGGTCTCGTCGATCGTCCGGAACCCGAAGATGCCCGGCAGCAGGCTGCCGTCCTCCCGGTACAGGCCGGTCATCGGCGGCATGAACGACCGGCTGCCAGTGGCGATGATCAGCACGTCGTAAGGGGTTTCGCTGCCGTCGTCGGCATAGACCCGCTTGGCGTGGCGGTCGATCCGGGTCACCCGGCAGCCGGCGTGCAAGGTGATGTGGTTGTCGTCGTACCAGGCCATCGGGTTGAGGAAGATGCCGGTCTCGTCCTCTTCGCCGGACAGCACGTGCGAGAGCATGATCCGGTTGTAGTTACCGTACGGCTCGTCACCGAACATGATGACGTCGAACAGCTCGCCGCCGCCACGCTCCAGGATCTCCTCGACCGTCCGGGCGCCCGCCATCCCGTTGCCGATCACCACCAGCTTGCGCTTCATACCTCCACCAACCCGAAATCGATGACGACAGAACCGGTGACGCCCTCCGGAGCGGCCAGTTGCAGCTCCAGCTCGGTGCCGGCGTCCAGGTCCTCAACCACCCGAAGCGCAACATGGGTGTGGCCACGGGCCCCGATCGGGAAGTAGCGCATCGGCACCCCACCACGGAGCAGGACGACGACGATCAGCTCGTTACTGGAGTTGCCGCCGCGGAAGTACAGCGCCTGAGCGGTGCTGCCGAGCGGGACGACGTAGTGCAGTGAGTCGTCGATCGGCGCGGACTTCTCCAGCCCATGCCCCTCGAATTCGAAGATGCCTTGCCGGAAGACCGATGTGGTGTGCACGGCTCTACTCCTTCAGTAACGTGGGCTGGGGCGAGTCGAGCGGCGGTTCGGTGGAGGGGTCGTCGTCGGAGGGGCCGATTCGGCGCAGGGCCACGGCACAGACCTTGAAGGCGGGCATCTTGGAGAACCGATCCAGGACCGGGTTGGTCATGGCATTCACGTTTGATCGGCCGGCCCAGTGGAACGGCGCGAAAATCGTGTCCGGGCGGACAACGTCGGTCACCCGGGCGCGAAAGACACCGGACCCGCGGCGGGTGCTGAGCTCCACGAACTCGCTGTCCGCGATCCCGTGCTGGCGAGCCAGGTCGGGATGGATCTCGGCGAAGGCGTGTGGTTGCTGCATCACCAGCGATCGCACCCGCCGGGTCTGCGCGCCGCTCTGGTACTGCTGCATCACCCGGCCGGTGGTGAGCACGTAGGGGTACTGCCGGTCGGGCTGCTCGGCCGGTTCGCGGTGGTCCACCCGGACGAACGTGGCCCGGCCGTCGGCGGTCGGGAAGCTCTCGGTGAACAGCCTCGGCGTCCCGGGGTGTCCCTCCCCCGGGCAGGGCCAAAAGACGCCCTGTTCGGCGTCAATTCGCTCGTAGGTGATCCCGCTGTAATCGGCGATCCCGCCCCGGCTGGCCGCGCGCAACTCGTCGAACACCACGCGCGGATCGCTGGAGAAGTACTTGCCCCGACCGAGCCGGGTCGCCAGCGCGGTGAGCATCTCCAGGTCGTCCTTCACGCCGACCGGCGGCGGCAGCGCCCGGCGGCGGCGAATCACCCGGCCCTCCAGGTTCGTCATCGTGCCCTCCTCCTCGGCCCACTGGGCGGTCGGCAGGACGACGTCGGCCAGCCGCGCGGTCTCGGTCAGGAACATGTCGCTGACCACGAGGAGGTCCAGGGCGTTCAGACGATCGACGACATGCCGGGCGTTCGGCGCCGAGACGGCAATGTTCGAGGCGAGCACGATCAGGGCGCGGACGCCGTCGTCGGTGCCCAACCGGTCGAGCATTTCGTAGGCCGAGCGGCCCGGACCGGGCAGTTCGGCCGGGTCGATCCCCCAGACCTCGGCCACGTGGGCGCGGGCCGCCGGGTCGTCGATCCGCCGGTAGCCGGGCAATTGGTCGGCCTTCTGCCCGTGTTCGCGACCGCCCTGGCCGTTGCCCTGGCCGGTGATCGTGCCCCAGCCGCTGAAAGGTCGGCCGGGCAGACCGAGCGCGAGGGCCAGATTGAGGTAGGCCTGGGCGGTTTGGGTACCGGTGCTGTGCTGCTCGGCGCCCCGAGCGGTGAGGACCATCGCGGACCGGGCTTCGCCGAGGATGGCCGCGGTCTCCCGGAGCTGGTTTTCCGGGATGCCGGTGATCCGCTCCACTCGATCCGGCCAGAACGATCCGACTTGCGCGCGGACGGCGTCAAACCCCTTGGTTCGGTCCCGAATATAGGCCTCGTCCAGATATCCGGCCCGAATCACCAGGTGCAGCAACCCGTTTGCCAGGGCGAGGTCGGTGCCGGGGCGTGGCTGCAGGTGCAGGTGGCCGCCGCGGGCGGTCGGCGTGGACCTGGTGTCAACGACGATGTGCTTCGCGCCGTCCGCCCGCCCGGCGTCGAAAAACTGCATCGCCGGGGGCATCGTCTCGGCGGCGTTGGAGCCCACCAGCAGGATCGCCTCCGCACCGGCGATGTCCTCCAGCGGGAAGGGCAGACCGCGGTCGATACCGAGCATGCTGTTCGCCGCCGCGGCAGCCGAGGACATGCACCACCGGCCGTTGTAGTCGATTGCCGAGCTGCGCAGCGCCACCCGAGCGAACTTGCCGAATAAATACGCTTTTTCATTCGTCAACCCACCGCCGCCGAAACACCCGACGGCGTCCGCGCCGAAATCGCGCTGAGCGTCCTGAATGCCAGAGGTGATCCGATCCAGCGCCTCGTCCCAGCTCGCCTGCCGGAGCCGACTGCGCCGGTCGGCCGGGTCGGTGCGAACCAGTGGGCTGAGCAACCGCTCTGGGTGATCGAGCAGTTCCGCCGCGGTCCAGCCCTTCGAGCAGAGACCACCACGGTTCGCCGGGAAATCCTGCTGCGGCTGCAGGGTCGCGGGACGATCGCCGGCCACCATCGTGATCCCGCACTGCAAAGAGCAGTACGGGCAATGGGTGTCAGTCGGGGCCGTCATTCCACACATGGTGCGTCCTGACCGCACCGCGCGGGTTTCGTCACGGTCATGGTCCGGTAACCGCTTGATTCCACAACCTCACCGAGGTACCCGGGCGTTGTGAGCTGACCGCTACGGAGTAATGACCGCGACGTCATCACCCCGACACACCGGCTGCGGAGGCTGGAGGCCGACCGGTTCATCCAGCCGATTCGCCCCTGCCGAGGAGCACCCTGTGACTGACACCGTTCCAACCACAGCCACCCTGCCCGTTCGCAAGGCATCGCTGCGGCGCGGGCACTGGATCGACGACTGGCGTCCCGAGGACCCCGAGTTCTGGGCTGCCGGTGGAGACACCGTCGCCCGCCGGAACCTGATCTTCTCGATCCTGTCCGAGCACATCGGCTTCTCGATCTGGAGCCTTTGGTCGGTGTTCGTCCTGTTCCTCGGGCCTTCCTACGGCCTGGATCCGGCGCAGAAGTTCGTCCTGACCGCGGTGCCGACCGCGGTCGGCGCGGTGCTGCGGCTGCCGTACTCGTTCGCCGTCACCCGGTTCGGCGGCCGAAACTGGACCGTCTTCAGTGCCCTGTTGCTGCTGGTGCCGTGCTTCCTGGCGGCACTCGTGCTGAAGCCGGGGGTGTCCTACGGCACGCTGATCGTGGTCGCGGCGGTCGCCGGGGTCGGTGGCGGCAACTTCGCCTCCTCGATGACCAACATCAATGCCTTCTACCCGGACCGGCTCAAGGGCTGGGCGCTGGGCCTGAATGCCGGCGGCGGCAACCTCGGCGTCCCGGCCGTGCAGCTGGTGGCCCTGCTGATCCTCGCCACCGCCGGCGCCTCGCACCCGCGGCTGATCCTGGCGGTCTACATCCCGCTGATCGTGCTGGCCGCGCTCGGTGCGGCGCTCTACATGGACAACCTGACCGGCGCGAAGACCGACACCCATGCAATGCGTGACGCCACCCGCGAGCCGCACACCTGGTTGATCTCGCTGCTGTACATCGGCACCTTCGGGTCCTTCATCGGCTTCGGGTTCGCCTTCGGCCAGGTGCTCCAGGTGCAGTTCAAGGCCGACTTCCCGACGCCGAGGGACGCCGCCGCGCTGACCTTCATCGGGCCGCTGCTGGGCTCCCTGATCCGCCCGGTCGGTGGCAAGCTGGCCGACCGGTTCGGCGGTGCCACGATCACCTTCTGGAACTTCGTTGCGATGGCCACCTCGGCCGGGATCGTGCTGGTGGCCTCCCAGCAGCAGTCGCTGCCGGTGTACCTGGTCGGGTTCATCGGGCTGTTCGTGTTCAGCGGGGTCGGCAACGGCTCGACCTACAAGATGATCCCGGCGATCTTCCGGTCCCGAGCGCTGCTGGCCCGGGAATCCGGAGCAGATCCGGCGACGACCGAGCGGGACGCCCGGCGGCTGTCCGGTGCGGTGATCGGCATCGCCGGCGCGATCGGGGCCTTCGGCGGCGTGCTGGTGAACCTGGCCTTCCGGCAGTCGTTCCTGGACACCGGCAATGCCGAGGCCGCCTACATCGGGTTCATCGCCTTCTACGCGGTCTGCTTCGCCCTGACCTGGTTCTGCTATCTGCGCCCGGGTTCCTCCCGCCTCACCAACGGCTGAAAGCCACACTTGATTGCGCGGTTTGACCCGCTCGGGGGGTCAAACCGCGCAACCA
>Ga0307513_10005642_pt1 | contig 16492 bp, 19 predicted proteins | sample 15_EM_MG_FD_202174 | JGI IMG/M metagenome (GOLD analysis project Ga0307513, IMG submission 202174) | Populus trichocarpa ectomycorrhiza microbial communities from riparian zone in the Pacific Northwest, United States - 15_EM | ecosystem: Host-associated > Plants > Roots > Unclassified | place... | reverse complement strand
CTCACATGCGTGCCGAGAGAATGCCGAGATGCTCCCGCGCAGGCCGGAAGGTGGTGAAACCGGAAGCCCTGGTGGACGCAAAGGGCAGAATGGCCCGCTTTTGTTCCTCAGAGGTTACATGGTTGACGACTCTTGGGTAGCCAGATCAGAGCTGCCCTTAGGCCCGGGAGTTTCGTGCGAAGTGCGAAGTGCGATGCTCGGTGGAGGCGACAGCCGGGACTTAGTATCTCCCATTTGTTGATCCCCTGAGGCTCTGCTGCAAGTGGCGGCGCAAAAGTGATGGCTAAGAATGGAATGCTGATGGATGGAAGGCCCAGTGCAAAGTTGATCCCTCCCAAGTCGAGGCTACACCCTCGCTCCTACTTACAGTACTCGGGCAGGCTCGAAAACGACCACACTCTTTCCCGTTACTCTCATTCCCCACCCAGCTTACCAGCAAACCGCTTTTACCGGCGCCGCCGTGATGGCCTACAACAACCAGTATCAGAATGGCGATTACTACGACAACAACAACAACTGGGACTCGCGTTCAGCAAAGTCGTACAATACCCAGCACTCAACCTACTCCACCCAGCACCTCAATCCCCAGTACAACAATGCCCCGCCAGTCCCTCAGCTGCATTTTGCTCAACCGGTGATCGACTATCCGCCCACGCAGCAACCCCAGCCACACTACGGAGCCCCCTACAACCGAGCAGCCAGCATTGCTAGTGGATACAGTTCTGCGCGAGACAAGCTCATGAAGCGGCGTGTGAGTTCCACCTGTTGCCCGCTTCCGTTCCCGGACAATTCCCAGCCTCCCGGCTCCATCACTCCATGTGGATAGCAACCAAGTCACCGGTGCTGACCTTTAATCTTTCTAGTCCGTCCGGCAAGTCGCACTCCAGAATGGTAACCTCGTGTTCGATGTGCAGGTGCCATCGCACATTGTCACGTCCGCGGAAAAGAGTGAGGAGTTCACCAAGATGCGCTACACTGCGGCTACATGTGACCCCGATGAGTTTATGCGCCAGAAGTATACCCTGCGACCTTATCTCTATGGCCGCAAGACGGAACTCTTCATCGTCTTGACCATGTATAACGAAGACGAAGTCCTCTTCGTCCGGACGATGAACGCAGTTATCAAGAATATTGCCTATCTTTGCGGCCGCACACGCTCGAAGATGTGGGGACCAGACGGATGGAAGAAGGTCGTAGTCTGTGTTGTCTCTGATGGTCGCTCCAAGGTCAACCAGCGTACCCTCAAGGTCCTCAACTTGATGGGTTGCTACCAAGAGGGCATTGCCAAAGACAGTGTCGCCGGCAAGGATGTCACCGCCCATATTTTCGAGTACACTTCACAGGTCGTGGTGACCGAGACGGGCGAAGTGTCCACTGGTGCTTGCCCCGTGCAGATCATCTTTTGTCTGAAGGAGCAGAACAAGAAGAAGTTGAATAGCCACCGATGGTTCTTCAACGCTTTTGGCCCGCTCATCCAACCCAACGGTGTGCTCTCTCGCTTCGCTTTGAGTAAGCTCGTACTAAGCAGAATACGTCTCAGTGTGCGTACTGCTCGATGTTGGTACCAAGCCCACAGGAACGTCCATTTACGACCTCTGGAAATGTGAGCCTCTTCTTGGTTCTCTAACCGACATCGGGCTTATATAACCTACCCAGGCTTCGATATGCACTCCAATGTCGGTGGTGCTTGTGGTGAAATTTGCGTTGATACAGGCAGGGGGTGCTCTCTGCTCCTTAAGTCTCCCCTCGCAGCTTCCCAAAACTTCGAGTACAAGATGTCCAATGTCCTCGATAAGCCTCTGGAGAGCGTTTTTGGATACATCTCGGTGCTTCCCGGTGCCTTCTCCGCCTACCGCTACAAGGCCTTACTCAATGGGTCGAATGGCAAAGGTCCACTTGCCAGTTACTTCAAAGGCGAGGCCATGCATGGAGACGGTGCCAACGATGCTGGTCTGTTCGAGAGGAACATGTACCTCGCTGAAGATCGAATGTACGTCCGCACAGCGCATGGAAGGGAGAGGGTGCCTGGTGACTGACAAGCCCGACAGTCTCTGCTTCGAGATCGTTACCAAGAAAAAGGAGGGTTGGGTGCTCAAAGTTGGTGTTACCATCATCTCATCTTAGTGGTCCTGACATAGCTCTTATTCACAGTACGTCAAATCTGCGAAAGCCGCGACCGACGTGCCTACCACCATCCCGGAGTTCATCTCTCAACGTCGTCGTTGGCTTAACGGCTCGCTCTTTGCTGCTTTCCATGCTACTATCTACATGTTCCGCATCTGGACATCTGGCCAGGGCTTTTTCCGCAAGTTGGTTCTGCAGTTTGAATTCATTTACAACGCTGTCCAGCTCATCTTCACCTGGACGTCTCTGGCCAACTTCTACCTTGCCTTCTTCTTCGTGAGTACCCGGCGATGCCCCGCAGGCACCGAGTTGTGGACTAATTTACAATTGAATCTTTGTAGTTGGTCCAATCGGCCACAAAGGACTCTGCCGATAATGCCTTCTCTTTCATGAACCTTAATGGTGCCGGTGGAATTATCTTCGATGTCATTCTCAAGCTGTATATCGCCGTTCTCTTCGTCGTCACTATTTGCTCGCTTGGTAACCGTCCTCAAGGTTCCAAGATGACCTACGGGGTCGCAATACTCCTGTTCGGTCTATGCAACGTCATTGCCTTGTGGTGCGCCGGATACACGGTCTACATGGCAGTCCCCCACACTCTCGACGGCTGGAGCCGCTTTGGAGAGCTCATTCAAACCAATGCGACATTCCGCGATATAGTCATCTCGCTCGCGGCCACCTACGGTCTCTACTTCTTCAGCTCGTTCCTCCACTTTGAGCCTTGGCACATGTTCACCTCCTTCGTTCGTGAGTGTCGACGGATTGACACGTTTGATCATTTCTAACACTTCTTGTCGCAGAGTACATGTTCTTCCTCCCTAGTTGTAAGTGGTCTCTCATCAGCAAGGTTTCGTTATACTTATCCACCGGAAGACGTCAACATCCTGATGATGTACGCGATGTGCAACTTGCACGATGTTTCCTGGGGTACCAAGGGCGACAACGGAGCATCCAAGGACCTCGGTGGCGCCAAGAAAGTCACTGGAAAGGATGGTTCGGACATGTTTGAAGTCGAGCTACCAACCGCCCGTGAAGACGTCGACTCCGTCTGGGCGGCAAGCCGCTCAGCTTTGAGAAACAAACCTATCGAAGAAAAGGAGCACAGGGACGCGGCGACAAAGGGAGCTGACAGGGATCGTGCTTGGGTGCGTCGCGCTCTTACCAGGTATCACCTTGCCCCTCTTCCTGTGCTGACCGAGTTGTGTAGAGAACCAACACCCTCTTAGCCTGGATCGGAACCAACATGCTCATGATCCTAGTCTTCACCTCTTCCATCTTTACAAGTGTACGTTTCGATTACATTATCTAACCGATACCCCACCCTCACGATGTTTCTCGTGGTTGTAGTGGGTACAGCAGAACTTCAGCAAGACTGGCAATAGCGTGTTCAATCCCTATCTTTCCTTCCTCTTTTTTGCATTGTAAGTATTTCTTGTGGACATCCCACAATACCGCACTCATAGCATTTCTTAGGGCCGGCTTAAGCGCGATTCGCTTCTTCGGATCGGCACTCTATCTTATCCTCAGACTCTTCGGCCTCTAGCCATATCGTCTTCCCTACTGCCCTTGCGTCTGTGAATACCCCCACGATCTTCCACACTCCACAATTTTGCCAACTATTTATCACGCCCGGGATCCGGTTGACGACTCTGCTCCCAGTATGGGTGATATACGCTTACAGCACTTCTGACACGCCCGGGCATTGTATGCTTGCGGTACTGCCCACATACCTTCGACACTGCGTACAGTCTCGGAATTGTAACTCGATCGTCTTCTAACAGACTCTTGCCCGATGCTATCCCTGTTAAGCCTCGTGCGTTAAAAGTCCGTGTCTAGACCACGTCAGACAATCCAAGTTAGCTATTAGGAGCCAAAGGAATATTACATCAGCGCAACATCATCAAGTGAGTTACGTACAAGCCTGACTGCAATTGTCGCCGCAGCTCCGGTGCAATCTAGCTGGGGCTATCCTGAGGTTGTAGACCTACGGCTTGCAATGATTCCTGGACGTTGTACGTATGACCCCTCACAGTTTTACAATTGGTTTGGGGGCTGCGAACGGGACGTGATCCACTTTTAACATTTCATGGCTGCTGGATAACACCGATTGCCAGGAGTCTGCATAAGTGGGGTCTACCTACAGATGCCACCTAGTAGAAATGACACTGCGTTGCCTTGTCGTGTCCTTTGTCAATCCTTGTGCGTTCCTTCTTTGTGGCTTGTCGAGTTCCTGGACATGCTAGCTGATTTTGTCCGAATTCGGGCCCAAAAGTCTACGTCGTCCAATTTTGGAATGAACAATAATAGCACCAAATTCCTCAAGGGATCCTCTTCGATTCACTGTGTTTCACCAAGTAACCAATACTTGGCCGCTGTAGACCCGGGATTGTCACCATAGACTAACAACAACGTAAGAGAGCGGTCAAATATAAGACAAATTCATACAGCATTGTTTCTGACTGACACGCTCCCCTTAGGTTCGAATACCCCTTACGTTACTGAGCAATTTGACCGCGATGAATCCGTCCCCACGCTCAGATTCGCGCTTTACCCTTTCTTTCCCATGCATATTGACATCAAGCTTCCTCTTCAACTCCATCATTTGAGGCTCTTGATAACAGGGATATATTCTTTGCATTTCCGTATGCTAGTCCAGCACGCTTCTTAGCTTGCCTGTTACGATAGCTTAACGACGGTCTATGAGTCTATCCAAAAAAGGCACATCCAAAGTGACCTTTTTCAAAGAAAGCAGAGCAGAAAGCAAGGGGGTGAAGGTCTTCGATATTCTTGGTCCTTTGCTTGAAGAGAATGCCCAATATTTCCATTGTATATAGCTCCAAACTTCTAGCGCTCGGCCACAGCAATGCCAGTCTCTAAAGGAACTTAAGAATTTGATCCTGTCATACATTCCGAGAACACTAGCCCAGATCATAATCTTTTAACAATGATCGGACTGTCAAACTGCAGGCTGGTTGTCTAGATTTCTCAATATAAACGCGGGTGATCATACCATTCGCACGCGGGTCCCAGGCTAGTTCCGTGCGGCAACTAGCGCGTAATTTACTTGACAACGTTACAACCTCGTGATGTCTAATCTAGATTGTCGTAACCAGTGCTCACATTCCTAGTGACTGTCAGCAGTAAAAGGTACACGATCTAATCACCTCGGACACTGCAAAGAAATGACGTGATTTCATCGATAACATTTATTCAATGCCTCGAGCACCTGTCAGCGTTGACGACCCGAGAGGTACGGACCCTCGAGTGAACGCCCCAAGTGAACGCCTCACGGAGGACTCCGACTATGGGCGCTAAGAAAGAAGTGGAGGAAACCGGGTTGCCGACCCAAGCCCAAGGAAGGCAGCATAAATACGTGTATATTGGCAGACGGTATCTCAGCGTATGTGCCAACCTTTCAGTGATGAGACGCAACTAAACCTACGGTTTTGGGAGAGTTTTGCCACAGATCTGGATTAGGGTGTAGAGCATGCACTAACCTGGACGTGAGACGTGAGGAACCGTCTGACACATGGACATGCATACTCACGAGAAGAGTAAATGAGTTCTTGCGTGACAAGCTGTCATCGGACCATCCGCCATGCTTCCTTATCACGGCTCGATCCCTAATGGTCAGCATTGACAAAAGCAATTGGCACCCTCGAGACTTCCGAATGAGGCCCAACTCTTCACGCGCGCAGGTCGGCGATGCGGATTGTCTCTCACATCTGATTTTCAATTTTTCGAGGATTTCAAGAGGAAATCACCTTTTTAAAAACCAATAGAAAAGATATTGCAGGGTGTAGCGGGCGAAAGTGGCCCGGTGTACACGTGTGGAAGTTATGTGTCAAGCAAGGCGATATCGTCAAAGAACCGCCACCGAAGGGCGAGAACCAAACGCACCTTCCCTTTTAAAGGTCAGTTCATTTGCCGGTCGGTACTCCAGTCAGACCGCCATCCTTGCCTGCCTCACCTTTGCACATTAGCCATGCCACACCGACCCCCAACGCCCCATATCGTGACGAGGAAACCAAAACCATATTGGTGCGAATGCATGGATAAACGCATCAAAGGGTATGTGAGGCTGGATGGCTATCGAGGGGATGCTAATGAGGTTTTGGGTGACTAGCATTACCATGGGAGCAGAGGAATGCGAAAACTGCTCAGTCGAGTATGAGGGAAAGAGATATGCAGAGCGATTACTGGATGCCCCGAAGCACCAACCACGACCATTGCCTTTTGACGACTGCGAAAGGCAGTGCTCATGTGTTTCGCCTCCACCGACGCCTGAGTAGGTGAAGAGCGACCAGTATCCATTTGTCATCTAACACTCTCATAGGCGTGCCAAATTTTTCGCATTGGAGGCCACCCGCCATGATCGCCATCGCGTCCGGTTTGATGAGCCGTCAGTCTGCCTCCTGCGAGGAAAGCGCTAGTTGACATTAGATATAGCGTACGCGGGTATCAAGGTTCATCATGGTCACGCCCACCCTCATCGACCCGCGAGGCCCGTGCGTCACAAGCACCACCCAACAAGACAATCAAGGCCGGTCCCTCGCAGCTCTCATCGTCTACCTCTCGAACACTCCTAACACCGCATATAAAACATAGCACCAAGTTGCCACCTGTCCAGACACGCGTTTTTGTAGTCACCAACCAATCATCAGGTGATTCTTCTAGCTCTCCAACTGAGTCGGATCCACCTTGGACACCACCACCAGACTCGGACTTCACGCCTCAAGCGTCCTATGCACCAATTCCTGCGTGGCCAGAGTATGCTCGACCTGCACCTCTATCGTTTGCCACCCCTACTTCTTATGCCGTTCCATCTCCGCTGCCATTAGCAGCATGTACGTATCTGCCACCAGAGCCTTCGGAGACTCAAGGAGTGATACCCAAGTTACCCCCGCAACAGAAGTTGTGGCAAAAGCCTCGAAATGGGCCGGTATCCGAGGTCAGGAGGAAGCACTAAGTCCTTCCACATATTTTTATTATCTATTGCACCTATGTCCAGCCGATTTTCTCTGTCTTAATTAATGGTGTCCTTCTTTGTTGTAAACATGCGGTTACCCTTCAGGCTCATACAAAGCTAGTCCCCGCCGAGATGAACCAACCGTGTAAATAAACTCACCTTCACGTGTATGACGACTACGTGTATGCCATGTGGTGTTGGCTTCGTGAGGCGTAGCTCCCTGTCCGCTCGGTTGTGGACGTGTCCAAGAGGTTGGAACGCGCCTATCAGTGCAACTTGACCACGAATTCGCTCTATAACACGCTTGCCACTGGAACCGGGCGGCGGCTATTCAATCCGCATTCCAGTTGGCACCGGCCGCGCCTCGCCAGAAGAGGCAACAACCCCTAAATGCATTGCAACCGCCAGGCAGTAAAGGTAAAGCAGAGCGATGGAAGGCATTGAAAACGTGTGCATAATTACGCACTACTCTACACTCGATGGCGAAGTCCTACTACTGCAAGTTAACTGTCCTGCCTGTACGCGACGCACAATCCTTCATTCAGCTTCTATAGTGACTCTAATTCTTGGCTCCACTCAATAACCGCTGGATGGGCATTGACGCGATCGGGCTGGAAATTGAGGACCTGTAAACCCTCCAAACAGGTCGCACGGGAGATCGCTACATATGCTTGTCCTATAGAGCCACATAGTTAGACACTCATAGAAGCCTCCAGGAAAGTCAAGACATACCCTTCTCGAATACTTTCCTCAAGTCTACCTTCACCTTGGGAATGGTCTGCCCCTGCGACTTGTGGATGGACAGAGCCCAAGCGAGTACAAGAGGAACCTATGCAGGATGGTTAGCGAGGCAAGTGGGTCCAGCAAGCTTGCAGTGCTCACCTGCGTGCGTGAAGCCTCGACAGTCCCATTCACTCCTTCCACCTTGAAGACTTCACTCTTGACGAGCTCCTCTCTGAACTTATCCACCGTGCCCGGAATCTTAAATTTGACTATTGGCCAGCGAGCGCCTGGTCCTTTCGAAGTGGGTTTTTTTGAATTCGCCGTGGGTGCGTCTTCAGGTGCGGGTGAATCAACACGTTGACGCGGATACTCGGCCCATTCTGCTTCCGTCATGAATGCCATTACTTTCCCGATAGCACCGTTTACCAGGGTGTCGTCGATGTTCTTGACCATCATCACCTAAGGGCTGGTATTAACCCATCTGTCTCAAGACTTCAAGCTATCACAGAGTGCTGTAGACAGACCTGGGCATCAACCTTTAATGTTAACAGTGGAGGCGCCATGAAGTTGCTGAGCATCTTGTTTCGACTCGCCTCATTGGCGTTACCGCCGTCGGTGGACTGGTACTTAGCGGTTTCAGTTTCCAGCGCTTGCAAACGTGAGAAGTTGGCCCTATCGACATCCTCACGCCTCGGAAATCTGCGGAGGGTTAACTGTTGACTCAGAGACCTCACGATATCATATGGACGCACAGCTCGGTTGGTTCAATATTGTCAGACATATCGAGCGGCGCACTCCTTCGTTGGAATTCTTTGATTGATTCCTGGCTGAGTCGGCCAAAACGCATCTCGTTCAACATATTGATGAAAGTCTGGTCTTTCTGTCGGAACACTTTGGTAAGGTTGATGGTACGGTCGATACATCTTGTCCAGGATTCCGCCTCGAATGCGAATTTGGGTCGGCCTTTAGACACAGGAGGCAACTGGAAGAAATCGCCGGCAACGACCAGCTAGGAGTCAAGTTGTAAATGAACTTGCGCCAGGTACCTCCTAATAAGCACACACCTGCATGCCTCCGAACGGCTTATCCTTTTGTTTACTGCGCAACAGGCAGGCGACTTGTTCCAGCTTGTCAAACAAATCCCCATCCATCATGGAAACTACAATGGGGATAAGTAGCCATCGAGTATCATAGAATACTACCCATCTCACCTTCATCGATAATGAGAACTTTCGTGTTACGCCACCGTTCTGCAACTCTTGGTTGCTTCTTGATTTTGGTCGCAAGCTGATTCGCGCTTCCATTCCCTAAACCAATACCGCCAAACGAATGGATGGTGACACCACCGATGTTGCACGCCGCGATACCGGTGGGAGCGGTAGTGGCTACGGCGTCGGGAAACTTTGAATACCTGATTTTCATCTCGGAAATGATACGCCTAAGTAAGACGGACTTGCCAGTGCCTATTAAATGGTTCAGGTGTACGTAATGTCTCCCATCTCGTTGCCTCACCAGCGGAACCGGTGAAGAACAGATTCTGTCCCCCAAGTACCAGCTGCAGGACGCCTCTTTGTTCCGCGGAAAGTTCAATATGCGCCTGGATGCCGACTCTCGGAGTCTTGGGCTTATTCTTGCCCGAGCTGCTCGTACTCTCTAGCTTCCCGTGAGGCCCCAGAAGGCTGATCCTCGGCGGCTTCTTCATCTTCGAGTGGTCTTGGTCCCAAGGTTTCGCGGTACCTCCAGCGCTCTGACCAGTTCCTGTCTTTCGCGTTTTGCGAGGCGGTGAGAACTTCGATTCTTCATCACTACCGTCCGCATCAATTTGATTCGAAAGTCGTTTTGCCGGTCTGGACGGTGGGAATGAGGTTGTCTTATTGGTGAGACGAACGAAAGCGCTCGATACGGTGGATTTGGGCTGAGAGAAGGTAGAAGAAGTAGTTCTGGGGACCAATTGACCTGCTCGTTGGACCTTTTCGAGTTCTTCCGTGTTGTTATCAAAGGCCTCCTTAATTGCTGCGAGACGCGCTTCGTACTGCTCTACGGTCATCTGAGCAAGTAATATTAGCTGGATGCTGCAGGAGATGCCTTGAAAGTGACCTGAACGATCTACTAATTGTAAGGGATGGGAGGGATGCATGAATGCCGATACAGGTAGCGCCAAAGGGTATCTCATAGAAGACATCGGGACTGCAATAGAAATAGAAATTCGCATTGGAGCTGTCGCATGGACGGGATTTTCCCAAAATGGAAGGAAGCCCCAAATCCTCCCACGCCAACAGTCGGGTCAAAAGCATCGAGAGGCTAGGTATTTGCCATTGTGCAGTAGATGGAGGGGGCTTGTCCGAGAACGTACAACTTACCGTAGAGGCCTTGACTGGAACCCTGGGCTTTAGCTTTGGTTCTGGTGCGGTCGACTTGCCCCCAGGAAACGGGTCCGTATCTTGGCAACGATTGACCTTGCTTTGAGGGTTCTGAGAGGGCTGCGGCTTGTCGTTCCAGTCGCGTCTCATCGACGAAATTCGCGACATTGGTTGCTTCATCGTTGGCTGCAGTTGTGACGCGCCAGACTTGGTAACGATGCCATTGAGCGCGCTCAATGGTCTAGAGAACGGCATTGGATACTGTTCCATGCGGTGGCAAGCCCTTTGGGAAAAACAAGGATAAGGTCGGGGTGGTCGGAGTTTGGGTCGACGTTTGTTTGGGTCGACGTGGTCACGCCCTATTTAAAACTACAAGTAATTTCACATAAAATAGTGGGTCTTATTCTCATCATTTACAGCTGTACCAATTACTTCCATAGACACCAATGCTAGGCTTGGCGCGCCCAAAGACCAACGCAACTGGCACATGCGTTAAGGATATACCTTGAGCGTCATTACTTCTACATTGGCCAAGGTATCTAAACGATGCAATTAATCCATTGTCGGGTGCAACCTGCTCTCTGGGCTCCTTCAAGGGATTGAATACAGTAGCCACCCTTACAACATCCTAGCGCCCAGTCGACGACTCATTTCGGCTTCCGTCAAGTACCCACAGAGGAGAAAGAGTCCCTCGGTGCGCGCGTTTTCTCACAAGTGCGTCCAAATTGGCCCGCATCCTGACCATGCCCGCCAGTCAAGGATGTATTCTCATCCGTCGTGTCAAAATACGGCCTTATGAGTGGTTCCATGTCTATGGGCGTTCATCGTCTCTGGAAGGATGCGTTTGTCGCCTCGCTCAACCCAGAAGTGCCAAAGTCGGCAAGGTCACTCGCTGGATCGACGTTGCCGGGGGTACTGGCGATATTGCACTCCGCACCCTCGACCATGCCTGTGAACGCAAAGCGGTCCGCGACCTTACCGCGACATAACCGCGACATGCTCAAGGAGGCCCAGAAAAGCTTCCGCAAGACCATGCACCTCGCGAGTGGTGGACTCCACTCCACCCACACGCGTTCTACATACTTAGTTATTCGCCCTAGCTCCTCAGGTCGTGTTCCGCTTTGGTAATGCGCAACAACTAGACCTAGAGAAATTCCCTGACAACACCCACGACCTCTACACCACTGCATTCGGGATAAGAAGCTGTACCTCAGTATCAGACGTAAAAGGAAGCGTATCGCGTCCTCAAGCCCGGAGGAGTCTTTGCGGTCTTGGAGTTCAGCAACGTAACCAAGCCTATTATCGCCCAGTGAGCACGCGTGTTGCAAAGCCTTCTAACCACTCACCCCTTTTCGTAGGATATACGACCAGTATTCGTTCTCTGTCATACCGTTGCTCGGCACCTTCTCACGCCTGATCGCGCGCCATATCAATACCTTGTCGAGTCGATCGGCAAGTTCCCGCCGCAGCTACAGTTTCCGCAAATGATTGCCGATGCTGGATTCGAGGTCGGGGAGATGGGCGGGAGTGGGGCTTGGACCGATTTGTGGGCGTGATTGCAAGCATCTACAAGGAGGTCAAAGTGTGAGAGACGTGCCACAAATATTCCTTTTTTTGGATGGCCGTGCTTCGTATTTGGCGCCATGCTTGTCTTCGGGGCGGCGCCATGAGGTTAACACAACCTGGGCCCGCCTCTTCCCGCGCTTCTCCTCTACTTGTCCCATCCACTCTTGCCACACAACGATGGATCCTACGATGCCACCTAATGACGCGGATCTCGCGACAGCCTGGACCTATCTCGAGAAAGGCATCGACCACATCATGCGAGAAGGTGGGTCTACAGGAAGCATACCGTCACAGTATCTCTAACAGCCCGTCGCGTGTTCTAGGTGTCGACTTCTCCAACATCCCGTACCCCAATTCCATGAATCTTTACACGGTCATATATAACTACTGTCTCTCAACGCGGACGCACGGCAAGTCCCTATTTTACTCCTTCTCACCACGCCAGACGACGGCGAGGTTGACACGCTCCCTCTCGTGCTCAAGCCGGCGAGTTGACAGGCTCTGATCTCTACAACAACCTCGCCCGATACTTTGAGCTCCACCTCGGGTCCCTCCGCGACGTACGTACCTACTCCTTGGACGCGCTGCCCGGTTTGTCACATCCCTAGACGCCGAGCCCACCTCCCAGGCTTCCGATCCGCTCGTCGATGGGCCCTTGCTGAGGTACTACGCGCAAGAATGGGACCGATACACCACCGGCGCCAAATCTGTCGATCACATCTTCACGTACCTAAACCGCCACTGGGTAAACCGTGAAATGGACGAAGGCCGTAAGAACGTCTATCCTGTCTACGATGTACGTTGTCTCTCACTTCTCCAGGATCCACGCTGACACCCTTTTATAGTTGGCTCTCGTGCAATGGAAAGACAACTTCTTCCGCAACACCAAGCTCGCGAACCCAATTATCAAACTCATCGAGATGCGGCGTAATGGCGAGACGGTCGATCAAACCCTAGTGGAAAAGGTCGATTCGTTTGGTGCGTGGTATCACGCGACGCGTCATGGTTGGTTGCAAACTCATCGCGTTTTCCAGTTCCGTTGGACGATCAAGACACAAGAAATGCTTCCTTGGAAGTGTACGAGGCTTTCTTGGACGTGTACAAGGCCAACTTTGAAGCCCCCTTCATTAATGCTACCGAGAAATACTACACCGCTGAATCGGAGGCGTTCCTGCAGTCAAGCACCATCTTAGACTACCTGAAAAAAGCAGAGGAGCGTCTGAGAGAGGAGGGAGATTGGGCTGAGCGCCATCTCAATCGGAACACCCGCAAAATTGTGACTCGCCTTGGCCACTGTACCAATATACTGACCCCGTACTGTAGCTGATATCGAAGTGCGAACATGTGCTCATCCGAGTACATTCAGAGCGTATGCGGGAAGAGTTCCAGAATTTTCTCGACTACGACAAGTATGAGGACCTCCAACGCATCTCTGCCCTTCTCGCTCGCATTCCCAAAGGTCTCGAGCCGCTACGGAACAAGTTCGAAGAGCACGTCAAGTGTGCGGGCCAGGCAGCCATTAGCAAGCTCGTTTGTGAGGGCGGTGCGAATGACGAGCTCGAGCCCAAGATCTACGTCGATGCTTTGCTCAAAGTCTACTGCAAGAATCAGCACACCGTGCAACGGAGCTTCAAGAAGGAGATGGGCTTTGTTGCTGCGCTTGATAAGGCGTGCCGAGACTTTGTCAACTGCAACGCTGCAACTGGTAAATCGACAACCAAATCGGCCGAATTGCTCACCAAGCACACCGATGCCTTGTTGAGAGAGAACAACAAATTCGCAGAGGAGGGCGATCTTGAGGACGCTTTGAACCAAGTGGTATGTCTTAGAAACCCGGTTAGCGATAATACCCGGTTGAAGACGAGTATAGATGATTCTCTTCAAGTACATCGACGACAAAGATGTGTTCCAGACGTTCTACACAACCAAGTTGTCGAAGCGTCTTATCTACAGTGTCTCTGCCTCTGATGAAGCTGAGGCAAGCATGATCTCGAAATTGAAGGATACCTGCGGTTTCGAGTACACCAACAAGCTACAGTGCATGTTCACTGGTACGGCAAACACTCTGAAGCCATCCAGACGCCGCTGACTCCCTTCCTAGATATGAGTCTGAGCAGGGATCTTACCGATCAATTCAGAGAACATATCGAGCAATCTGGCGACGACACTGATGCAGATGTCACCTTTACTGTCATGGTTCTCGGCACCAACCTCTGGCCTCTCAATGCCCTGACACACGACTTTACCATCCCTCGCGAGATCCTCCCTACGTACGAACGCTTCACCCGGTACTACCAGAACAAGCACTCTGGACGGAAACTCACCTGGCTATGGAATTACTCGAAGAACGAGCTGCGGACGAACACCCTCAACCGGAAGTACACCCTGATGACTGGCTCGTATCAGATGGCTGTCCTCATCCAGTACAACAACAACGACAGCTTGTCATTGGATGAGTTGATCCAGGCTATTGGCATTACGAAGGACTTGCTGGTCCAGGTTGTAAGTGTGCTCGTCAAAGCCAAGGTGTTGGTCGAGGGCGATACAGAGCAGTACGACTTTAACCCCAACTTCAAGTCGAAGAGGGTAGGTCGCCACTGTTCAATTGCCGCGAATTATATCTGATTACACAGCGCTAGATTCGTGTCAACCTTAATCAGCCTATCAAGGCGGAGGTCAAGGCGGAGGCAGTGGACGTGCTCAAGGCCGTCGACGAAGATCGCAAGTACACCATCCAGGCGACCATTGTCCGTATCATGAAGGCACGAAAGACGCTCAAGAACCAAGTATTGATCGAAGAGGTCATTTCTCTGATCTCGCAGAGGTTCACTCCCAAGATTCAGGACATTAAGAAGGCCATTGATACCCTGCTTGAGAGGGAGTATATCGTGCGTGCCGAGGGTCAAGGTGACACCTTCAACTACCTCGCCTGAGTTTCTCCATCGCAAATAGAACCACCTCGTCTTGTCTCCATTTCCGCCTGCTCGTCCTTGTTGTGTTCTTTCCTTCGGTGCTGTTGCTACGCTCCATCCAGCCATGTTCATAAAATATAAACTCCCCGCCCGTTGTAATACCTCGACCCTTATGTGGGATATACAAGCAATGAGAAACTATCATACGTCCTGGCTTCGCTCTCGTTCTGCCTTCACTCGCCGCGGCTTCTCAAAGTCGCTGCGGTAGTCTGCTCATTTTATCAAGTGTCTGAAAAGGAGGGTTTCCCATAAGATATCCATATCGTGTACACGGGTGTCCCAAGTATAGCCACGGCCTAATGGACAGTCTTCATAGCCACGGTGATCGAGATCAAACAGATTTCTCCCCACCTAAGCATCATAAGTTCTTGGAGATGGATTTCCCATGGGGACATACTATTGCTCTTGCTTTGCTCTTGCTCTTGCTCTTGCTCTTGCTCTTGCTCTTGCTCGTCGATTTCTTCATTTCGAATCTCCCTCGCGACTTAGAGCGTTCGGGAGGGAGCAGTTTGGTCGTATGCGCACGGCTTGTATTAGTCTGCGCGTTATGCCCATTAACATTGGCTGGTTGTCGTGGTAGGTCTTATAGCTCTGATGAGGCCCTTCCAGAATATAGGTCGCGAATTGTGTTTGTAGCCAATGGCTTCCAATGGCAGCTTGGCCCAATGTCTCGTCAGAGAAAGGAGGCACAAACCGTTCCGAAGTATCTGGGTCTCTATCCCACCATGCCCGCCATATTTTAGAGGAGAGCACCAGGAGCTCGTCGTCTTCTCCTCACGCTCACAGGGGTCGCCTGTTTATACCGAACGAACCCTAAGTGAGGGAGCTCCTCCTGTTCCTCAAACGCGAGCGATGTATTATGAATGGAGCTTATGCAAAAATTGTCTTGCGGTTTTAACCTGAGAATGCGATAGTCACGCAGATATCGAACAGCTGCTTGGAATCGCGGCCATTCCAAGGTGCTTCGAACGGTAGTACCAGATCCTCTTCCTCGAAAATGATGTCGGATAACGGGCCGAGCTGGCTTAAAGCATTCATATTTTGACTGCCGGTCATCGAGGACCCTTCCCCGAAATCAATGCGGTTACGCACACGACTGGCTGTGTCACCTAGTCGCTTCCTCATCGTCTTCCGCTGCACACTTTCCCGATCTTGGCACGGGACTGTTCATTTGCGCCTGCTGTTGAAATATGCATGCAGAAATATCGCATCATGGTGAGAATCGGGCGTACCTGGGAGTGTATTTCAGTGAATAGAGTCATGACTGAAGCAGAGCGACGAGGAGAGTGACATGTAGGGATGCAGCCGTAGAGTCGATATATATATACTGCGACCCCGTTGGAACCAACGGACGGAGATTCACGTTGCGGATTCGGAGAGGGTGGTGGTTCAACAGGTGTAGAGCCCAAAGTCGAGGGTAAATACGTGCATCCCGCACCAAGTTGTAGTATTTTTGAAACTCAATAAATAATAATAAATATTGGTTTGGACGACCTGCCTATTCATCCAACAATTAATTCTTTGTCCCTGTCCCTCTCCTTGAAAGCAAAAATGCGACTTTCCCAACGCGTACCCTGGACTTCACTGTCGCAACTGTGTGGTTACATTTACAATGACAAAAACTGGGAGCGGGTGATTAATCGAATGACCGCCTGGAAATTTGCAGGGTGCTTACCGTTTGCACTCGAAGCAACCTTGTCTCTACTTGTGGCAATTCAGCTAGATGCGGAACAACCCACTTCATCGCTTTTCAGACGGAATGCATATGCACTAGCGGT
>Ga0307513_10005641_pt1 | contig 16492 bp, 13 predicted proteins | sample 15_EM_MG_FD_202174 | JGI IMG/M metagenome (GOLD analysis project Ga0307513, IMG submission 202174) | Populus trichocarpa ectomycorrhiza microbial communities from riparian zone in the Pacific Northwest, United States - 15_EM | ecosystem: Host-associated > Plants > Roots > Unclassified | place... | reverse complement strand
GATCATTACCAGTAGCTGCGCACATACCGGAATCCTGTAATCCTGCAAGACCAAAGAAAGAAACAAACAAACAGTGCTCAGCCTCCGCCAGTGCTACATGACCATTCCATACCCGGAATCCTAAGTATAAACTTCCAGCAAAGCAAACTAAATATAGCAATACGATAACATAGCCTATCTGACTCAGAGACAGTGGCGGAGCTGAAATCAAATCAAATAAACCAAATATAAAACAACTAAACATAGGAGATCCTGCACTGCCCGCCCCCTGTGTACCGTTACCGGAACATGTACACATGTTACAGTTGGAAGATGTTGTGACAGTGAAAACAAGAATAGTGAAATATATACTCTATAAACTGGATAAAACAATATCAGCTAATGGGGCTTACCTAAGATTCTAATACTTTCTGATATACTTCGATTAAGTAATTCAAGATATGATATAAACTTTCAAGGCAGTTGATTACGTCTTACAAATTCTTTTCTATAATTATTGGTAAGTAATTTAGTTGGAAATAATACTATTTAGCTACAACCATGAAGGCTACATATGCAGGATAAGGCTAAAAGCTGAGTTATAGTATCTACTAATATATTTCAAACTGTCTAAGAAATTTTAGTGAGATTGGGTATTGGGATTTGGAGATTTCGCATCTCAACTCTAAAAACGCCTAATATCAAGATCAAAATTCACTGTTTTTGGAGTTCAGATACAATATCTCCCAATCCCAATACCCAATCTCACTAAAACTTCTGACATAGCTTTAAATATATTAGTAGATACTATAACTCAACTTGTAGCCTGATCCGGCATATGTAGCCTTCATGGTTCTACTCAAAACATATTATTTCCCGATAAATTACTTTCCAATAAACTTGGAATACAATTTGCATGGCTTTACCAACTTCCTTGAAAGTTTATATTATACCTTGAATTACTTAATCGAAGTATATCAGAAAGTATTGGAATCTTAGGTGAACCCCATTGGCCGATATCTTCTTATCCAGTTGATAGAGTATATATTTCACTATTCTTGTTTTTACTGTCACAACATCTTCCAACATAGCTACATACCAATAATAAAACACTTTTCACATCAAATACTAGTCCTATAAGATCTTATTACATGCTTAAATCATTCTATTTGCTGTTGGTTTCAATTTTCTTTACTACTATTGTAGAAAGAATGCTATTTGAACCAGTTCATAATAAAGTTAATATACAAGAAGAAGAGTCCTTTATCATCAAATGAAAATACCAGATTCTGAATCTCCATATTCAAAAGTACTATTTAACTAATTTTCAATATGTTACCAGTACAATGTATGCAGATAATAAAATATACATTTGATGTTCCTGTGGTTGCCATGGTGAGCCACATCCCGGCGAAGAGCCGCATGGCCGTAAATTACGTTACCGTGCGAATCGCTTAAAAATTGAATCAGAGTGGAACATAGAAATCATCCTAACCGATGCAAGCCGTGCCAAGCAACTGCCAAGGCATTGGTGCTGCCCAAAGTACCGGTATGAAGGCCAGCAGAGCCAGAGAGAACCACAAGAGCTCTCAGTAGCGTCTTTTCCGAAATCCAATTTCTACACATGCTGGTGAATAATTGAGTGCTTGTTTCACTTACACCAAAAATCTTCAACACTTTCTACTTATTTTTAAAAATCGAACCGCTACAACCAAGCCCTATAGAATCTCTACCTCTCCACGGTTTCTGTTTGTTTAATATTACTAGTATTGAGTCTGCCATCTCATCCCCGGTTTAGATCTGTTTGAGGCGAAGGTTTTAAGCGATTTGCACTGTACCAGTATGATACTACTGCAATCTCCCGCGCTTACCGGTAGGTTGGCTTAGGACTGAAAAGTAGGATTGTGCGAATCAGTAACAGTGATCGAAAGCTGGTAATTTCCTGATGTCAGGCATTATCTGAACGTCTTATCCTCCTCTACTCGGGAGGTGCCTTAATTCGAGCGACACCCATATACGGCAACCAAGGTTTTTTGCCCATACCAACGCGTTTTGTGGCTTTTTTATGTATGGTGGAAAAAAGTCGGGCGGCACCCGGAATAGACAATAAACCAAGACATTTTGTGGCACAGCAACATACCCTAGTACAATTTTTCCAGTAATTACCCACTTCAACATTTTCGAATATTGTCTCAATGTCTTGACAGCAGTGCCAAAGCAGCAACATCCCCGCGATGCGGGGCACGGGTATCACTCATCTCGCTAGCCGAGCCTACTCACGGTGCCCCTACTTTCTCCAATGTTCATGGAAGGGTTCAGCCGGCTTCCAGTCTCGTTTCGCAGATACTCGTAGACGAGGCACACATTATGGTTACTCACCGGGAGTCTCTTTTAAAGGGAGCGATGGAAAAATTAACGCATTAGTAAGTAAACAGGATTTACTCTCGGTGACTGCAACTAAATTCGCCGTGCGCAGCATTGTTCTCTAACGATGCTCCTGACCGTATGATATGGAAGTGCGAATCGTGAAAAGCTAAGGTTTGCAAATATCGTACCAGTGTTAAACCTTTGGAGCAACCGTATACACCTATCCCACCCATTCCCACGGCGTTTTAGAGCAGAAATGTGCTTAGCAACACAACCCTCAACATAATCACTACCTCTATCTGCTTCCAAGTATTCTGCAATAACCTATCAAACCTCCTGTGTCATTCTTGTGCTGCTTCTCAATACTACTGAGGTGTAAAGGTATTTGGGGATTAGTAACACACTCGCTTAGCGAATTGTTTGAGCAAGGACCTGCAAGTGCCTGTTACCTGTCCCAACTTTTTGCCGGCCACCAAAAATTAATCACCCACTATCACTCGAATTTCCTAATCTGGTTTGGTCTCCATGCAGTGGAGACATCTCTTTTCGGAAGTGGACCCGACTTTTGTCAACCACCTAGTACTCCCGGCCCACCCCCGCGTTGTAATCCCCCAAGTAGAGCCGAACAAGGAGATACTCCCGTATCTGGCTGCTCCGGCGATAAACACGCCATTGTGTTATTGATGGTACCGTATTTTCTAGGGATAACGCGAGAAAATACAAGTAGTAGACAGGAGGGAGGAAAACCGGATTGGAGCTATAGACCGAGGCGCCGCCTGGCGGGAGGTGAATAGGTGGACTTATGGAGAACATAGGATTTCCTTTTGCGCTGACGTGGTGGGGTAGAGCACTTGCATTCAGCTGGAAAGTGCTCTTCTCACTTCTAGTCTCATAGTTAATATCAAGGATTGAATTATTATTTTTGGCTACCCCTAGGGTGGTCTAAAACAGTAAAATTCGCAACTAAGCACAATCATCCCCTTTTGGAAAATTCCCAGTATTGTGATTTGTTGGAAACCGGTGACTTGGGGGTTAAGGATCCAATATTCCTCACTCGAAATAGCTAAGTCTTGGCTTATCGGGAGGGCGTGTGCCTAAATATTCTCAGCAAATCATAATTCTTAGTGTGCCTGGCTACGTATTTGACTGTCTGAGACACCCCAAGGGATAGCCTCACAGTTTACCCACGCGCTAGATTCTGTTCTTACGCCTATAAAAAGGGATGCTGTCTCCCTCTCGTCTGCTCTCTCAAAGGCATCCGAGAACAGCCAGCCCACTACAGTCTCCGGCAAAAACCGCCCCCTTCCAAGGTACATATACCGCGCAGCCCCCCCGATCTCAATAACATTCAATCTGGTAGCCCTTCTGCCCTCTCTGAAACCCCACAAACCACTCCTCACATTTTACTTTATTTTAAAAATGACTCGGTGGTTTTGCGTAAGTCATTCATTACCTATTGGAACCATTTACTCATCTATTTTACAGAAAAATTGTGGATTTGGTCCGCATATATCTGCAATTCATTTAGCATGTGTTGAGTGTGGAACGCCGGTGGGTGGTGGGGGTCGCAAGCTTGCGCAACCCACCGGTATCTGCGACCACCAGACCTGCCAAAACGCAAGCACTCCTCCTGAGGCCTACACCATAGTGGGTGATCATTCTGCCTAAAAGGGCTTCTCGACTTGAGATCCTCCTGACCCAGGGTATCAAGCGAATGGCCCCGAATAATGGGCAACTACCAACCTCCAGCATCAGCACCCCCTTCAAGTATAGAACAGCAGATAAAAAATTGGTCATTCTATTGATGGATCTCTAAAAAAGAATCATTAGACGAGGGGCAAATAACTTCTTCTGGCGCAATTGGAATATTTTCCTCCTGTAACAAGTTGTGTTCTTTTTATTTCGTTTTCCTTCTCCGAGGGGTTCCTGTTTTTCAGAATCATGTTGTACTTCTCCTTGTGCTACTACCAGGACGCTTGTGACATTTACTTTCTTTTTGTCTCTGGGATCGTCCTTCATTCGTTTTTGTATCTCTACCACCTTCGGTGGTCATCATTGGTGTCGTTCTGTAATTATGGCTTGCAATCATTGATCACTATCGCGCACTTGGTTGTTATGGGAGAGCTCCTCCTATGACGAGTATTTATCAGGGTCGAAATAAAGGTGGCTGGAGCTTAGAAGAACTGCTCGTGGATCGCTTGTACGAGCAGTTTATGCATACATGTCTGGGTTCTGTGTCTGTGGGTAGAGTAAAGTTGCTTGAGACGGTACTATGGCAGCTCACATTAACTTACGGTTACACGGAATAAATGCAGGTTCTAGTTTGATTTTTTAGCATTTACATGTAGGAGTGGCGCACTCGTTCTTGTAGGAAAGGATAAGCAAGGCGGCCATGTTGAATTAATCCCTGGATTCTGCAACATCCCGCTGTGTTCAGACAAGGGTGGTACCCAGTGTTCGGTTCATGCAGTGACTACGGACAACCCCAATCTAGCCAATGGGGTAAGGAAGTAAACCTAGAAAACAACTCCATCATACTTGCCACCGCAATGGATCCTCCTAGGAATGCCTGCCCTAGTAGCACGACTATGTTCTGCCAATATCACAAGTGTTCTACCAACAGGTTAGCGATCCCCTTCTCAACACCAGACTCAAACTTACTGTGTCCAGTGTTCCGAACCGTCCAGTCGGTCCCTCTTGGAAGTAGGACCGGAAGGACCCCCGATGGTAGTCCGTCTTTTTTCAAGTCCATGGACCAACTAAGGTAGATAGAGGTAGGACCGGATGCTCTACCGGGCCTGGTAGGGCCTTGTCGTGTTTTTCCATTGCACCTCCTTGACTTGTATGCTCAGAAACTTCAAGTTCATGATTTGATCTCGCCCAAGTTTATGATAAGGCAAATCATGTGCCACATGCGTAAACTAATAAGTAAGGACGAATACATCTTCAGGAAATAAAAAATCTAAAGGTGTTTTGCAAATTAGAACTCAAAAACCGCTGGCATGTATCTGCAAGGCAGCAAGCATATACTTGCTGCCGTGGGCACTAGCACTATCGCCCTAGGGAAGTTTTGATATTGATCACAGATATCCAGATCCGAGAGGGTCAATTGAGTTTCCCGGAAACCCCCTCGGAAAATCCAGGTATTGTGCTTCGAGTCAACTTTGGTTGAGCTCAGTCCTTTGGCTTTGTTGGGACATCGCCACCGTTACTATGGTTAAAGCAAAAGACATAATTATATTATGGAATATTTAAGGGGGTGGATAAGGCTTGCAGCGGAATGATTGGTTCAGTGTGATATTATTTTAATACTTGGAACACTTGGTGATCTATTTAACTATCTTCTCTTTCTTGAATGAAGACATATTGTTTATTGTGTCGGTGGTATTGCATCACGATATATCACTCATTGTGTGTCCAGTGCACGGCTTGTCCCCCTCACTTTTTTCCACATTTGCCCGGCCGACATTCCTAATACCTGGCGTCTACGGACCCCCTTCCCAGCAGTCCTTAACACCCAATAGTCCTTACCCACACCCTACAGTCTTCCAGACTCGAATCAAGAGTAGACCCGCAAGTGGGTCTGATCCACGAATTGGTATCATTTCAAAGTTTCCTGAAGTCTTGCCTACCGGGTCCCCCAATCGAATGAATCACTGTCGTTCACTTTACCCAAGGAGCTTGTAGTTTTCCTGGGACGCTGAGCCCTTGATGAGAAAGGTTGCGACTTTTACTCTCAACCGGAGTGGCAATTTTTGTAGTGTCGGATCTTCTGCCATATCAAGTAACAAAGCTCGACATACCCTACCTTGACCACGATATTGTCACTACCAATAGTGTTTGTGGCTTCCACCAAGAACTGGTTTTACAGTGTTGGCCACCGAGGCTGTGACAGTTTACAGATCTAACAGGGCTTATTCTTGAGTGTGGTCGGTATTCAGAAGTTTTCGTGGGCGGCTGGTAAGACTGCATCGCCGAAGACCGGGGCGATAGGGCAGGACTTAGAAGCCCGTACTACACACATGACGCCTAATCCTACAGTGCCGATACAGTAGCCCCAAGAAGCGATATTAGATTCATACATTTCCTGTGACTTAAGTTAATCCGAATTTCCTCGCGCACTCTCCTAATTATTACACAAGCAGTCCCCCACGTTTGATTAAATAGAACTTACCTTTCTTTCGATGCCAGAAATATCATGACCAAAGGCTCCCCCACCAATACTGCAAGCAATAAAGAGTGGAAGATGTCTCGATATACGATTAAGGATAGTAACAACTGCTTCAATACTGCGAACACTTATAGCGTGTGGAACAACTGGACTATCGCCGATGATCGGTCTCAACTCCTGACTTGGCTATTACCTCTGGAGCCCAGGTTCCGTCATCGGGACATTCAAGACCGTCGCGTCAACGATGTCGGGGAATGGGTCATACAAACTGAGGAATTTAAGAGATGGTATGGATTTCAGGAAGCAAGCCTCGCAATGGACCGCGGGCGGTGGATTCTTGAGCCCGGCCCGAACCCGGCCCAATGATGGCTGGCACCAGGGTTCCGAATAGTCCGACCGGTCAAGTCTTGGAGGCAGGACCATGCTGGTCAGTCCAGGTTGATGTCAACGACTGGACCTGATTAACTCAGGTGGTTCAGTCTAGTCTGGACTGGTCCCAGACCAGTCTGTATAAAATATTGTCTAATCATGTAATATCACTCACTTAGTTCACCGAAAAAATTTAATACTTGTGAACCTTCTTTGCTTCCCCTGATCTAAACGAGGCACTATCTCCATCCCGGCCCCCCGTGACCCCACAGCATAATCCATGGAAACAATGAGTTTAATTAAGAAAAGCTTTATTCGAACGCAATATATTGTGACAAAAATAGTAAAAAGCAAAACGGGATGGTAATTCTGTCAAAGGGCCGTGCATATCCTATCGCTTAGCGGGCCTGGTCGGACTCGTCCTGGCCAAGTCAGGTCCGATAATCTTGACTGTCCAGTCGGTCTAATTTCCACCATTAGACTAGACTTGACTTTCGACCGGACCGGCTGATCTAGTTCGGTCTTCCGCGGACCATTCGGAACCCTGTATGTGATTGAGTAACCTCATCGTGGGATGTTAGGTTAGGGCACACATGTGAGTGGGAGTGGGACTATCACCATGTCGAGGGTGGCTGGTGTTTCTGGTGTTTGTGATAGCGGGGCCACTGTGCGAGTGGCTACCACAAACTGTATTTACTCTCATCTGCGTTCCTTTCTCTGTATAATACATCATGCACTCGTAGAGGAGCTTGTGGGTGAGCGATTTAGTTGAGTATACTTTATTCGTGTGTCTTCTGTTGGGAGGCCCAGCAGATCTGTTTCGTGTATACGTGGAGTGTGCGCATGGATTAGTAATTCTAATATGTCGCGATGTTATGCAATCCTAAGTTGGGCATTTGGAGTGTCCATTCCAAGGGCGTATGTGTAGAATTACCCCCCCCAGCTTCTATCACAAACCAACTATTGATTGTAGGGCATGACAGATCTTCATCGTATAACTGTATGACTTCCTTGTCTCGATTTTGAATGGTGAGGACTCAATCCCGAAATTCTATAACAGACCCCAAATATACCCAGCTATAAATACCTAGACCGAGTCATAAGACTATTACATTTACCCCAAACACCACAATCCACTGTCGCGCATCAGGAGGATTCACACTTATCATATACTTACACCCCACTTACTAACACAATACCAAAATGCAGCCCCTAGAACTCCTAAAAAGGCATACCCCCCTCATTTCCTCCCCTCATCCTCCCTCATTGAGACTGACCTCCCCCCTAGCTCCGCTTTCACGCACAAAAACGACCCCCTCCCAACTCGCATAACCTCCTCTCTACGAAAACAAGCAGCAAACCCAAACTCCACCCTGATAATCCTGCAAATCACCCCCCACACAGAGCCCCCACCCACACCGCTGGCTCAGGAAAAGTTTTGCGTGAACAACCGCGTGACATGGGGCCAGCTTGGGACACGAATGCACTCCTACTTAGGGCTCAGGGGTGATGGGATTGACCAGCTCATGGTGTATGTTGCGGGCGAGAAGGAAGCCGTCGTGCCACCGAGTGATATGATGATCGGTGAGGTTGGTGAGAAGTGGGTCGACGAAGATGGGTTTATGTATTTGGGCTATCATGTTGTCCTTGGTGGGGGGTTGTTGGAGAGGGCTTTTAGGGGGGTTTGGGGGGTTTTGGGGTATTGAGTAGGGATTAGGGCTGGGGATATGGCAAGGGTGGGATCGACTGTCTGAATATTATCATATGTTTGGATTGGTGGGGGATTGTGGGGGGCATGGTTGTCTTGAGGGCCAGGTGCTAGGGGAATTATGGGGATGGATTCGTTTGCAATATCTTGGTTATTAGAGAGTTGGTGGAAGGAGACCTAGGTGGCTGCGAAGCAGGTTGTTCTCCACTAACCAAAAAGGCTTGGACACCCAGGTGGGTAGTAAGACCTGGAAGAAGTGTATATACGGCTTTTCAGATCTAAAGAAATCTGATCGCTGCAGACAACAAGTCAACGGAAACACAGCTCTCTTCTCACAATTTATTAAAATATTCTAGTTATCATAATAGTGGGCATTTAGTAGAAGATTAATATGCGTTGTATGGTAGCCAGTAGGTTATTACCCAACCTGTGTAGCAAGGAATCTTAATTTGAGGAGATAACCAACTTTTTCAGGCAATGTTATATTGCCTACTCAATCCACTAGCATCTAGCTATCATACCAAGCTACCTATCATACACCTATTGCGCAAACTCATTCTAGCACCTAAGTCCATTTCCTATTAACCGCCATGTTGAAATTTTGCTGCTCACCACACTCAGATTCATGGAAGAAAAACTACTACTACGAGGACGAACGTTTATCGAAAGGTTACTAGAACGAACTAGTTCCTGATTACCATTGTTTGATACCAACTGCACCACTGTTAGCTTCATACAGATCACACACAACCCTGCATACCTAGCTCACGGAGCAACAACCACGAAACATCTTAAGTGAAAGGTGCGACAACACCCAAACACACTATCATCACGACACCCAGCACAATGCCTGTGATATCAACTAAGCACAACCTCCCTCGGTCTATCATGATACCGATAGCAGAGTGCCATCCCCGACCCTCGGTAAACTAGATTTCACCTCGGTTATGAGTCGGAGGAGATTCGGCAAAGATGGGTAGTGGAGGAAATGCGAGGAGAGAATCGGCATACGCAGGTCGTACGTCCGAAAGGGAGCTTGTACTTTGAGGAGGATAAAAGGATTCCTGTTTTCCCTTTGTTCGTTGTTTTGACCATCCATCAGACATTCGCTTTTCTCTTCGTTCTATCTTCTGTACACAGAGTATTCGTCTCTCGTTTCTTTATTCTTTATTGGATTTGTTTCCTTGTCACCTTACTTGTTTGTATCGATTAAAGTCTTTGGTTCTTCCAACAACTGTCAGTGTTCGAATCCGCTGTGCACCAAACCATTTTGTTCAAAACGCCACCTAGGTCCCCATGCGCGAACCCTGTATTACGCGCTGCTTGGTAAGGAGTTTAGGGATATTGAGGATTTTGTTTTTAGTAAGAAAAAGAGGAAAGGGGGAGGTGAGTTGATGAGCGGATAAAGTGGTTGGTTTTCTGTATAGGCAGTCTGGATATAGCATGAGGTAGCTGCGGTCATTCTAAGTTGTCCCTCTAGCCTTTCCATTGCTCTGTTAAACCGCCTTTCCATCACAATCATTCCGATGGTAATGTAACATGCATCATGATCGTCAAAATCTGTGTTTTTCAATATGTTGTAGATTCTAAAGGCATAAGACCTAGCATAGTAGATTAGTAACCATCAATGGTCCAGCCTAATGGATAGTATAGTACAGCACCTGCCGGAGACAAACCCCCGGCACAGCGGCTTGTATCGTGGGTGGCGCCTAGTAGGCACGCTTGCCAGGTCACCCATTAGTCTCGCTCATCTCACGATCGGCTTCGCAGCACCAAACATACCAACACATATGTAATCAGGAAGATACACCGTAGCATGCATGTGAGAAACAACTATCTCTCAAGGCAGAATCCACTTTAATGCCGCCAAATGGCCTCCAAACTAATAATATGCCTCTAGAAACCTTAGGGAACTAACATTCGGGTGCCATTTTTCTGAAAGGCTACTCAACAATATGGTGTAATCACTACGTGAAAGTATCAAAGAAACCTAATGCTGGCTCTCCCAACTCCCGTACAGAGGATACCCCACCTAGGTTGAAAGTAGGGTGACCTGAGAACCGAGAGCGCCTCGGTGTTTTTCCAGGTATTAATAAGGGCACTTGAAGCTAGCAACTGTAAATTTATTTTTAAAATGCCGTTGAAAAACCGAGTTCACCAGTGCAGGTGGGAATCCAACAAGAGCTACAATAGCTTACTTCGGACCTCCGGTTGAGGGTTCGCGATTCCAACGGCAATCCCCAGCGCTGATTTCGACCTCATATTTGATTTTATAGCCTCTCTCCTCTACGGTGTCATTTAAGGCACACTCTGTTTTGTAGAACTATGAGGAAGGGGCATTCCATGTACTTCCTGTATACACCCAGCGATGCGCTTTCCCTCTGGGTTATCCTCCACATCCTCAAGTATCTATGTAGCCATTCAAACGATATCATCCCACTTTTGTGTTCCAGGCAGGGCCAACAATGACCATTTCCAAAGGTGCAGAAACTCAAAATAATTCGGGCTTGGTTTGCCTGCATTGCGCTGGGAATTTGGGCCATTGGTGAGAACCCTGTTAGTTTTGGACGCAGGGGGGGTGGGTGGATGGGAGAAAAGAAAAGGAAAAAACGAAGAACGCAATAGCTAACCGGAGGAGCACAGTAAGAGCCGGAAGAGTTCATAATCTCGTTATGGGCATCCCCTATAAGTTCTGTTTGATTTCCTCCCCTGATATCTTTCAACTGAGGGCTAAACGAGAACCTTTTGGCCATACTTTCTCCCCTTGATCAAATGGAGGAAATAATCCATGTTCAAGCATCACTCCCATTGCCCCAGCTCCCACACACGGCCAACCTAGGGTTGGATCCATTTTTTTTTTTAGTTGGGCCCTATTGTCATAGTTGATTTACTTCTAGCTCAATGTAGGAAAATGACGAAAATTCAGGGCTCGGATGGATAATTATTGGATTTGAACGCCTACAGTGAATTAGAGGGGAGGGGAAGGCAACATGAATAGCAGCCCCTTTTCTGTGATGCGATGTCGGTTAAACTGTAATTAGTGCAGTATCGTAGATTATCTTGCAGGGTCCTGAGTCCTTTCTTGAGTATTGGCACATCGAGTACATTGACACCTCAGTCGATAATGGAGACTGAGCCACAGGGTTGGGGAGTCAATCCTCTCTCCGATGACATGGTTCAAAAGGAGCAGGCTCAAGGTCCGTAAACTACCAAAGGATAAAGAAATAAAGAGGTGCATAGAGACCGCTACGGTCCCGGATAATTCCCATCCCTCATTTTCACTTTGCCATGGATTTTAGAGCAACCTTTATCATAATACATGAATTTATTTCACGACATCGAGGTGTTCCATGTAAATAGGCGACACGACATTACATGCTGCCTGTCTATCAACACTATTCCACCCAGTCACCCGGCGTTGAGATATGAGATTACGGCACCACCTAAGCTAGTTCTCCTGTTAGCGAATACATGGAAAGGTAGTATTATTTAGCAAGGGTGGGTTCGGCGCAGGGTAGTATTGCATAGCGTATGAGCAGGTTCGATCAAGGTTGAGCCCGGCCCACCCAAGACTAGAGCACCCTGTGAGCGGTACGAGCCTCCAAGCCAGCTGGCCCATGAGTAAGCACCACTTTCGATACGGGTTTCGGTTTTGACGGATTTACTGTCTCGGGGCGTGTAGACATGTGATGAGTAATTGAACTCTTATTCGGCAACGCATAAGTGGCTCCACCTGCAGCGCTGCTTTTACATTAGCACAGCCCCCGCTTTCTTTTCAGCAGGTGCCCACATCCCTTCCCCTCCGAGGAATGTCATCAACCAAGAATACCCCGCAACTCCTCCTCCTCCACAGTGCGAACAATAAGTAGTCAAATATGTCCCAATATACCATCAACGATAGTAACAACTTCTCCAATAATACTAACTCTTTTAATGTATGGAACAACTATACTTTTACCGATGATCGGTTGCAACTCCTAAGCTGGTTATCACCTCTGGAGCCAGGCTTGCGACATTGGGACATCCAAGAGCGCCGCGTCAACAATGTCGGGGAATGGCTCATACAGACTCCGGAATTCAGACGATGGTGTGGATTAAGCGGGGAATGTGAAGGCGATAATGCAGCACCGGTACTGTTTTGCTATGGAGGCCCGGGGGTTGGCAAAACATTCATCAGGTAACAAGCGTTATCCTCCGGGGAGGTACGAAGGTGAGCCAGGGCTAACGGGTTGCGGCGATAGTTCGCTTGTGGTAGACAAACTCTGCGATCAAGTTAGAGGACAAAACATCGCTGTTACGTGCTTTTACTTTGACTTCGCCGCGAGAAAGGAGCAGTCTGCGGCCAGTATGCTAGGATCCTTGGTGAAGCAGATAGTTAGCAGAATGGAAAGGATTCCGGAGGAAACCTGGCGGGCCTTGAAAGAGCAGAAAGACGCCATTAGCGGACGCAGACCGCATCTCATTGATATCGTGAAGATGCTGCAGCTCATCACATCCTCACAACCCACATTTTTGTGTATTGACGCTCTTGACGAATGTGCGGGAGTGCAACGAGTCAAGGTCCTTGATGCGCTGAAACAAATCCTGGAGATATCCCCAAGCACCCGAATATTCGTGACCGGAAGGCCCTATATTCGGGCCGAGGTCGAAAAGAGTCTTGCTGGGCGAGTGAGGAGCGTATCTGCAGGCCCTACCAAAAGCGATATTATCACATACCTTCGTGTTAAACTGAGCGAGGACGAAATGCCTGATGCCATGGACGAGAGCCTGGAGGCAGTAATTCTAGCGAAGATTCCAGCGAATATATCGGAAATGTGCGTAGTGATAGCAAGAATCTAATCCCATATTGTCGGCTGATAGATATATTTAGGTTTCTACTCGTTTCTTTAAATATAGACGCAATCCTGCAGGAATCGACAATATATCGGAGACGAGAAAGGCTCAGCCGAATGACAGATGGATTGGGGTTAGGAGATGCCTACAGTGCGACAATTGAACGGATAAAGACGCAAGGTGGGGACAAATCAAGACTGGGGATGGCAGCTCTGATGTGGATCAGTCACGCGGAACGGCCGTTGAGGGCTGGTGAGCTCTGCCACGCCCTAGGAGTCGAAGTAGGCCCCCGGAATTGCAATGCCGATAACGTCCCATCGATGCCGACACTGGTAAGTTGCTGCCGAGGCCTGATTACTGTGGACAAGGATACATCGGCATCAACTGTGCGATTGATCCACTTTACTCTGCAAGAGTACCTTTCCGCCCGGCCCGATATTTTCGATAGACCTCACTCAGCAATGGCAGAGATCTGCTTGACTTATCTGAATTCCGAACCGATAAAGGCCCTTTCAGCCGATCCCTTTCCTGACATCCCTGGGGCACCCCTCCTCGAATATTGTTCTCTATACTGGGGAGCCCATGCGAAAAGGGAACTCTCGCACTACGGACGATCGCTTGCGCTCGAGCTTTTTCAGGAATATGATGGCCCAGGCCACATATCCACCGAATTGCTTTTAGACGAAGAAGGGATTCTGGAGTTTTGGGATTGTGGGACCGGTTTCCCATTCAGTGGACTACACTGCGCATCATTTTTCGGGATTGTTGGGGTTGTAGCTGCTTTGATAGAGATGGAATGGTATGACGCCAATCAAGGAGATTCTTTGGGGTACACTCCACTTTCTTGGGCTGCTCGTAATGGACACGAGGAAGTGGTGCGAATGCTGCTCGGACGGGAGGAGGTCAACCCCGATAAGCCAGATGATTGTGGCCTAACACCGCTCTCGTATGCTGCCCAGGGTGGGCATGAGGGGGTGGTGAAAATGTTACTCGGGCGGGAAGAGGTTAGCCCTGACAAACCAGATCATGGAGGCCAAACGCCGCTCTCGCATGCTGCCCAGGGTGGACATGAGGGGGTGGTGAAAATATTGCTCGGGCGGGAAGAGGTTAGCCCTGACAAACCAGATGATGGCGGAACAACACCGCTATCACATGCCGCTGCGGGCGGGCACGAGGCGGTGGTAAAAATGCTGCTGGGGAGGGAAGAGGTCAACCCCGATAAGCTAGCTGTTAGTGGCCGGACACCGCTCTCGAATGCCGCGTCAGGTGGACATGGGGAAATAGTGAAAATACTACTTCGGCGGGAAGAAGTCAACCCTGAAAAGCCGGATAGTGACGGCCGAACTCCGTTCTCATATGCCGGTCAGTATGGAAGTGAGGAAGTAATAAAAATACTACTCAGACGAGGAGAGGTCAAACCAGACAAGCCGGATAATTTGGGCCGAACAGCGCTCTCCTATGCTGCTGAGTTTGGACGTGAGGGGACGGTGAAAATACTACTCGGTCTAAAGGAAGTCAACCCCAACAGGCCAGATAACAATGGCCGAACTCCACTTATGCGCGCAGCTATGTGGGGCCACAGGAGGGTGGTAGCGCTGCTGCGGCCTCATAAAACGGTGACCCAAAGTGCGATTTGAGATACTACCTCATGCCAATCACCGCCATTCCTTTCCTTTTAGAGACTGTTGCTCATGGAAGTCCGCCCCAGGCCTCATCCTCCGCAATCAAAGTAAATCTCACCTTGTAGTAACCCACATTTACGATATCACACCAGCCTGAAACTCCCTCCCTACCTACCGAAGTCAGGATTTATAAATTTTCGTCTACAAAGTATGGTAGAGCCTGGTTAGTGGGGTGGAATAGTTCCTTATTGTGAGAAGGTTTGGCTTATTACATTTAGTTTCCATCCTATTATCTTTAATTTTCCCTCTTGCTATAAATTCTTGCCTCCGCCTTTTCTCTCCCTGATACCACCCTCCCACCTTTTCCCTCCCCCTATCCTCTTCCCTAAGTGATAGAGAAGTTGTATCTAAAGCTCTATTTCTCTTTCCTGGTACAAGAAAGCGATATATAATTGTACAATAGTTCCGCGGCGACTATGAACAACGATAGAAGACCTTACCTACTATCAGTAGCTTTTCTCCACAAATAATAAGGTTCAATTGAGAGCAAAGTCTTGCTCTTCGCTGCTACCTACCAGCTACTAGGCGCGAAGGCCAGTATGGAGAATGTTGTTCCAGAAGAGAGGCTTTTCATCTGACCCACTAATCTCACTCACCCGGCCATCAACTTGATAGCATGAGACGTACTGGCCGAGAAACAATCTGGGCACTGCGTGCCGTGTATTTATAGTTAACTAGCGTCTCCCCGGTAGAAGCCGGGCTAATGCTGCCGAATTCCCACCACCCCAATACTATGTCACGAGACCCGCGGGAAAGAACATCCCCTGGCACTTACTGAAAGACTACTCAAAGTCACAGAGCGCTTTACTGAGCACGAGAAAGTGTAAAAGAAAGTAATACCGGCCCCCTCTACATCTGTGCTGCGAGTGCACCATCTAGGATGGAAATAGATGAGCCAAAGAGTGTACGGCATCGTACTGTCGGGCGCGAGGATGACTATATCGTCGACTAAAGGATTCTATCTTCATTTTAATAGCCTCGAGCAGGTCCTCGTCTTGTATCTAAGCTCATCGCTTCCAGATAGCTCTTATCTAGGACAATACCCCTCTACTTCGAGATTGCAATGCCGGGGGTTACTCATACGCCTGGATTCAGGGTGTTCAAAATGTGAACGCCAGGGGCACAATCTATTCCATGTGGATAATACTGCGCAAGTGCGAGGGGGGTTGCGAGGCACGCTTGGTGAGGAGTAGAGAGCAGATTTGGTAGGAGTTCTGGTTCTTAATTATTCCAAAACAGGTGGGCGGTAGCAAGCATATTTATACAAAAGTGTGCGCCCATATGTATGAAAGAAATATAGGGAAAACTATGTAAGAAACATAAGTGCAAACATGTTTGACCCTGAGATCCTGCCAAGTAATCCTAAACAATGTGCGTGAAACT
>Ga0307513_10005640_pt1 | contig 16494 bp, 16 predicted proteins | sample 15_EM_MG_FD_202174 | JGI IMG/M metagenome (GOLD analysis project Ga0307513, IMG submission 202174) | Populus trichocarpa ectomycorrhiza microbial communities from riparian zone in the Pacific Northwest, United States - 15_EM | ecosystem: Host-associated > Plants > Roots > Unclassified | place... | reverse complement strand
GGCGGCGGACGGCAAGCCTCGGTACGTGCTGTCGATCGAGCCGGTCTCGAACACCGTTGTTGTCGGTGCGCTGGCCGACCTGGAGATCACCCGGATCACCGGCGGCCGGGTCGGCTGGTGTGCTCCCGTCCCGGCGGTCGGGGACCCGGTCGGCGTCCAGGTGCGGGCGCACGGTGCCGAGGTGCCGGCCCGGGTCCGCTCGGTTTCCGCGGACCTGGTCGAGGTCGAACTGGACGAGCCGGTCCGCGGTGTCGCGACCGGCCAGACCCTCACCCTCTACACCGGCAGCCGGGTGCTCGGCGCGTCGACGATCACCGCAACCGGCTGACGCGAAAGATCAGGCGCCGAGCGCGGCGGACGAGTCCGGGCTCGACCACGACGGCGGGCAGCAGGAGGCCCGGGCGACGAGCTCGACCGGCAGCACGATGCTCCGCTTGAGCCGTTTCTTGGGATGTTCCATCCGTTCGAAGAGCCGGGTGGCGGCGACCTGTCCGACCGAGTTCGGATCCTGATCGATCACACTCAGCGCCGGGACCAGGGCATCGGCGAGCGGAAAGTCGCCGAAACTGATCAGGGCGAGGTCGGTGCGGTTGATCGCCTGTAACGCCGGGACGATCGCGATCGAGCTCCGGGCGTTGGACGAGAGAATCGCCGTGGGTGGGTCCGGTTGGCCCAGCAGGTGCCGCGCGGCGGCGGCGGCGTCCTCGCTCGAGGTCGCGCCGAGCACGATCAACGTCGGGTCGTCGACGAGCTGGGCAGCGGCGAGCGCGGCTCGGTATCCCTGCAGGCGCTTGGCGGTCGTGGACACCGAGAGCGCATCGCCGATGAAGCCGATCCGCCGGTGGCCGTGCCCGATCAGATGGGCGGTGGCGGCCTGGGCTCCGCCGACATCGTCCTCGACCACACTGTCGGCGGTGATGCCTCTGGGGGTTCGGTCAATGAAGACCAGAGCGGTCCGCGACTGCCAGGGCTTCAGGTAGGACTGGTCCGCCGAGATCGGGGTGGTGATCAGGCCGGCCACCTGACGTCCCAGGAGTGCTTCCACTCCGGCTCTTTCGTCGGCCGGGTCGTTGCCGAGGCTGGTGATGAAGACAGCGGTCCGGCGAGCCTTGGCAACCCGCTCCGCGGCCTGGGTGACGGTGGCGAAGAACGGGTCGGAGATGTCGGGCACGGCAATGCCGATCGCGGCGTCTCGCCCCGACCGGAAGGACCGCGCCAGGGTGTTCGGCACGTACTGAAGGTCCCGGATCGCCTGCTGAACGCGGCCGCGAACCTCGTCCGAGACGTACCTGTCGTTGTTCATCACCCGGGAGACCGTCTTGGCGCTGACCCCTGCCAGCGCGGCGACCTGTCGCATCGTGCTCACTCGTATTCCTCCAGGGTCTGTCCCGCGGGTCGAAGCAATGCTGGCCGACTGCGGACCGGCCCAGTATGTCACCGGTGACAGATTGGCGGAAGATTTGTCTCTGTCACCGGTGACAGAACACTGTTGTGTGGCCTATGGTCCGGTTACGGCCATATGAACGAGCTGTCGACTCGTGTGGTGGGTGAGGGACGCGCTGCGGCGTCCGTCCCTTCGATGACGAAGGAGTGACGCGATGCGAGCAGTCGTCTACGACGCCCCCCGAAGCTACGCGGTGACCGACATCCCGACGCCCGAGGCGGCCGTCGGTGAGGTCCGGATCAGGGTTGATCAGGTGGGCCTGTGCGGGACGGATCTGCACATCCACGAGGGCGACTTCAACGCCGTCTTCCCCTTGATCCCCGGTCACGAGCTGGTCGGTGTCGTCGACCAGCTGGGCGACGGCGTGACCGGCCTGGAGCTGGGTGAGCAGGTCAGCGTCAACCCGAACGTGCACTGCGGTGCCTGCCAGTACTGCCTGGCCGGCCGGCTGATCCTCTGCGAGAACCTGAAGGGCTACGGCAGCAACTTTCCCGGCTTCTTCGCCGAGCACGTGACCGTTCCCCAGGGCCTGGTCTTCTCCACCGAAGGACTGGCCCAGGACACCGCGGTCTTCACCGAGCCGGCCTCCTGCGCCATGCACGGCCTGGAGACCCTTCAGGTCCGCCCGGGTGCCAGTGCTCTCGTCTTCGGCGCCGGGCCGACCGGCCTGCTGCTGGCCCAGCTGATCGCCTCGGGTGGAGCCTCGTCGGTGACGGTCGCGGCGCCCACCCAGTTCAAGCTCGACACCGCGAAGGCGCTCGGGATCGACCGCACCGTGCAGATCGACCGGCACGACGCCGAGGCCAACCTCCGGACGCTGCGGGCGGCCTCGCCGACCGGCGACGGCTACGACATCGTCGTTGAGGCAACGGGTTCCACCCGGGTCGCCGAGCTGTGTGTGCCGTTGACCAGAAACGGCGGCACGGTAATGATTTACGGGGTGACCCGGGCCGACGAGGTGGTCAGCTTCCATCCCTTCGACGTGTTCCGCCGGGAGATCACGATCAAGGGCTCCTTCGCCGAGATCACGTCTTTCGGCGCGGCGATTGCGGCGCTTCGAGCCGGCCGGGTCAAGACCGACGGCATCATCACGCACCGCTTCAGCCTCGGTGACTACGGTCAGGCGCTGGCGGCCCTGCAGTCCGACCGCACCGTGCACAAGATCGTCATCGTCCCTTGATGGCCGTCCCCAGCACGGCCGATCCCGCCGTTGTCGGTATCGACCTGGGCACCAGCTCGGTCAAGGCCGTCGTGATCACGGCCGCCGGCCAGGTCCTGGCCCAGGCCGGCGCCGCCTATCCGGTGTCCACACCGCGGCCGGGCTGGTCGGAAACGGATCCGCAGGCCTGGCTCGACGCCACCGTCGGCGTGGTCCGGACCGCCGTGGCTCAGGCTCGGGTGACACCGGTGGGGATCGGTCTGTCCGGCCAGATGCACGGCCTGGTGTTGGCGGATGAGTCCGGAAAACCCTTGCGCCCGGCCATGTTGTGGTCCGACGCGCGAGCGGTCGCGGAACTGGCGGTGTACCAGGCCCTTCCGGCCTCGGTTCGGGCCCGGCTGGCGAATCCGCTCAGCCCGGGGATGGCCGGACCGATGCTGGCCTGGGTGGCCGCCGCCGAGCCGGGGGTCTACGCGTCAACCCGATGGGCCCTGCAGCCGAAGGATTGGCTGCGTGCGCAGCTGACGGCCCGCTTCGACAGCGAGCCCAGCGATGCCTCGGCCACCCTGCTGTACGACCTCCGCGGTGCCGAGTGGGACCGGGAGGTGCTGGCTGCGCTGGGGATTCGGGACGACCTGATGCCCGCGATCCTGCCCTCGTCCGGCACCCGGGCCGGCAAACTGACTGCCGACCTTGCCCGGATCCTGGACCTCACGCCGGGGATTCCGGTCGCCGCCGGCGCCGCCGATACGGCGGCGGCCATGCTCGGCTCCGGCCTTACCGATCCGAACACCGCCCAGCTGACCATCGGGACGGGCGCTCAGCTGGTCCGACCGGTCACCGCGCTGCCCGACCCGTTGCCGGCCCGGCCGGTCAGCCATCTGTACCGAACGGCAACCGGTTCGGGCTGGTACCGGATGGGAGCCGTGCTGAACGGCGGCCTGACCCTGAGCTGGGTCTGCCGGGTGCTCGGGGCCAGCTGGCCGGAGCTCTACGCGGCCGCCGACGCCGCGCCGCGGCCCGACGATCCCTACTTCCTGCCGCACCTGAACGGGGAGCGGACCCCGTACCTCGACCCCGGTCTGCGCGGTGCCTGGACCGACCTGAACCCCCGGCATCAGCGATCGGACCTGTTGCGGGCCGCCCTGGAGGGCGTCGCCTTCGCGATTGGCGACGCGCTGCCGCACGTGCTGCAGCCCTCGGACCGGGTGGACCACCTCCGGCTGGCCGGCGGTGGCACAACGGATCCGGCCTGGCGGCAGCTCCTCGCCGACGTGCTCGGCTACGGGCTCGCCCCGGTGGAGGTGTCCGCGGCGTCCGGACTCGGGGCTGGATTGCTGGCGCTGGTTGCGGCCGACCTGACCGATGAGGCGACCCTGCTGGTCCGCGGTCCCGTCGAAGCCGAGGTGGTTGCCCGGTCCCGGCCCGCCTATCAGCAGCTGTACCAACAGCGCCAGCTGGCCTTCACGGAGAAGGTCCAGGCGCTGCGCAGTCGTCAACTCGAACGAAGTGCCCCACCCGCTTCCTGTCCGGGCGGCGGTACCGATCACCAACACAGCCCACCGGAGAGGCCATGACAGCCCAGCCGACCCTCGTCATCACCATCGTCCCCGCACCGCCACCTCGGCCCGACGTCGAATGGGTGATCACACCATGAGCCTGTTGCTCGAAGCCCGCGGACTCTCCCGCAGTTTCGGTCACGTCCGAGCGCTGGACAACGCCGATTTCGACATCGATGCCGGCGAGGTCGTCGCGCTGATCGGTGACAACGGCGCCGGGAAGTCGACCATGGTCAAGGCCCTCACCGGCAACCTCGAGATCGACTCCGGCGAGCTGTTGTTCGAGGGGCAGCCGGTCACCATCAACAATCCGCATCAGGCCTCGGAGATGGGAATGGAGGTCGTCTACCAGGACCTGGCTCTGGCGCCACACCTCAACCCGGTCCAGAACATGTTCCTCGGCCGCGAGATTCCGCGCAAAGGCCTGCTCGGTGCGCTGGGGTTCATGGACGAGAAAGCCATGCGCGCCAAGGCTCAAGCCGGCTTCCGGGAGCTGGGCGGCACGGTGCGATCGTTCACCGCTCAGGTCGGAGCGATGTCCGGCGGCCAGCGACAGCAGATCGCCATCGTCCGCGCCATCACCTGGGCAAACAAGATCGTCTTCCTGGACGAGCCCACCGCGGCCCTCGGGGTGGTCCAGACCAAGAACGTTCTGGACACCGTCAAGCGGGTCCGGGACAAGGGCATTGCGGTGGTGCTGATCTCGCACTCGATGCCCGCTGTGCTCGAAGTCGCCGATCGCATTCAGGTGATGCGGCTCGGCACCCGGGTGGCGACCCTGCCCGTCAAGGGAACCACGGTCCAGGACCTCGTCGGCGCCATGACCGGTGCCCTTGACGTAGGCCGGCCCAACGAAAACAGCACGACCGGAATGGAGGCGGCGAAATGAGCATCATCGCGCAGCCGGACACCGACCCCGCAGGACCGTCCGCCATCGTCGACGAGCACACCGACCTTCCGATCTGGAAGCGGTTGACGTCCCTGCAGTCGGTCTGGATTCTCGGCGTCCTGCTGGTGATTGTCGTCTTCTTCTCCATCGCGGCCGGCGACAAGTTCCTGTCCACCAGCAACTTCTCGCTGATCTCGCAGAACATCGCGGTCTGGGCGGTGCTCGGAGTCGGGATGACGTTTGTCATCATCACCTCGGGAATCGACCTGTCCATCGGCTCGGTGCTGGTCTTCGCCTCGGTGATCGCGGCCAAGGTGATGGAACAGGTCGGCGGCGACAGCTGGGGCGTCGCCGGGATCGGCATCCTGGCCGCGCTGGTCGCGGGTACGGCGTGGGGCATCCTGAACGGGTTCCTGGTGGCCAAGGCGAAGATTCCGCCGCTGATCGTCACCCTGGGCGCGCTCTCGGTCGCTCTCGGGCTGGCCCAGGTGTTCACCGGCGGTATCGACATCCGTTCGGTGCCCGACGCGCTGACCGACTTCAACACGTACACCAAAATCATTGGCATTCCGGCGCTTCCGTTCGTCGCGCTGATCACCCTGGTGATCGGCGGCGTGATCCTGCACAAGACGAAGTTCGGTCGCTACACCTACGCGATCGGCTCCAACGAGATCGGCGCACGCCGGGTCGGGATAAATGTCGACCGCCATCTCATCTCCATCTACGCGCTGTCCGGCCTGATGGCGGGTCTGGGCGCGGTGATGGCACTTGCGCAGTTCGGCACCACCACCATCGCCGGGCAGTCGCTGACCAACCTCAACGTCATCGCCGCCGTGGTGATCGGTGGCACCTCGATCTTCGGCGGGGAGGGGTCCATCTTCGGCACCCTCGTCGGCCTGTTCATCCCCGCCGTCCTGCAGGCGGGTTTCGTGATCATCGGCGTCGAAGCCTTCTGGCAGGGCGTCGCCGTCGGAACCGTCCTGGTCGCAGCCGTTTACGTGGACCAGACCCGCCGCGCAGCCGCGCTGCGGGGAGCGAAATCGGGAAACCCGATCCTCGCGCTCTTCGGACGCCACAAGTGAGAGGAATCCTCATGAACCGAAACACCCTCATCACCGTCGCGGCCGGGATGGTTTTACTCGTCCCGCTCGCCGCCTGCACAAGTTCCAAGCCCAAGGAGTCCGCGTCCACGTCCACATCGGCCGCGGCCAACGCCCCCGTCGCCACCGCGGTGGAGGAGCCGGCCAAGGCGACAAAGAACTACAACATCCAGTTCATCCAGGGCGTCGCCGGCGACGAGTTCTACATCAGCATGCAGTGTGGTGCACAGGCCGAAGCGGCGAAGCTCGGCGTGAGCCTGAAGACCCAGGGCCCGCAGAAGTTCGACCCGACCCTGCAGAAGCCCATCCTGGACTCGGTGACGGCGGCCAAGCCGGACGCAATCATGATCGCCCCCACGGATGTCACGGCCCTGCAGACGCCGCTGGAAGTGGCCGCCCAGAAGGGCAGCAAGGTGGTTCTGGTGGACACCACCGTGACCGATCCCTCGTTCGCGACCGCGGCCATCGCCTCGGACAACGAGGGCGGCGGTAAGGCCGCCTTCGAAGCGATCAAGAAGCTCAATCCCAACGGCGGGAAGGTCATGATCATGTCGGTCAACCCCGGCATCTCGACCACGGACGCCCGCGCCAAGGGATTCGAGGACGCGGTGAAGGCGGACTCCTCGTTCACCTACCTGGGCGTGCAGTACTCGAAGGACGACCCCGCTACCGCGGCCAACCTGATCAGCTCCGCGTTGCAGAAGGACCCGGACATGGTCGGGGTCTTCGCCGCCAACCTCTTCTCCGCCGAGGGCACCGCCACCGGGGTCCGCCAGTCCGGCAAGGGGAACCAGGTGAAGATCGTCGGCTTCGATGCCGGGCCGAACCAGATCAAGGCGCTCAAGGACGGCACCGTCCAGGCCCTCGTGGCGCAGGAGCCCGGCATCATCGGCAAGTACGGAGTCGACGAGGCGGTCGCCGCGCTTGACGGTGGCACCGTGGCGCCGAAGGTGCAGACCGGCTTCACCATCATCGACAAGGACAACGTGGACAGCCCGGAAGGACAGGCCGCCGCCTACAAGTCCGACTGCTGATCGGGATTGCGTCCGCACCCGGGCGCAAGCGCGGTTCCGCGTCCCACCACCGAGAGCCTCGCACCACCGAGGAGCAGTGCCTTGGCCAGAACCGTCGGCGCTGACGCGCCTCCTCCCACGCGGCTGCCCGCGATTGTGCTGACCGGTGCGCCGGCCACCGGCAAGAGCACGGTCGGTCGGCTCCTGGCCGGCCGGCTGCACGCGGCCCTGATCGATCAGGACGTCGCCGCCGGGCCCTTGGTGGAGGTGATCCAGCGACTGGTGGGCATTGACGATTTGGACGACGAGCGGCTGGCGGGCCTGACCCGCGCGGCTCGGTACGAGGCGATCGCCGCCTTGGCGATCGACAACCTCACCGCCGGGGTGCCGGTCGTCCTGGTCGCGCCCTACACCAGGGAACTGGCCGATGACCGAGCGTGGACCGAGCTTGCCTCCCGGCTGCTGGCCGCCGGTGGCAAGGCCTTGCTGGTCTGGCTGTCATTGGAGCCCGAGCAGATCCTGCGCCGCCTGCAGGCCCGCGACGCGCCCAGGGATCGAGCCAAGCTGGCCGATACCGGGGCCTTTCTCGACGGGCTGGCCCAACGTGTGGTCAGACCGGCAGTGCCGCACCTGCCGCTGGCCGCCGACCAGCCCCACGAGGTTCTCGTCCACCAGATCCTCGACGCGGTGAAATTGCCCTAATTCTGCGCTTGCCATCGATGGCATAAGGACGCATGATGGGAATTGCCATCGATGGCAGACGAGAGGTGATCCGATGACCGGGAAGAGCATTCTTCGTGACGTGGCCCAGGCGGCCGGCGTCAGCCTGCGCACGGCCTCTCGGGTTCTGAACGACGATCCCAACGTCGCCGAGGCCACCCGGGACCGCGTCCAGAGCGTCATGCGTGACCTGAGCTACAGCCCCGACCTGATGGCACGCTCGCTGCGGGCCGGCAAGGACGCAACCATCGGCCTGGTGGTCGAATCGGTGGCCGACCCGTTCTTCTCCGCGCTGATCGCCGCCGTCGAACTGGCCGCGTCGCAGACGGCGAACTCCGTGTTCATCGCCTCCACGCTGGGAGACCCGGAACGGGAACGACACCTCGTCGGCCAGATGCTGCAGCGCCGAATCTCCGGCCTGCTGCTGGCGCCGACCGCCGACGATCATTCCTGGTTGCAGGCGCTCATCTCGACCACCCCGGTCGTCCTGGTCGACCGACCGGCCCCCGGCCTGGACGCCGACCTGGTGGCGATCGATGACCGGGCGGCGATCGCCGTGGCGGTCAATCACCTGACCGCGCGCGGACATCGGCGGATCGCCTACATCGGTGACCACCCGAACGTCCTGACTTCACGAGAGCGGCTGGCCGGCTTCCAGGAAACAATGGCGGCTCACGGCCTGTCGTCCGCCCCGGAATTGGTGCACGCGAACTGCCCGGACCCGCAGTCCGCGGCCGAGGCGACTCGGGCGCTGTTGAGCGAGCACAACCCGACGGCCATCATCAGCGCCGCCACCCGCTGCTCGCTCGGTGTTGTGCCGGTTCTTCATGCCACCCGACGCACCGAGGTCGCGCTGGTCGGCTTTGGTGACTTCGCCATGGCAGACACCCTGCAGCCAGGGATCACGGTCCTCGACCACCCGGCCGGCTCGATCGGAACCGCCGCGGTCGAACGGCTCACCGCCCGGCTGGGCGACCCGAGCCTGCCGTTGGTTTCGACCCGCATTCCGGTCGCCCTGATCGAACGCGGCTCAGGGGAGCTGACGGCATGAGCGAGAAGCGGCGCGACGGCGTCTGGACGGAGGCAGCACGCAACGACGAAGTCGCTTGTGGGCTGCCGGAGGAAGACGCCGTCATAGGCGCCGCGCCCGAGCGAATCAAAGACATGACTGTGACGGAAGCCGTGATTGGGCTCGACCTCGGCACCACCACGACCAAGGCTCTTCTCCGCGACCTCGACGGTCGACAGCTGGCGCTGGTGGCGACCCCCACACCCTGGACGACCACCTCGGGCGGCGGAACCGAAACGACCGCCGCCGCACTCCTGGACCTGGTGGTGAGAACCCTGAATTCCGCACTGCAGCAAGCAGAGGCGGACGCCGGGGCGGTGTGGGTCCGCGGCATCGGCGTCACCGGATTCGCCGAGAGCGGCGTCCTGCTCGACTCCGAATCCCGGCCGTGCTCACCGGTGATCGCCTGGTTCGACCGACGCGGCGAGGAGCAGATCGCCCGGGTCGAACAGCGCCACCCCGGCTTCGCCGGAGAGTTCGTCCGCCGAACCGGGCTGCGCTGGAACGGCCAGGCAAGTCTGGCCAAGCTCCTGTGGTTCGCCGACCAGGGACTGATCGCCACGCCGGGGCACCGATGGCTGAGCATCCCGGAATACATCGTCCACCGGCTCGGCGGCGATCAGGTCAGCGAGCCGTCCCTGGCATCGCGAACCGGCCTGCTGGATCAGGCGACCGGCCGAACCTGGCTGGCGGGGGCGTCGACGCTCGGGCTGCCGACCACGCTTTTGCCGGGCATCGTCGAGGCGGGCTCGCCGGCCGGAACCCTGCGATTCGCCGGCCTCCCGGGGCAGCTGCACGGCGCAACCCTGACCGTTGCCGGGCACGACCACCCGGTCGCCGCGATCGGTGCCGGCACCACCGGCGCCGACGAGCTCTTCAACTCCACCGGTACCGCTGACGTCATCGCTCGCTCGCTGCCGGGCAAGCTGACCGACGATCAGCGCCAAGAGCTGGTGCATCACGGCATCTCCTCGGGCTCACACATCCTTCCCGACACCAGCCTGCTGCTGGGCGGGGTGCGCGGTGGACTCCTGTTGCGCCGAATGCTCGCTCTCCTGTGCGGGGGCGACGGTGCCGCCCGGGATCGATTGGACGCCGCCGCCCTCGACGTCGAGGTGCTGCCCGCCGGGCTGCGGGTCTGCGCCGGACCTACGGGCGACGTCGAACTGCACTTCCGCGACGACGCCGAGCCCGCAGCGGTCTGGGCCGCAGCCACCCGCTACACGGCCGCCGAGACCGGCAGGCTCCTCGACACCCTGCATCAGGTCGTTCGCCCGCACCGCAGGGCCGTCGCCAGCGGCGGCTGGACGCGGATGGCCAGCGTGCGCCGGGCCAAAGCGATCGCCATCGACCATCTCGAGTTCTCCGACGTGGCAGAGCCCGGTGTTGCCGGCGCGGCAATGCTGGCGCTGCAGGCCATCCAGCCGCACTCCACGTCGGCCATCAAAACCCCCGTAACCGCCCGCTAGGAGGCGTTCCATGCCCACCACAACCACCCAACCCGTCAGAACTCTGGCCGATATCGCGGCACCCGACGGGACGTTTTCGATCATCGCGATGGATCAGCGCAACACGCTCCGGCGGATGTTCGCCGCCGAGGGAATCGAGGCCACCGACGCCGACCTTCGCCAGTCGAAGGCAGACGTCGCTCGCGCGCTGACCCCACTGGCCAGCGGTATCCTCTTCGACCCCACCTACGGCGTCCCGGCCGTTACCGGCAATGACGCCCTGGCCGAAACCTGTGGCCTGCTCGTAGCTTCCGAACCGGCCGAGCGCGGCAAGTTCGGCAGCGAGCCGATCACTCACCGCGATCCCGAGCTCAACTCGCAGTGGGTGCTGGACCTCAAGGGCGACGCCAACAAGTTCTTCGCGCAGCTGCGCGCCGACCGCCCAGCACCTCAGCCGGGTGAACCGGACCTGGTCGAGTTGTGCCTGCGCGCCGTGCGTGACGTGGTGGCCGACTGCGCCGCCACCGGCATCCCCGCCGTCATCGAAAACCTGGTCTATCCACTGCCGGGCGAGGACTACACCCCGGACCGCCGCGCCGCCGCCATCATCGAGTCGGCGCGGGCCTTGAACGAGATCGACTGCGACCTGCTCAAGCTGGAGTATCCGGGCTCGCCCGAGGCGTGCCGCCGACTCGCCGCCGTCCTTGATCGCCCGTGGGCGGTGCTGTCCGCAGGCGTCCCCTTCGCCGAATTCACCGAGGTTCTGCGGATCGCCTTCGACGAAGGTGGCGCCTCCGGATTCATTGCGGGGCGCTCGGTCTGGCGTGAGTCGCTCACCCTCAGCGGCCCGCAACGACAGAGCTTCCTCTCCGAGATTGCCCGCCCCCGGCTGGAGGAACTCGTCCGCGTCGCATCGTCCAGGGCACGTCCCTGGACCGCGGTTTAGGCGCCCAACTCCGTCAGCACGGCTTGAATTGCTGGGCTGGCATGGGCGCTGCGCCGCCACGCCGCGTGGATCTCGCGCTTCGGTTGCCGCCGCAGGGGCCGAGAAACGAGCCCTTCTCCCAGGGGCGGGCGAGCCAGGCGAGGGATCAGGGCGATCACGTCGCCCGAGGTGACCAGCGACAGCTGGGTAGCGAAATCGTCGACCAGATGGCGCACGTCGGGGTCTTCGGGCAGGTCCGCGAACAGTCGCCGGAACCACTGGTGGCAGACCGTGCCGGGCGGGCTGGTCACCCAGGCCTGCCCGGCCAGGTCGGCGACGGCGAGCGGCAGATGGAGCCGCGCGAGCGGATGGGTCCGATTCATCACGACGTCGCCGACATCGGTGTGGAGATGGCGCTGGGTCAGGGATGATGGCAGCGGGGCCGGCAGCCCGTCGGCATCATGGACGAGGGCAAGATCGGCGGTACCGGCATCAACGCTGTGCAGGGCCTGGTCCGGATCCTGCTCGGTGATGTGCACGCGGAGGTCCGGGCAGCGCGTCGACAGTCGCAGCAGCGTGGGCGCGAGCAGCCCGCGGATGGCAGTCGAGAAGGCAACCACGCGGAGCAGGCCGCGCGGCGCGCCCTCCGAGACTGACTGGGCCGCTTCGGCACAGCGCTCCAGCGCCTGAAACACGTCGGGTGCCGAGTCGACGATGGCCTGCCCGGCGGGAGTGAGCACGACCCCGCGTCCCGCGGGCGCGAGCACGGGCACCCCCACCTGCCGTTCCAGCCGCTTGATCTGCTGCGACACCGCCGAGGCCGTGAACCCGAGCTCATCGGCCGCCAGCGTCAACGTCCCGAGCGCAGCCACCGACCGCAACGCCCGCAGGGCCCCTACGTCAATCATGAAGGCAGACTACGCAATATTGGCAAGAAAGCATCGCTGGACCACAGGTATCGGGCCGGGGCACGATCGGCCCATGACCGATCCGAGGCACGCTGCTGACCTGCTTTTCGGCTCCAACCTGGTCGCCATGGTGACCCCGATGCACTCCGACGGCACGATCAGCGAGCCCGGGCTCGCCAGCCTCGTTGATCACCTGTTGGCCACCGGGTGCGACGGCATCGTCGTGGGCGGGACCACCGGTGAGTCGCCCACCCTGACCGAAGCCGAGTCAGCCCGGCTCGTCCATGCCGTGGCGGCCCAGTCGGAGAGCCGCGCTCGGGTGGTCGCCGGTGTCGGCACCTACGACACGGCCGGCAGCGTGCGTCGGGCCCGCGAAGCCGAGGACGCCGGGGCGGACGCGCTGCTGCTCGTCTGCCCCTACTACGCCAAGCCGACTCAGGCCGGGGTGGTGGCGCATTGCCTGGCGGTGACCGATGCCACCGAGCTACCCGTGATGCTCTACGACGTCCCCGCACGCACGGGCATCGCGATGGAGGCGGCCACACTGATCGAACTCGCCGGCCATCCCCGGATCCGAGCGGTCAAGGACGCCAAGGGTGACCTGTTCGAAGCGATGTCCGTGATGGCCCGCACGTCGCTGGCCTACTACTGCGGCATCGACGAACTCAACCTGCCCTACCTCGCGTGCGGCGCCACCGGCGTGCTCAGCGTCGTGGGCAACGTCGTCGCCGACCGCAACGCCGAGCTCATCCGAGCCGTTCGCAGCGGCGATCTCGACTCGGCGAGGGCGATCCAAAGCTCGCTGATTCCCTTGGTGGACGCCATTATGCGGACGTCGCAGGGGGCCATCATGGCCAAGGCAGCTCTGGCCGAACTCGGCATCATCCCGCACGCGACAGTGCGCCTTCCGCTGCTCGAGTCGCCGCCGCCGCACCTCCAGCGCTTGACGGACGCCCTGGCCGCCATCGCCGTCCAGGTCTGACTCTTTCGCGGAAGCAGACGCCACGCGCGGGCGACCGTCGGGCCAAACACTTTCTTTTTCACTACCTACGATCGTAGATATGCAAAGGAACGATGTCTCGTCGGCCGGTCAGCCGGATCGGTCGGGGGCGTTGTCGCCATTGCTTTCCAGCACGTAGAACAGGGCGCCGTCCGGATCGGCCAGCCGAGCCATCCGGCCGTAGACCGAGTCGAAGTCCCGATCCAGCACCTGACCCCCGGCCCGCTCGGCCGCGTCCACCGCCAGCTCGGCGTCCGCGACCGCGAAATAGACCAGCCAGTGCGCCGGATCCTGCGCGTTCGTCAGCCCGCCCATACCGCCGAGCGGGACGTCGTCGCCCGGCAGCGCGAACAGGTGGTAGTCCGGTCCGCCGTCGGCCAGCGGTTCGGTGCGGTGGCCGAAAACCCCGGAGTAGAAGGCTCGGGCCGCGTCCGGCTCGGGCGAGCGCAGGTCTTCCCAGGTCAGGGCGCCGGGTTCGTTGACCACGCAGGCGCCGATGTGGGTGCCCGCCTGCCAGACGCCGAAGCGGGCACCGGTCGGATCGGCGGCGATGAAGGTCCGGCCCAGCGTTCCGACATCGTGCGGTGGCATCAGGACCCGGCCGCCGTGGTTCGGCGTGGCGGTGGCGATCTTGTCCACGTCGTCGCCGGCCAGGTAGAGCGTCCAGGCAGCCGGAGCGCCGCGCGGTAGCGGGCCGATGCCGGCGGCTGCGGCGCCGCGGGTCTCGGCGATCGTGTACCCGCCGAACTCGATATCGGTCGACCGGTAGCTCCAGCCGAGAACCTCGGTGTAGAAGCGCTTCGCGGCACCCACATCGGGAACGGTGAGTTCGGCCCAGCACGGCACTCCGTCGGGCCAGCGGGAGCTTCGAATACTCATACATCCATGAGACCTCCGGGGGCGGCAGGCTGTCCATGATCGGAGCCGGTCGCCTTTGTCCGTTCAGCGAAGGTTTGCATCATGCCCGTCCAACCGCTGTCACTACCGAAGGTGTCACGCATCGCGGCGGCGTCCGGGCCGAAGCGGTCGAGGTTGCGGTGCTCCAGTTCGACCAGGGTCCGATGCGGGCCGAGTTCGGTGAAGCTGACCTCGACCTCGGTGACAAGGTCAGCGTCGTAGCGGAAGTCGGCGTCCAACTGCCAGCCGAGAATCAAGTGCGCGGGCGGATCCCAGACCAGCACGGTGCCCCACTCGCTGTCCGATCCGTCGGTGCCCCGGGCGTACCAGCGGCCGCCCGCTCGTGGCTCCAGGATGGCCTCCGCCAGCTCGCCGGTGCCGGTGTAGTGCGAGCGCGGCCACCAGGTGTCGAAGCGTTCGGTGAAGACGGTGAAGGCATGCTCGCGGGTGACGTCGATGGTGACCGCCGTGCGTACCGAAGTGCCGGCCGAGGTGCTGACCGCAGGGGTTGAGTTCTCGGTTGACGTCATTTGTCCTCCAATGAAACCGGTGGATGGGCGGGGGCGGTGTCTTCGGCGAGGGCGGCGAACGAGCTCAGCGCCTGGCTCCAGAACCCGTCCAGGTAGCTGCGGATCGCGGCCAGGCCGGCCGGGTCGAGGTGGTAGACGCGCCGGGTGCCGACCGCGTGGTGCCCGACCAATCCGGCGTCTGCCAGCACCTTGAGGTGCTGGGAGACGGCCGGTCGGCTGATCGGGAGCCGGGCGGCCAGATCGGTGACGGCGAGCGGCCCGGTTGCCAGGCATTCGACGATCGACTGCCGGGTCGGATCGCCGAGCGCCGTCAGCGCCGCGCTTCCGTAAGTAGCCACGAACGGTAAGTTGCCACTTACCAAGGCAGACGTCAAGACCCGGGCGGCTGCGGACGTAGGCTCGGGTTGTGTCCATCGACCCCTCCGCTCCCCAGCCGCTCTCCAGCCCGACGGCCGGCATCCGGTCGGAACCGGGCACGGCCACCGGGATCGGCTCCTGGCCCGGCACGGACGTGCGCGCCGCGATCCGCGCCACCTTCGACGAGCTGAGCGAAGCGCCGCAGCTGCCCTACCTGCCCGAGTTCCCGGCCCGCGGCCCGGGGGCGGACATGATCGGCCGGACCGCTGCGCTGTTGGTGGATCTGCCGGTAGATCTGCAGCCCTCCGGCTGGCGGTTGGTGGATCACGCCGGTCGTGACCTCAAGCGGGCCCGGTCTTTCCTCGGCGAGGATCTCGATGTTCTTGCCGAGGTCGCTGACGGCTATACCGGCCGGCTGAAACTGCAGGTCGTCGGGCCATGGACGCTGGCGTCGGCGCTCTGGCTGCCCCGGCTGGAGCGGGCCGTGGTCGACCCCGGCGCGGTCCGGGACCTGATCGGATCGCTTGCCGAGGGCATCTCCCGGCATGTCCAGGAGGTCGCCCGGCTGGTGCCCGGAGCGGAGATCATCCTGCAGGTCGACGAGCCGGGTCTGCCCGCCGTCCTGATCGGCGCCCTGCCGACGGCGAGCGGGTTCGGTCGGCTGCGTGCCATCCAGGAACCGACGATCGTCGAGGGGCTGGAGACGGTGCTCGCGGCGGCGACGGCGGTCGGGGCGGTCGGCACGGTGCTGCACTCCTGCGCCGCCGAGCTGCCGATCGAGATGCTGGTGAAGACCGGGGCCGGGGCGCTCTCGCTGGACGTCTCGCTGCTGCGGACGGCCGACTGGGAGCAGATCGCGATCGCGGTCGAGGCCGGAACACAGCTCTGGGCAGGCGCGATCGCGACCTCGGGCGCGGTGCTGGCCGGAACCTTGCCCCGCCCGGACGCCGTGGCCGACACGGTCTGGACACCGTGGCGGACCTTGGGCCTGGACGTCGCCTCGGCCGGGGCCGTTGTGATCACCCCCGCCTGCGGGCTGGCCGGGGCCAGTCCAACGGCCGCCCGCTCGGTGCTGAAGCTGGCCAAGGGCGCGGCCTCGGTGCTGGCCGAACGCGCTACTGGCTAGGGCGTGAGCGGCTGGCTGCCGATCACAGACAGCAATTGGAGTTTGTCGTAGCTCTCGCTGCCCGGGGTCGCGGTGAAGACCAGCAGGGACTGCGACTGGTCCTGGTCGAAGAGCAGTTGGCAGTGCAGCTCGAGCACCCCGACCTGGACATTCTGAATGCGCTTGAGTTCGGTGTAGCGCAGGCCGACCTCGTGAGTGCTCCAGATCGCGGCGAATTCCTCGCTGCCGGCCAGGAGCGCATCGACGATCGCGGCCGCCCGCGAACCGGTGCCCTCGCGGGCGTAGGCCTCCCGCAGCCAGGCGGTGACGGTCCGGCTGTGCTTCGCGTGGTCCGCCTCCGGATAGATCCG
>Ga0307513_10005639_pt1 | contig 16496 bp, 14 predicted proteins | sample 15_EM_MG_FD_202174 | JGI IMG/M metagenome (GOLD analysis project Ga0307513, IMG submission 202174) | Populus trichocarpa ectomycorrhiza microbial communities from riparian zone in the Pacific Northwest, United States - 15_EM | ecosystem: Host-associated > Plants > Roots > Unclassified | place... | reverse complement strand
CGGATCCGTCGGCCATGGCCTTGTCTCCCGTTTGAAACCCCTTCAAGCGGCCATCCCGGCCCTAGAGTTCCGTCTGGAGTGACCAGGCTGCGAGGACATCCGGTCGAGAGACGCCGACCTGCTCTCCCTCGCCACGCGGTGTGGGGCGCGCGCGCGGACCTCGCCTGCGTCAGCCGGGAGGCGGAAGACGCCGGGCTTCGGCTTCGGCGAGGCTGCGGAAGTCGTAGAAGGGGGCGGTTTCGGCGACGCAGTCAGGCCAGCGGCCGGTTTCCAGCCAGTAGCTGCAGAACCCCAGGCGGGCGCACAGCCGGACAAATCGAGGATCCTCCTGCATGGACCGGGCCGCAGGCTCAAAAAGCAGCGCCAGTGTGACCTCGCCCGCCAGCAACCGCCCGTTTGGGGTGAAGAGGTGGTCGAAGGAGGCTTCGTCAATCATCTGGAAGACCTCGTCGCGAAGACCGAGGCGAACCATGTGGCCCAGGGGAGAGATGCGGATCGTGCCGGTGGCGGAAAGGATCGCCCGCTCCTGGGCGAGCGACCGCGCGGCGATTTCGGGATTCCAGTTCCGCAGGTCGCTTTCCGCCTGCACCAACAGGTCTCGCCAGGGACCGTAGATTCCGAGGTTCCCCGGATGCCGTGCGTGACGCGCGAAGCGCGCCCAGTCGAGCGTCTCCAGATCCTTGCCCAGCGCTGTGATGCGGATGAAACCGTCGTCGGGCCAGCGCTCGATGGCCGCATCGAAATGGGCGGCGGCCTCGTGCGTCCGTCCGGTCGTGGCGAGCAGCGCGCCGTACCAGCCCACGGTCAGGAGGTGGAGCGGGTCGGCTTCGTATGCCTTGCGGCCATAGGCGAACGCGACTCCGTTTCGGCCCACAGCGGCGGCGGTGGAACTCGCCGCAACCAGCGCAAAGGCCTCGATCGGGGAATAGTTGAGGGCTTCGGCGACCAGGCGCTCGGTCTCCAGGAAGGCGCCGCAGGTGGGCATCATCATGGATTGGGCGATCCGTGCGCCGCTCGAACGCGGATCGATGGCCAGCGCCTGTTCCACCGCGCGATCCATCTTGGCCCGCCAGTCGGCGGCCACAGAGGCGTCGGCGTTCCATCGTCCCTTCGTCGCGTACGACAGCGCGAGGCCTTCCCAGGCCGGGAGAAAATCGGGGTCTATGGACGTGACCTCTTCCAGCACGGGGATGTCGTACCCCAGCTTGCTGGAGTCGAGCTCCCGCGCCCGCAGATAGAGGTCGTAGGCAACCGGATCGATGGCGCGCGTTTCCCGCGCGGCGAAGGTGGTCCGAAGCGCTGTCGCGACGGCCTCGGCGATCTCGTCCTGCAGGGCGAGGATGTCGGTCAGCTCGCTGTCGAAGCGGTCGCCCCATAAGAGCGTCTGTGTCTCACACTCCACCAGCTCGGCCGTGACGCGGACGCGACCGCCGCCTCGCCGGACCGTGCCGTCCAGCATGTGGGTGGCCTTGAGCTGGTGGGCGACGTTGGCGGGCGCCTTCGCTTCGCCGCGCAGCTGGAAGCTCGAGGAGCGGGCGATGACACGCAAACCAGTGGTCTTGATGATGGCGTGCAGGATCTCGTCGGCGACGCCGTCGGAGAAATAGGCGAACTCCGGATCCCCGGAGAGGTTCTCGAACGGCAGGACCGCCAGCAGGCGGTCATGGCTCCGTCGCGCCGGGGGCAGCGCGTGGTTCGAGGCGAGCAGCGGCGTGGCCGCCGCGCCGCCAGCCAGGTCGGCGACGCTTTCCAGCACCTTGCGCCAGCCTTCACTGTTGGAGGGTCCGCCCTCGAGGTCCACGCAGTGGAGTTGGTCGAACGGCATAGGCGGCGGGGTGCGGTCCAGGGACGCCTGCACCAGCTTGCCCAGTTCACGGCCCTTGTTCGCTTCCGAGCGCACCCATTCGGACCGTACAGCGTCCTTCGACCACAGCACGATCACCGCCGAGGCCTCGAGAAGTCGCTCCTCGATGACGTCGGAATAGGCGCGGTGAGCGGGCAGCGCACTGTCGCGCCACGCGACGTGCCCAGCCGCGATAAGCGCCCTTTCAACCTGTTCCGCCAGCGCCTGCGTCGGCCGGGCATAGGAGATGAAGACCTCCCCCACTGCGTCAGGTGGACAGCGGGCCAACGCCCAGGATGCTGAGCGCGCGGGTCCTGTAGGCCGCTGGAACCTCGAAGCCGACGGTTTCGCAAAAGCCCTGACCCGTGAGGCCAACCGTGCCGCTCTCCGTCACCAGAGTGCCCCACACGTTCGCCGCCACTTCGGACGCCACCGAGCCATCGGCATTGAGGAAGCTGCCGTCATCGTGCAGCGGGGCCGCCTGCAGGCTCATGCTGAGCGCAGGCTGCCCGGCATCCGCCGTCGCGGTGTGTATTGCCAGGTCGTCGGCTGCAGCGCGTTCTCCAGCACCGGCACGAAGTCATCCAGCGACCAGGTCGGATTGCTGCTGCAGAAGGTGGTCATCCAGCCGGTCGGCGTCATATGGACATACCAGCCGTACACGGACGGAGGGTTGGCCGAATAGGAACCGGCCCGCCCGGCGAAGCCCGTGAAGGCGTCGCCGTTGGCGAGGTTGAACTGGCACCAGTTCCATCCGTCAAAGGCGGTCGGCAGCAGGTTCGGCTGGGGCTGTACCGGGCTGGGCTGCGTAGCTGGGGGCGGGTTCATCATCAGTTGGTGGTCGCACCAACCGGTCCCGCTCACCTCGAACACGCCGCCATGCGTCTGGATGCTCCCGCTGACGATCATCTGCGGCCAGCTGTAGTAAAGCCCCTGCTTCGGCGCCGGCGTCACACCTGCGATGCCTTGCAGAAAGTAAGGCGGGTCGGCGGCCGCCGGCGCAAAGGTCAGCGACATCTGCAAGTTGTCGCCATCGTCGACGGTCACCGTGCCGGGGAAGATGCTGGGCCACTGGCCTTGAAAGCTGTCGGGACCCGTCTGGATCCGGAAGTCCTCGATCGTGGGGAAGGCGGCCGAACCGTTGAAGCCCCAGTTCACGTTTGGGCTGCGGCGGACGAGACTCGAGACCCCGCCTGGCGGCGCTATCGAAACGGTGGCGACGGTCGAGAGCAGGTGGCATTGCGCGCTCTTCCAGCCGACCTCGGCCTGCAGGGCCTGCCCGAACAGCCGCTGGGCTTCGAAGCACACGAGCACGCCGAGGCTCGTTCCGTCGGTCGTGGTCAGGTTGGCGCCGAACCAGTACCACTCGTGGCTGTTCTCGAGGTGGTAGAGATGGTCGGTCGGAAGGTTGAGCTGGTCCGGCGGCAGATCGACGCCATAGAAGGCGGCCTGACCCAGCAGCCTCAGGATGGTCGCGGCCTGGTTCGGGGTCTGAAGTTGGGCCGCTGCCTGTAACAAAAGCGGAAACAGGCCCTGGCCGGGCGCGATCTCCGGAGGAATTGCGTCAAGCGCCATCGTAAGCGCGCCGGCGGGCCCTGTCGGCTCAGACATCATCATGCTTCCCCACCTGCCGCCTCGATCAAGCTGAGCCGTTAGGTCCATCGGACGCCGAATAACGCCGTCACGCAAGAGCACGCGCTGTCGTGCATTGGCGTGCGCTAGGCGGCCGGAGAGCGGCTCGCGTCCACCGCACATCCGCGCTTCGCCCCACGGACAAGGCGGACTAGGCTCAAGGGAGTCGTTTGGGGGTTTCCATGGTTGTCAGGTCATTCCGGGTCGCGGTCGCCGCGGCGTCTCTTCTCGCCTGCTCGACGGCGTTGCTGGCCGTCGGTCCGGCGGTGGCGCAGGCCCCCGCCCCGGCCGCGGCGCAGCCGTCGAGCGAGGACGCCCGGCTCACCGCCTTCCTGGATGGGGAGTTCGCGCAGGAGCTGAAGCTTCGGCCGCAGCTCGCCACCCGGCTGGGCGTGAAAGACGGCGAGGATCGGCTGGACGACATCAGCGAGGCCGGCGTCCTGACGCGGCTGGAATGGCGGCGCGCCAGCGTGGCGAAGATGAAGGCGCAGTTCGACCGGGCGAAGCTGTCGGGCGAGGCGCAGGCCAACTACGATATCTGGGCGCAGGAGCTCGACCGGGCCGAACTGACCTACAAGTACCGCCGCTACCAGCCGCCGTTCTATTCGTTCCTCTATTCAGTGCATTCGCAGCTGCCGGACTTCCTGATCAATACCCACGTGGTGCAGGACGCCGCCGACATGCGGGCCTACAGCGCGCGGTTGCGGGCCCTGCCTGCGGTGCTGGACGCCGCCATCGCGGAGAGCGGCAAGGCGGGCGCGATGGGGATCCATGCGCCGCGGTTCGAGATCGAGCGGGTGATCTCCGGCAGCCAGACGATCCTCAGGGGCGCGCCGTTTGACGACGGCCCGGATTCGCCGCTATGGGCCGACGCCAAGGCCAAGGTCGGCAAGCTGCAGGCCGCCGGCAAGGTCGCGCCAGCGGAGGGCGAGACGCTGCTGGCCGAGGCCCGGACCTCGCTCTTGAGCGTCGCGCCCGCCTACGGGCGGGTCATCGCCTGGGCCAAGGGCGAGCTTCCGAAGGCGCCCAGCGGCAGCGTCGGGGCAGGCTCCCTGCCGGACGGCGCCAAGTGGTACGCCGCGGCGCTGAAGCTCAACACTACGACGGACCTGACCCCCGCCCAGGTCCACCAGATCGGCTTGAAGGAGGTGACACGGATCGAGGCGACGCAGGACGCGCTCGCCCGCCAGGCCGGCGTCAAGGATCGCGAGGCCTATTATGCCGAGCGCGCGCGGCTCTTCCCGCCGACGCCGTGGACCGACGAGGCGCGGGCCGACTACCTGCGCAAGGCCAACGAAACCATCGCCCACACCCGCACCCTGCTGCCGCAATGGTTCGGCCTGCTGCCGGCTTACAAGGTCGAGGTGGTGCGTGAGCCGTCGTTCAGCGAAGTCGCCGGCGGCGCGGCGCACGCGGCGGGCCCGAGCCCGGACGGCACGAGGTCCGGCCGGGTCTATGTGCACCTGCTGGGCTCCACCGACGACCCCGCCGACGTCTACAACCTGATGTGCCACGAGGGCATTCCGGGCCACGTGATGCAGGGCGACATCCAGGTCCGGCAGCCGAGCGCGCCGAAGTTCCGCCGGGGCTACGGCTATGTCGCCTACGGCGAGGGCTGGGCGCTCTATACCGAGGCGCTGTGCAAGGAAATGGGGGTCTATCCCGACGTGGCCGCCGACTTCATGCGACTGGACGCCGAGCTGTTCCGGGCCGCGCGGCTGGTGGTCGACACCGGCATCCACGCCGAGGGCTGGAGCGAGGACCAGGCCGTCGACTACATGATGAAGACGGGCCGTCGCGGGCCGGACCAGGCGCGGTCGGAAGTCCGCCGCTACATCACGCTGCCCGGCCAGGCGACCGGCTACAAGATCGGCATGCTCAAGATCATGGATCTGCGCCAGAAAGCCGAACGCGAGCTGGGGCCCAAGTTCGACATCAAGGGCTTCCACGACCTCGTCGTCGGCGCCGGCTCGATGCCGCTCACCGTGCTTGAGACCCGCGTGAACGCCTGGATCGCCGCGCGGCGGTGATCCGGCGGGCCTATTCCGCCACCAGGGCTTCGAAGATCGTGGTGACGCGCTGGATATAGACCTCGCGCTCGCGGTCTTGCAGCGCCTCGCCGCGGATCAGGCGTTCGACGAGGAAGCCGATGTAGCTCGCCGCCAGCACGCGGGCGCGCGCGTCAGCATCGGCGCCGCCGAGCCATTCGCGGATCGGGCCCAGGAAGAGATCCTGGACGAGGACGTTGAGGAGCGGGGCGGTGGTCGGCGAGGTCGCCGCGCGGAGCAGGAACTGGAACCTGTGGGTCCGCGCCTCGTCGGCGTGCGGGCTGTCGGCCAGCGACGTGGCGATCTCGTGGGCGAAGGTCGCGCGGTCCCAGTCGCGCACGCCGTCGCCGAAGGACGTCCGGAGCGCCTCGAGGAACAGGGCCTCCTTGCCGCCGAAGTAGCGTTTGACGAGCGAAACGTCGACGCCGGCGTCCCGGGCGATGTCGCGCAGGACCGCGACGTCGTAGCCCAGCTGGGCGAAGTGCGCCTTGGCCGCTTCGAGGATCGCCGCGCGGGTCGCCTCGGCGTTGCGCTTGCGCGGAGTGCTACGGACCAGCGCCACTGTGTCGTTCATCTGCAAATGTGTACACGCGGAGTCGTCATCACGCCAAGTCAATGAGCGTTGACATGGGCCCGGAGCGGGGTCAGATTTCGTGCCAGTAGTCCGTCAGTAAGGCGCAGTCAGACGCCGTGGGCACGGCTCGGCGACGTAAGGGTCGGCGCGCCACGACTTGGGAAGGACGCCATGAACATCGCCACGAAGATCACCCCCGCCCACGCCGCCGCCGAGGTCGCCGCCACGCCGCTGGAAGAGCTGAACCCGGCCCGCGTGGACCGCTTCTACAACGACACCATCTGGCCGGTGTTCGAGCGCCTGCGCCGCGAGGACCCCGTCCACTTCACGCCGGACAGCGAGTACGGCCCCTACTGGTCGGTGACCAAGTGGAACGACATCATGGCGGTCGACACCAACCATGAGGCGTTCTCGTCGGCCGACGGCATCGGCCTGGCCAACCTCGAGGCCGTCGCCGAGCAGGAAAAGGTGATGGGCGTGCGCCGCCGCGGCAACGCCGGCTTCATCACCATGGACGAGCCCGATCACGGCCCTGCGCGCAAGGCGGTGAGCCCCACCCTGGCGCCTACCAATCTACAAACCATGGCTCCGCTGGTGCGGGAACGGGCCGGTCAGATCCTCGACTCCCTGCCGATCGGCCAGGAGTTCGACTGGGTCGACCTGGTGTCGAAGGAATTGACGGCCATGACCCTGGCCACCCTGTTCGACTTCCCGTTCGAACAGCGCCGCAAGCTGCCCTGGTGGTCGGACATGATCATGAACATGCCGGGCCACGGACCGGTGGAGAGCTGGCAGCAGAAGGGCGAAGCGATGTTCGAATGCTTCAACGCCTTTCAGGAGCTCTGGAACCAACGGGTGAACGCCGAGCCCGGCAACGACCTGATCTCGATGCTGGCGCACAATCCGGCCACCCGCGACATGGCCATGGAGACCTATCAGGGCAACGTCGTGCTGCTGATCGTCGGCGGCAACGATACCACGCGGAACACCATCTCGGGCAGCGTCGTCGCGCTGAACAGGAACCCGGACCAGTACGACAAGTTGCGCGCCAACCCGGACCTGATCTTGCCGATGATCTCGGAGACGATCCGCTGGCAGACGCCACTGGCGCATATGAGCCGGGTGGCGACGCGGGATATCGAGGTGGGCGGCAAGACCATCAAGAAGGCGGACCGGGTGGTCATGTGGTACATCTCGGGCAACCGCGACGAGGAGATGGTCGAGCGGCCGAACGACTTCATCATCGACCGCGAGCGGCCCCGCCAGCACATGTCGTTCGGCTTCGGCATCCACCGCTGCGTCGGCAACCGCGTGGCCGAGATGCAGCTGACCATCATCTGGGAAGAGATCCTTAAGCGGTTCCCGGAGATCAAGGTGGTCGGCGAGCCGGTGCTGAACTGGTCGGCCTTCGTGCACGGCTACGAGAGCCTGCCGGTGGTCATCCCCTACCGAACCTGATCGGCGCGGACCGAGACATGCCGACCGACCCCGCCCACGCCGAGGCGATCGAACTGAGCCTGGAGATCGCCGGCGAGCGCGGCGGCGACCTGACGCCGATCGTCTACGGGCGGCTCTTCGAGCGGCAGCCGCAGATGAAGGCGCTGTTCTGGCGCGACACCTCCGGCGCCATCCAGGGCGAGATGCTGATGCGGGTCTTCGAGGCGATCCTCGACTTCGTCCGGGCGCGCCGGTACGCCGACCACCTGATCCAGACCGAGGTCGTGACCCATGCGGGCTACGACGTGCCGCCCGACGTGTTCGCCACCTTCTTCGGCCTGGTCGCCGAAGTGGTCGAGGAGACCTGCGGCCCCGACTGGACGCCGGCCATGGCGGACGCCTGGCGGCGGACGCTTGCCGACCTCGACCACTTCGTCACCCATCCCGAGCAGGTCGCCGTCTAGGCGCACGCAAAATCTGGCAGCCGCGACTTTCATGGGTTCTTCCGGGCGGCAGGGCGCGGCTATGCTTCGCCAGGGACGATTGGGAACCAGCCGATGACATCAGCCTCACCGTTGACCTTCGATGACGTCGTCCTGGGACGCCGCAGCATCCGCGGCTTCAAGCGCGAGCCGGTATGCAGGGAACTGATCAAGGAAGTCATCGAATTGGCGATGCGCGCGCCGTCGTCGCTGAACACACAACCCTGGAATTTCTATGTGGTGGCCGGCGCGCCGCTGGATCGCATCCGGGCCGGCAATACCGAGCGCAACCTGGCCGGGGTACCGTCCTCCCGCGAGTTCCGCAGCCACGGCGAATACGCCGGCGCGCACCGCGAGCGGCAGATCGGGGTCGCCAAGCAGCTCTTCGCGGCCATGGGCATCGAGCGGCACGATCAGGAGAAGCGGCAGGACTGGGTGCTGCGCGGCTTTCGCCAGTTCGACGCGCCGGTGTCGATCGTGGTGACCTATGACCGCTCGATCCATGGCGGCGACATCGCGCCGTTCGACTGCGGCGCCGTCGCCAATGCGCTGGTCAACGCGGCCTGGTCGCGGGGCCTGGGCTCAGTGATCAACAGCCAGGGGATCATGCAGTCACCGGTCGTCCGAGAGCATGCGGGGATCCCCGACGACCAAGTCATCATGATCTGCATCGCCATGGGCCACCCCGACGACAGCTTCCCGGCGAACGCGGTGGTGTCTCACCGCAAGTCCGTCGACGAGGCCGCAGTGTTCGTCGGCTTCGACGACTAGAAGAATTCCAACAATAGTCACCTGCCGCGCAGAGGAGCGCCTGACCATGATAAAGCTCTATTCCGGGGATCTCAGCCCCTACTCCGCGCGCGTCCGGATGCAGATCTACGCCAAGGGGATCACCGACATCACGCTGGAACGGCCGGCGACCTTCGGCACGCCGAAGTTCCGCGAAGACCACCCCATTGGGCGCATCCCGGTGCTGGATATCGACGGCGACATGATGCCGGAATCCGAGGTGATCGCGGAATATCTGGAGGAGGTCTATCCAGAGCCCTCGATGCTGGGCGCCACGCCGCGCGAGACCGCGCACATCCGCACGGTCGCCCGCATCGGCGACATCTACATCATGAACAACATGTTCATGCTCTCGCCCCAGAGCCGCGCGGATTCGCGCAACCAGGGGATCGTCGACCTGCTGGGCGGCCAGGTGGTGCGCAACATCAAGGCGCTCGACAAGATCATCGGCAAGGACGGTTTCGCCTGCTGCGGCCGCGTCACCATGGCCGACTGCGCGCTCGTGCCCGGCCTCTTCCTGGTGGAGAACGTACTGCCGACGGTCGGCCTCGACGATCCGATCCCGAAGAACGCCAACGTCGCCGCCTACTGGGCCGCGATCCAGACGAACGAGCACGCGGCCAAGACCCTGGCCGAACTCCACCGCGGTCTCGAGGAACGCCGCGAGCTGATCCGCAACGGCACGTTCGCGAAGATGATGGCGGCGATGGCGGCGGCGCAGAAGGCGGCGGACGCGGAGGCCTGAGGGGAGCGCGAGGTCATGCGCCGACGATCTAGCCTTACGCCACGGCGGCGTTGACTCGCTTCCCCCCGCTCATAACGTGTTCCGACAACCGCTGCGAAGGCGGATCGAGACGAGGGGAGGACCGGCCATGACCGTCTCAGCACCAGAGGCGCCCGTCGTTCCTCTGACGCTGCCAAGCCGCGTCTACCGCAGCTACGCCCTCGGCCTCCTCATGCTGATCTACGTCGTGAACTTCGTGGACCGCCAGGTGGTCTCGATCCTGGCCGAGCCCATAAAGCGGGACCTTCACCTCGCCGACTGGCAGCTCGGACTGATGACCGGCCTGGCGTTCGCGGTGCTTTATACGGTGCTCGGCCTGCCCATCGCCCGGCTGGCGGAGCGCGGCGACCGGCCGCTGATTATCGCTGCCGCCGTGGCGGTCTGGAGCGCCTTCACGGCGCTCTCGGGCATGGCCCAGACCTTCGCCCACCTGGTGCTCGCCCGTATCGGCGTGGGCATCGGCGAGGCCGGCTGCACCCCGCCGGCGCTGTCCCTGATCGCGGACAGTGTCCCCAAGGAGCAGCGAGCCTCGGCGGTCTCGGTCTACATGCTGGGCGCGCCGGTCGGCAGCATCCTCGGCCTGGCCCTGGGTGGCCTGATCGCAGACGCCTTCGGCTGGCGCATGGCCTTCGTGCTGGTCGGTCTGCCGGGCTTGCTCCTGGCAGGGATCGCAGCCCTCACCCTGCGCGAGCCACGCCGGAGCCGGCCCCGCGTCGTCGCCGCAGACGATACGGCGCCGAGCTTCCGCGAGGCGCTCGAGGAGCTGTCTCGCAAGCGCGCCTACTGGTGCGTGGTGGGCGGGGTGACGCTCAAGTCATTCGCCTCCTATGGCGCCCTCGCCTTCACCGGCTCGTTCTTCTTTCGCAATTTCCCCGTCGAGCTGGCCGAGATGGCGGCGAAGTTCGGCCTGAAGAGCGCCGGTTTCCTCGGCCTCGCGCTCGGTGTGACCTCCGGGGTGATGGCGATGATCGGCACCCTGCTGGGCGGGCGACTGGCGGATCATTTCGCCCGCAAGGACGCGCGCGCCTATGCGGTGATACCGGCCGTCGGCGCGCTGGCGGGCCTGCCGTTCTCGCTCGCCGCGCTCAATTCCGACTCGCTGCTCCTGGCCTTCGCCTTCCTGCTCGCGCCGGGCCTTCTGGGCTCGATGTGGCTCGGTCCGGCCTATGGCGTTGTCCAGAGCCTCGTGCGACCGCAGACCCGCGCCACCGCCACTGCTGTCCTGTTGTTCGTCGCCAACCTGATCGGGCTTGGCCTGGGTCCGCTCGCCGTCGGGGTCCTATCGGACGTCCTCTTCCGTCAGGGCCATTCCGAGGCCGAGGCGATCAAGTGGTCGCTGATGAGCTTTGCGGTCTTGTCCCTCCCCTGCGCCTTGCTGTTCTGGAGCGCCCGCAAGACCATGCGCGAAGAGATCGTCAGCTGAGCCGCCAACCGTCCACGCGGCCGTTGTCATCTTGAACGGCGCAAACTGCGGTCCGATCAGTGGCCTGATGCGTCTATTTCGACGACTAGACGCATCTGGCCGCATGGAAAGCGTCGCGCCCATGCGTCGTGGCTGCTAGGGTCGCGGATGACTGAGAAACCATTCCGCCAGCGCGAGTTCATGCGTCAACTCGTGACCAAGCACGGGCGCGACCAGAAGAAGGTCTGCGCCGCCTACGCCAAGGCCGAGCGAGACGGCCTTATTATCCGTTCGCGCGACGAGAATGACACCTCGCCCGAGGTCTACGCCGACCTGCTTTGGCGCGACGGCGAGCGGTGGAGTTGGCTCAAAGCCTGAGGCGCGGCCCGGTCGAGATTTACCGTCGCGCTTTGGAAGTGCGGATATTCCTGATACGCGCGTCGGTTCAGACAGAAATCCTCGAAAGGGATGTGACATGGCTACCGGTGTTGTGAAGTGGTTTAACGCGCAAAAGGGCTTTGGTTTCATCCAGCCCGACGACGGCGGCCAAGACGTGTTCGTGCACATCTCGGCGGTGGAACGTGCGGGCCTGGGCTCGCTCAATGAAAACCAGAAGGTGTCGTTCGAACTGGAGCGCGACCAGCGCAGCGGCAAGACCTCGGCCGGACAGCTCCAAGCTCTCTAAGCCTAACCGCTAAACGGAAGGGGCCGCTCCGCATCCAGCAGGGCGGCCCCTTTCATTTCCAGGCCTCAGCGCGGCGGCATGCGGATGGCGCCGTCCAGGCGGACGGTCTCGCCGTTGAAGTAGCCGTTGCGCAGCATGGTGACGGCCAGGTCGGCGTATTCGTGCGGGTGGCCCAGGCGGCGCGGGAACGGCACCGACCTCGACAGGCTCTCGAAGATCCCGGGCGCGCGGGTCTGCACGGCCAGCATCGGCGGCGTCGCCATGATCCCTGGCAGGATGGTGTTGATCCGGATGCCCTCGCTGGAGAGGTCGCGGGCGATCACCAGGGTCATGCCCTTGATGGCCGCCTTGGCCGCCGCATAGGCGACCTGGCCCACCTGGCCGTCCTCGGCGGCGACGGAGCCCGTGTTGACGATGGCGCCACGCTCGCCGTCTTCGTTGGGCTTCAGGGTGGCCATGCCCGCGGCGCTCTTCACGATGCAACGGAAGGTGCCGACGGTGTTGAGGCCCAGCACCCATTCGAAGTCGGCGACGTTGAACGGCTTGATCTCGCCGGTCTGCTTGTCGCGGGCGATGGTCTTGCCGCCGCGGCCGCCGCCGGCGCAGTTCACCAGGCAGCGCTCCTGGCCGTTGGCGGCGCGGGCCTTGGCGAAGCCGGCGTCGACCGACTCCTCGCTCATCACGTCGACTTCGCAGAAGAGCGCCCCGAGTTCGGCGGCCTTCGCCTCGCCGGTCTCGGGGTTCTTGTCGAAGATGGCGACCTTGACGCCCAGGTCGCGCAGCGCCTTGACGGTCGCCGCGCCGAGGCCCGAGGCGCCGCCGGTGACCACGGCGGAGGTGGAGCTGTCGAGTTTCATGGCCTGTTTCCCTTCCCAAAGGCTGTTTGGGTGAGGCCTAGCACGGCCGGCAGGTGACGCAGGGCGAACCTGGCCCTCAGCCAGCGGCTTCGCGCAGGCGATTGTGGATGGCGGTGGCGGCGATGGCGGCCTCGCCGACCGCGACCGCGATCTGATTGAGGCCTCGCACCACGTCGCCCGCCGAGAACAGCCCGTCGACCGAGGTCATCTGGTGCAGGTCGACGACGAGGTTGCCCTCCTTGTCGCGCCGAGCTCCGCAACCGACTGCGAGGGCGGATTGCAGCTCGCAACCGAGCGCGAGGTAGAGGTGGTCGAACGTGCGCGAGGGACCGCGGGGATCCGCCCACTGGACCTCGGTCTCGGTGAAGCTCAGCCGCCGCGCGGCTTTCGCGCCGATCACCGTCACCTGCTGAGAGTAGGTCCTGAGGAACGCCGCTTCGCGTTCGGCCAGCCCGCCATCGCCCAGGACGGCGATGCGCCTGTCGATCGCCTCGTAGGCGTCGCAGATCGGGCACATCCGCACGAGACTGCGGCGAACCGCGTCCTCCAGGCCGGCAACCTTCGGCGCGCGATCCCGCACGCCAGTCGCCAGCACCACGGCGGGCGCCTGCACCTTCACGCGGCCGACCGACACCTCGAAGAGCGCCCCGACGCGGGCGAGGCGGCTGGCCCGCGCCTGACGGATCTCCGCGCCGAATTGCGCCGCCTGCTCGGTCAGGCGCCGCAGCAGTTCGTCGCCGGACACCCCGCGAGGAAACCCCGGCGTGTTGTGGCTCTCCGGAATCCAGCTCGCCCGGGAAACGCCTGCGCCGAGCACCAGGACGCGACGCCGGAACCGCGCCAGATAGGTCGCGGCGGTGAGTCCTGCAGGACCAGCGCCCAGGACGATCGCGTCATAGGCCGCCATGTGCAGTCCTCCAGCCGCACCAACGCACGGCCAAGCTCTTGGCTCCCTGCGGATCGGGAAGATTGGCGTGCGACCTGAGCGCGTGCCCCTATTGCGCGGCGATGGCCTCGGCCTGGTGGAGGTCGACGGAGACGAGCTGTGAGACGCCGCGCTCGGCCATGGTGACGCCGAACAGGCGGTCCATGCGGGCCATGGTCACCGGGTTGTGGGTGATGGCGATGAAGCGCGTGTCGGTGCGGCGGCGCATCTCGTCGAGCAGGTTGCAGAAGCGGTCGACGTTGGCGTCGTCCAGCGGGGCGTCGACCTCGTCGAGGACGCAGATCGGGGCCGGCTGGGCCAGGAAAACCGCGAAGATCAGGGCGGTGGCGGTGAGCGCCTGCTCGCCGCCGCTCATCAGGCTCATGGTCGCCATGCGCTTGCCGGGCGGGCAGGCGTAGATCTCGAGGCCGGCTTCCAGCGGGTCGTCAGATTCGACGAGGCGGAGTTCGGCCTGGCCGCCCTGGAACAGCGCCTCGAACAGCGTCTTGAAGTGCTCGTTGATCACCTCGAAGGCCGCGACCAGGCGTTCGCGGCCCTCGCCGTTCAGCTCGTCGATGCCCTGGCGCAGGCGCGCGATGGCGCCGGTTAGGTCGGCGCGCTCGGTCAGCATGGAGTTGAGCCGCTCGCCATATTCCGCGGCCTCTTCCTCGGCGCGCAGGTTCACCGGGCCGATGGCGTCGCGCTGGCGCTCAAGATTGTAGAGGTGGGCCTCGATGCCGCTGGCGTCGGCCGGGATGGCGACGGCTTCCTCGGAGAGCGTCTTGGCCAGTTCCTCCGGTTCGACGCGGGCGGTCTCGCGGATCTGGGCGCCGACCTCGGTGAGCCGGGCCGCGGCCGCCTCGGCGTGGGCGGCGAGGCTGGCGCGCACTTCCCGGGCTTCCGAGGCCGCAGCCTCGGCGGCGCGCAGCGCCCGGTCGGCCTCGGCGCGTTCGTGCTCGGCGCCGGCGAGCGCGTCCGACGACTTCGCGCGGCGGGCCTCGGCGACGCCCAGCTCGTCGAGCAAAGTCGCGCGCCGGGTCTCCAGGGTCTCCGGGGCGGCCTTGGCCTTGGCGAGCTCGGCCTGGGCCTTCGTGTGCGCGGCGGCGAGCGCGTCCAGGCGCTTGGCGGCCGCCTTGGCGCGGCCGGTCCAGTCCTCGCGGTCGCGGGTCAGGGCTTCAAGCCGGCTGGCGCGGCCGTTGCGCTCGCGGACCTCGACCTCCAAGGCGGCGCGGGCCTCGGCGGCGGCTTCGCGCGCGGGTCCGGCGGCGACGCGGGCGGCGGCCAGGCGTTCGGCCAGGTCGGTCGCGCCGCCTTCATCCGCGACTTCGGCGGTGATGGCGGCGAGCGAGGCCTCGTGCTCGGCGAACTCGGCTTCGAACCGGCCGATCAGATCGTTGAGCGAAGCGGCTTGAGCTTCCTTGCGGGCGGCTTCGCGGTCGAAGCGCTCCAGGGCGGCGCGGGCGCTCGCGGCCTTCTGCTCCAGGGCCGGCGGCTCGCGGCGGGCGGCGCGCAGCGCTTCCTCGGCGGCGCGCATGCGGGCGGAGGCGGCCTCCAGCGTGGCGCGCTCGGTCTTGACCTTGGGCTCCAGCTTCTCGATCTCGGCCTCGACTTCGGCGAGGCGGGTCTTCTGCTCCAGGCGCACGGCGGCGGGCTTCGGCGCATCGGCGCGGGCGGTGAAGCCATCCCAGCGCCAGAGGTCGCCTTGCTTGGAGACCAGCCGGCAGCCGGGCGCCAGGCCAGCCTGCAGCTTGTCGCCATCGGCGCGGTCCACGAGCGCGGTGAAGGCCAGGCGGGCGGCGAGCGCGGCGGGCGCCTTCACCAGCGTAGCGAGCGGCGTCGCGCCAGCGGGCCAGGTCGGCGCCTGGGCTTCGCGGCCGCCCCAGAAGGACGGGGCGGCGCGGTCCAGCGCGGCGTCGAGGTCGTCGCCCAGCGCCGCCGCCAGGGCCGCCTCGTAGCCGCGGTCGGGCGAGACGGCGTCGAGCGCCGGGGCGAAGCCGCCGCGCTTGGCCTGGGCGACCAGGCCGGCAAGCGCGCGAGCCTCGGCGGTCAGGCGGCCGAGCTGTTCCTCGAACTTGCGGGCGGCCTCGCGGGCGGCGGTCTCGGCTTCCTGCGCCTTGGTGCGCTCGTCCTCGGCGGCGTCCAGCGCGGCGCGGGCCACGGCGAGGGCGGCCGCGGCGGCGTCGAGCTCGGCCTTGGCCTGGGCGGCCTGCGGATTGGCGGCAGTCCCCAGGGCGTCGCGCTCGCCCTTCGCCTGATCCAACGCGCGCCTCGTGCGGGCGAGCCGGACTTGGGCTTCCTCAACCCGGTGGGCGGCGGCGCGGCGATGGGCCTCGTCGGCGGCGAGCTGGGCGGCCAGGGTCTCGACCTGGGCGTCAGCCGCCGCCCGCGCGGCCTCGGCGGCCTGCGCCGCGGCCTGCAGGGCGGGCGTGCGCGCCGGCGCGCCGGCGATGGCGGCCTCGAGGGCGGCGAGGTCGTCGGCCAGGCGCTTCAGGGCGATGTCGGCGTCTTCGGTGATGTGGGTTTCGCGGGCGCGGTCGGCGTCGATGCGGGCGAGGTCGCCGGCCAAGCGCTCCAGCTCGGCGGCGTGGGCCTCGTGCTCGCGGTCCAGGCGGTCCTTGTCGATGGCCAGCTTGTGCAGGATGGCCGCGGCGATGGTCTCGGCCTCGCGCAGCGGCTTGATGGCTTCCTCGGCCTGGGCCGCGCGGGTGGTGGCGGCCGCGGCGGCCTGAGCGGTCTCCTGCACCGCCTGGATGGCGGCGGCGGCTTCCGAGGCGAGGCGTTCGGCGGCGGTGCGGGCCTCGTTCCAGCGGGCATAGAGCACGGCGCCCTGCAGGCTCCGGATCTCAGCTGAGATCTTCTTATAGCGTTCGGCTTGGCGGGCCTCGCGCTTGAGCCGGCCGAGGGTGCTTTCCAGCTCGCGGGCCACGTCCTCCAGCCGCGCGAGGTTGGCTTCGGCGGCGCGCAGGCGCAGCTCGGCCTCGTGGCGGCGGGAGTGCAGGCCGGAGACGCCCGCGGCCTCTTCCAGGATCATCCGCCGG
>Ga0307513_10005638_pt1 | contig 16500 bp, 21 predicted proteins | sample 15_EM_MG_FD_202174 | JGI IMG/M metagenome (GOLD analysis project Ga0307513, IMG submission 202174) | Populus trichocarpa ectomycorrhiza microbial communities from riparian zone in the Pacific Northwest, United States - 15_EM | ecosystem: Host-associated > Plants > Roots > Unclassified | place... | reverse complement strand
TTCGAGATATTAGTTGGTTCACTGGGAAGATAAGGGATGAAGACGGGGAGGGAGGGTGAACGTCGAGCGGTGAGGATGAAAGGTGTCTACCATGCCGCGGACACGTTCCTAGACATCCATCTTCGTGCCTGGAGGTCAGGCGTTAATGTCGTGTGCTCCAGCCCGGCGCAAGCGCGGATTGGATGAACCTGTCCAATGAGTTACTGGTTACTGGTTACCAATGGCGGCGGAGTTCGGGTGACAAAATGGCACGGGGAGCGGGAAAACGCAACGGCCAAATTGATACCCTACCAGAGGGTAAGAGCAACTGAGAGTATGGGATCATGACTGTAGTGGATGAAGCTGGTGTGGCCTTCGTTAGACCGGTCAGTACTGTTCAGTGACAGAGGTCGCTTTTAATTTCATCGATCAATCGATCAGATGCATCTAACCCCACTTTTCGTGCAACACAGGCCCCCACACATTTTCCGACCGAACCCTGCCCGTCCCCGAAAGAGACCAAACTGGCCTCCCAGAATCTTCAGACCGCACTGTCGAACCAACAGCGATATCCAAGAACAAATCCGACCGGAAGTCTGCCGCGTATGCTACCACCAAGTTAGCCATCAATATTGTGAAAGAACCTTCGGACGCCTTTCCCCCTCTTAAGTCCCTTGCAGGAGTCCCCTCGGCCATCCTGAGTCATTGCGAGCACTCTCTGTCAGCCGCTTCTCGTCGTGGACGCTGGCCACCAGTGTTCCAACCAGGGGAACCGACAATCGGATCATTCGTATCTCGGTCCGGTTGTTCGTTACAGATGAGAAAAGCAGAATTAGAGCAGGGATGAAGAGGAGACTTTCACAACCGACGACGGTTCGGTCGGAATGTAGATCGCGAGGACTGTCATAAGAAAACCTGATGGCCGATTCTTCCTCTGCGATGTAGGTCTAGTAACGTGGGTCTGTCTCAAAGGACGACAGGGCGTTGACGTCCGAAGGCGAGATGAGAACTGGCGGAGACACCGTCTGTGGCTAGCCGTGTGCCTCACCAGGTTCGACATCACCGAGATTCTTCGCCTTGGAGGGACGGCGAGAGTTTCTCCACTCGGCGGGAGAGAGAAGAACAAAATTGATTTTAAAAAAGCGGGGGGAACGGTGGGGATCCGGGGTCTTGTTTGTTGGGGAGGGGAGGGGATAGACAGCCTGAGAACATTTCTTGGGTCCGGGGACGGGACACCTCGAACGCCAGGGAAAAACCGCGGCCGACCAGGGAGGTCGGCGTTACGATCAATCACACCCCACATCGTCTGTATTTCTGCGTCTGGCGTCTCTCCGACCTGTGTATCGTCACGACACGAGGCCTGTACCCTTCCGCATTATCCCAAACGTTTTCGTTGCTTTCATATACTCTTGAGGTCAACGATCTCGCAGTTATACGCGCGGATAGAAATTCGAGGAGGTGCAACACCATATCACAAACCTGCAACGGATTTTGTTACACGTATAGGTCGAAACATCTGTCGAGGGCATACATAACTGTGCGAACAAACTACGGGTAGCTGAGCATAAAGTACACGGGATATTTAAATCGGGCAACAAAGAGAAAGTAGGAGTGCGTGTGTGGGGGGATCAACGGTCACAGATAAGCGAACGACGAGAAGATCGCGATGAAAACTCTTCGAGCAAAGTGAGACAGACATCGCCGAAGCGGAACCAGGAAACTGGGGATCCAAATGGGGAGCCGGTATCCAAACATCGGATACATATATCGTCCAGGAACCGAACAGCGGATATCGGGGAGATGGCCTCAAGAATTAAAGAGATAACATCAGCAGTGCAACCTCAGCGCAACTTCTCTGAGACCACATTATCTTGTTAACGAAGGAGGAGGGAAGTTGAACCGGAACCCGAATCTCCCCGAAGGGCTCAGGAGCGCTCCCATTCCCTTATGAACCTCTACTTGGAAATCATTGCAAGGGGTATCCTCGCCATCTATAGAAAGGATGTCGGCGTCGCGGGTCTTGATGCGGTACGCATGGACTTTGAAAAAGTGTTGCTGTGGAGAGTGCAAGGGAAGGGGGGGATTGTTCGGGACAATGGTCGGGAGTGAAGGAAGGGCAGACGATGGGATCAGGGACCACTCAATTTGAGAGACGCCCCTTGCTCACCGTTTCGGCCCAGTATTGACCACCCTGGGGAGCCACGTCCATCTGACCGATTAGGGTTGACAGAGAGGTTACTTCCTGGACTGCGACGTCAATCAAGCCGTCGCCCGGTAACGCTAACGGCCACTGAAGTAGGTCCCTACTCGAATGTGAGTACCGGAACAGAACATTGTCGACGGGGGTAGGCGAAGACACGTACTGGCTGGCATACGGTATCAACCCGCCGAAGAAATACAAAACCGGTACGTCTAAATCCTCCCACCCGTCGGCATCTGTCTCGGAATACTTCAGGGGCGGGAGTTTCTCAGAGGGGTCTAGGTCGTCCCAACACGTCTTATTGTCTTCGCCCTGCTTATCCCAAGCGGGTTGGTAGGCCTCGTGCATCTTGTGTTTATCTCGCTCCGAGACCTTGAGGGATATTTGTATCGGGCAGGGTCGCTGCCAAATAGCTATGAAGTGGGAAGGATGAAATTGGGGTAGCGGTATATGCAGCGTGGTTGAACGCACCACCGCGAAGGAATCCATACACGAACCGTGTGTCGCCCATCCACCGCAGATGCTCCGTATTGATACTCAAATCCGCCATAAGACCCATGAACACGGACAGGTACGAGATTATTCGTCGACCGTTCTGAGTGACCGAACAAAGGTCCGAACGCATATATTTCCCCTTGATCGTGTTCAGCGCTGCCAAAGTTGGATCAAGACCGTCCTAAACGAGAAGGGATTCGTTGGCGTCGGTCACCAACGACAGTGTTTCCCGTACAAAGATGAATCGACATTACCTTGAGTCCCAAAAAACTAAGAGAACATCCATTACCAGAACCTGTCGGCACGAGAGCGAGGGGTATCGCGAACGCCGCTCGGGGGTTTTCGTGCTCCACAAATCCATTGAAAATTTCGTGGGCAATACCGTCACCAGAGAGGGTAACAATCGCGTCATAGTCCAAGGGGATTTCCTTGGCGATCTCTGCCGCGTGGTTCCGGTGTGTCGTGACTGTGGGAGGATAGACCAGTTAGAACGGTTCTGCTCGCATCTTCCAGATCAACTGACAAGTCACGTCCAAGGTGCATTTCCCGTAGTCGAGAATGGGTTTTACGATACGATCAAAGACCTTCACGCTTCTGCCCTGCGAGGTTCGGAACGAGTGTGGTGAGTTGGTCGGGTGCTGAAACTCGAGATCTACCTGCTCTCCGTGGATGGATCGCCAGGCACTCGGAGCCGGAGATGGGACGGGATGCCTCACCTTACCAGAGAATGGATTGACAAACACCTTCAGGTTCTTGTTTCGCTTGACTTCTGCAGGCGAAGTTCATCGGTGGTCCCAGAAACTTGGTATCGAGATCGCACTTTTATAAGCAACGTTCAACAAGTCTTCAACCCACTTGGTTGCTTCCTCCACCGTGCTCCCCTGTAACCTAGCCTTGATACACACCGTCCGAGCATTCTTCTTCCTCTCGACGAATGATACGATCAACGTTTCCTCCGAGAGTTCAGCCCAAATGACGTGATAGACCGTCGTGGCATGCTTCCGCTTTCCCGGGCGCAACATCGCCTCAGCACGAGAAACAAGAGCAGCTAAATCCGACGAACCTGTTCCATCGGGTTTGACAGATGTGACCGTGAAGGAAACGTCTGAGAACGCGAGGCTGAGAAGTTCGGAGCCCCGTCGGGCGGTTAGGACGCGGCTGGTGTTCGATTCCATTTCCGCTGCGAGGGGAGTGCAGGAAGAGCCAAGGCTGAAGCAACCACAGGCTGGATCTTGTGTGTCGTCGGCCATCGTAGGTTCGGACTCAGGGTGGGTGGAAGTTGGGGAATAGATCGTAGGGGTTCCAGTCGGGCGCCAGCATTGTGGGCCTGAGCCACGCAACAACCCTCATCGACTGTTGGTTCGGCCTGGGAATCATCGAGATTGTCCTGCACAACAGAAACACCGACCAATCTATCACGACTTCAGAGCATCCGCGAAGAACCCCCCCCTCAATTCATGGCAGGCAACCAGCGGACCTTGCTCCTCGACATGGAAGTTCCTTCTGTCATAGCTGTCTCGTCTCCTGCGCTCCCCCTCGGCGGCGTGGACGTCCCCCTCCTAACAGAGATGTTCCCATTCTCGAACAACCCAATCTCGGTTTTCCGTGTTATTTTGACACCCGTCGAACAACCTTCAGATCGTTGCACACGCTGTTCAACGTCTACGAAACGGCTGTGTCCATTTTAACACTACCGCCCTTGGACCAAGACACCACACCGATTCGCACGGAAGCAGGCCGTCAGATGAGAACCCAGGAACCAAGATCAAGATTGAACTCCCTGCGCAGGAGCCGCCTATTGGACCCTCTACGTTCCTCTCGAGTTGAACATGGACGAGGATGGTCACGAAGGGATACATTTCTGCGGCGATTCAGGGGGGCTTCTGTTTTTGGGTCGGGTGTTCAGTGGCGGATAGTGTGCAAGGGTTTCCCAACGGGTAACGGTGCTCCGGAGAGACGGTTGTTCAGCTGTTCAGATCATCAGCGAAAATTTAAACGGAAAAAACTCTTGTTCGATGGGGACGATATGAAACCGGGCCATGGTATAAATGACATTGCGATATTCGGAACGTTGTACTAAGTTTCCCTGCCGGTCCACCGAGAAGACCCGGGTAGCTCTCTAGGTTCGGGGCCACGGGGAGAGTATGGAGAGACGCATCGACGGAATAGGAGCCAATGTACAGACAAAGCGGTCGGTCGAATCAACGCCAAACGTTCCAAACAGTTTACGGACATGCGAGAGGTAGAGCGCACACAAAGGTTGAGTGGGGTTCTGTACGTGTCCATGGGCGTCAGTAGACCGGAAAGGATCAAGCTAGAAGGCGTACGAGCAGGAACCCTCATCGTATCTCCGTCTGCCTCCACCAGCGCCTTCTTGAGTTCCTTGTATTGTTGGTAGGGGCATAGATATGGTAAACTTCATTGTTCGGTCTCGGGATCTACGCCGAGGGGGGATCGCGATGGGGAGAGATCCGGTCCATATTACGAGGTGCACAAAGTGCGTCCGAAGCCTACCCCCTGGAACGGTAGTTGCTTCAGAGAGGTTACTATCATGTGGTGGCGGTTGAAGTTGCGCCAGAGACCATTCTGCTGGAGTTCGTGGGAGTGTCGTATTTGTTGGAGGGTGTCTCGGACGCGACAGCCAATTGAAACAACGGCGCTAGAACGCCCATTGACCTGCCCTTCGGAGGGTACAAAACCAGGGATCCAAATAGGTACCAATAATGCAGGAGCGATGCCATAAAGCAGGATACTGTTATATTACGAGACAGCATGAAATGAATCACAAGGATTGGGTGGCGACATATACATGGCTCCCCTGCCGTCCACAAAGAAAATAAGGGTGGTGTTTGTCTCACGGGTGAAACCCATGTACAAATAGGGGTGGAGTTGGAGGAACGAGGGGTGAGTATTACAGGGAATAAATCACGGATATGGGAGAGGGAGGCTACACGTGAACGTCAAGCGAAATCCTAAGTATATGTCCACTGAAGTGAGTAAATCGAAAAGGATAATCGATCCAGAAGGCGTACGGATCAGGATCTTCACCGCATCCCTTTCCACCTCCAGCAACACCTGGTCAAGGTTCCTGTGCTGCCCCTTCGCAATCTCGGTGTCTGCAAGGCGGAGATCCGGGCGATGCTTTTTGAGGCGCATTTTGAGGTACTCCGGTCCCCGATCCAACTGCCCCAGGGTGTGATCGAGCCGTTCTATGAGATCTCCCCGGTGGTGTCCCATCCCTGTCCCACCAAAGTCCTCCCTAATCGAGGTACACATCTCGGTTAAAGCGGAGTCATCAAGGTGCCTCCAGTCTAACCAGACGAGAAGGAAGTATGACTTGAGGATTTCGATGTCTCCAAGTGCTCGGACTTGACGAACAACTTCCTGTCTTCTCATGTACCATCCAAGCCACGCAGGTGGGAGACAAGTTTGGTTGTTAGACCACAACCAAATGCTGACGGGAATGTGTTCTCGCAAGGCGTCGATGGACGCAATTCGCAATAGCGTATCGACCACACCCCGATCAACACCATCTGCGTACGGGTCTGCCGATGTTGCCGTTGACAGCCGGGTGACTGTTTCCAATGCTGCCGTCGACCATTGGGTGACCCTGTTCTCGTTGAAGTAGTCTAGATGAGGTGATAAAAGTGTTATAACCCGGTCCAGAGAAGGAGTGCTTGGTTCGTCGAACAATGTGTCCACGACCGGCCCAACGCAACGCCACATGAATTCCCCAGAATTCGAGGCCTTGGCAGTACGTGAGAATGCGTCAATCATCTGTTGTCGCCCATCTCCCGCCAGACAGATCACATATGGTAAAAGTGTGCTGATAGCCTTCCTCTCAGAGAGGATCGCTTCCCAATCAGCAGCCTTGGCCATGGTTTCGAGCTTCCGAGTTACCAGGCGCGAAACCTCCTCCAGCCATGCGCTGGTTCTTGATCAGAAAGATGAACATCTGTCGGATATGGACATACCTCTCATCCAGATCGGTGCCCGGGATAGTACAGCCCATATCAATTGCAATGATCGACAGCCAGTCAATGGTGGCCGAGGTAGAAGGTGGGGGGTCCTGATATAGGTGATGAAGTGAGAAACGGTGGATCCAACGAGGCACCTTCCCATATTTGGTATTTGAACTGGGTGAGCTGGAAAAGGATGACGTGCCAGTTGTCGGGTATTTTGTAATCATTCCACCGGATCTTCGACCACAGCCGCCGTAGCAACCGCGAACTTCTACGGGTCGGATAGAATACACGATGGAGTGTGCCGAGACTGGTGAGCTGGGAAGTTCTCGAAATCAGTCTCAGGCGGGATGGCCCTAGTGTACCGCTTGCCCAAAGGGGGGGAAAGCTTGCGTGTTCGACCATGACCAAATGCTGACGGGAATGTGTTGTCGTAAGGTGTCAACGGACACAATCCGCAACAACGTGATGACCACACCCCAGCCAACCTCCTCCGTGTATGGGACTGCCAATGTGTCCAATGCTACCGTTGACCATCGAGTGACCGCGTTCTGGTTGAAGTGGTGCTTTCTCCAATCTAAGCAGGGTGACACAAGTGTTATAATCCGGTCCAGGGAAGGGGTGCTCGGTTCGTCAAACAATGTAGCCATGAACGGTTTAACGCAATACCATATGACGCCCCTATAATCCCAGGCCGTAGCAACACGCAAAAATGCGTCGATCAACTGTGGCTGCCCACCTCCTGCCAGGCGGACCGCATATGGGAAAAGTGCACTGACGGCCTTCCACTTGCGGATGACCGGATACAGACTAGCGGTCTTGACCATGGTTTCAAGCTCCCGGGCTATCAGGCTCAAAACCTCCCCCAGCCGTGCACTAGTTCTCAATCAGAAAGGCGAACAGCTGTCGGATGTGAACATACCTCTCGTCCGGAGTTGTGATGTCCGAAACGGTACAGCCCATGTCAATTGCAATGATCGACACGCAGTCAATGATAACTGAGGTTGGAGGTGGGGGGTCCCGGCTTAGATGATGAAGTACAAAGCGGAGGAGCCAGCGGGGCACCTTTCCACATTGTTTCTTTTGATATTCGAGTCGGGCAAGCTGGGCGGGGATGGTGTTCCCATTGCCAAGCAATTTGTAGTCCTTTTGTTGAATCCCTAGTTGAGATGAATAAGGTATCTTGAGGATTATGGCCAAACTGAGGCAATATGGGAGCTCCTTGAAGTTGGCCTCCGGTAGGAAAGTCTCAGTGTGTCGCTGGCGCACGTCCTAAAGAACACTCGATGTTGGATCCACGGTTGCGAGGCGGGAAATTGTGCGGAGGCAACACAGGTTAGACACCGCTGTGGGCTCCTCCGATCCTTTAGCGATGACCACTTTATCACCAACAGCTGCCATACAACCCGCGAGAATATCAAAGCAGGCTGAAATGAGGGCAGGATCGAAGTCTGCCAGCGTCGTCATTGCTGCGAGCGACCTCAGGGCCGAGAGGTGGATAGTCTTGTCCAATGACGTCTGGAGGATCCGCAAGATGCACCGGAGGTCCAGTGCGAGCACATCCACCCTGGAAGGACGTACCCGGCGCTACCAGTTTTCACCCCACGAGCAAGGGTAAGAAGAACGTCCGTCCACAGGAGGTTGCAGGCGTCGTGGATTATTAAAAAAAGGAATGCGACGATGCCCCCCGGTATCCGACAGAGAGAAATAATCAACCCATCTTTTCGCGTCCACTTAAACCAGCTGATCGGTGCAGAGATGCACATGGGGTTGTTGGCGATGGAGAGGAAAGCTGAAGGAAGCATGCAGATGAGGGAGGATGTGTGTCGGAGGATCTGCGCACCGGGGGTTTGATATGGACAATTCACAAAAGCCGCCCCCGCAATCACAATGAGTGCATAGAAGACAACGCCGAACGAAGTGATACAAACGACAACCAATGCGACAGCCGTGTCGATTCCCCAGAAGTACAAGGAAAGTGTACAACTGAGCAGTAAGAGCGCAAACTGCAGCATCAGCGGTAGCGACTCCATCACGTGGTGGAAGGACCAGTTTACAATGCCGTCCAGCTTTTGTTGCCGATTATGACCGCGCTCGATGGTCGACCCCCGTGTGTCGATCGAGGCGTATCGGTTCAACCATTGCTTTCCAAGTATAGCGAGGAAGGCCGAGAAGATTGAAGTGGCGAGACTTGCGTAAAGGATGGCCTCGGCCTGAACGATCGTGCGCGGGGGACCGGACCACTGTGGTACTGTGGGAACGTCATCGCCGAAGGTGATGTTGTCGATCTTGTAGATGAGGACGCGTAGGAGAGCGGCGGTCTCTTCGTTCGGGTCGGGCTGTAGCTGGGAGTGGACCTGGATGACGAATGCGTAGGTGACGGTGGAGAACAGACCGGCCTGTACCACGAGTCAACGCGTGTTTCCTGACAAATCCGTAGGACTCACAAATATGAGAGTGGTGTTCAGGTTTTCGTCATACTTCTTGATGAATTCTCGGTCATACTCTTCTGCTTTACGGCGGTACACGTCGTAGAACTTGGCTCGGGGATCCTCCTGGATTGGCGTCGAGACCTTCTCCTGGCTGCACAAGGGTTCAAAGACGCTTCGGAGTGACACGAGGCTAAGCTTACCCATCTGCCGGCTGCTTACCCTGTCCCCCACTTCCGTCCTCCGCTCTCTCCACGGGCGTCCGACTGTGATCGGATATTAGAGGGGTCTAGCGCTAAAGACACAAACTCTACCTGAATCGAGGACTCTGGACAGAGGTCTCTGAAGGAGTTCCGACGGTTCCTGGACCTAAAGCCCAAGTGCTCAGCGAGACTAATAGAAACGCTGTGAAGCAACATACCCTCTTCTTTTCTTCCTGGAGCCTGTAGACGACCCTTCCGCAGTCGAATGCGCTGGCACCTCATCTCCACCTTCTCGGCTACGGACACAGGTCAGAGGAAACAAAGACACAAAATGACATAATATCTTACCCCTCCACCTTGACATCTTTCAGATCGGGCATGATGCTTGAGATATCGGTTGGTTCGCTGGGAGGATGAGGGATAAAGACAGGGAGGTGGTGGGCGAACGCCGGACGGTGAGAAGGTGCCGGCCATGCCGCAGACACATTCACGGATACTCGTCCTCGTGCTGGGGGTCAGGCGTTAATACCATGTGTTCTGGTCCGATACAAGCTCAGAGACTTCAAACGCGGATTGGGTGAATATGGCTGATGGGTCATAACTCGGTGTATTCCTAAACGAGGAGGTTAGATGGACAGAACGCATGTCATGACCGGTAGTATAAGGGGCGAGGCGGGCACACAGATCGTCGGTTGCCAATGGCGGCAGACGCAGGAAGGCAAGTTCGAGTGACAAAAAGAGTATTGGGAGTGAGAGAATGCAATCGCCGAGTTACTCTTCCGCAAGGATGGGTATGTGTGGCCTTCGGTCTTTGCCGGATGGCGGCCCATCAGGAAAATGTCGAGTTAGCTTGCAAGAAAATGTAAGCACCTGGAATAATGGGAAGTACCGTAGAAGCGCTTCGAAGCGCTTCAGGTATTGACAGTCGGCTCCAAGCGTATCGAAGCCTGTACAATCGCGGCCAAGTAATTTTTTCTCATCTGACTTGTTCTGTGGGCACAGGATTTAGGCGTAATGTAGATGACCCTTGTACTTTGAATAAGCACCAATCTACTCAATGATACACTAGAGAAAACTTTAGGGGAGTGCTTTGAAGCACGTTCATGAGAGTGCTCTGGCGGAATCGCTCCGAACCGTCTGGAAGTGGATGGAGCTTACACACAATTGCATAGAATTCGACTCGAGATTTTCCTGATGCTGAGCGGACCGGCGGGGATCTGCCAACTTACGTTCTCCTCACTACCAGTCCAAGGCGAGTGGAGACAATCCCGACGATGTACATCCCGGGGAAGATTTAACCCAGCGATTATCTCATCTCCCCAACCTCGATTCACACAACCCATGCAACAGGCGATGAAGATGGCGTTCCGAAATCTGCGTGGTCTAACGTGGACTGCGATAATTCACCTCGCTGGACTTAGACGCCAGCTCTCTCCTCTCACTCTCTATAAGGTGCGCATCGACGAAAAGCTTATATGGCACTATCCTCATCTCTCTCCATCCCCGGCAAGATAAACACTCGCCGGTGAACCTCGCGCCGAAGGACATCGAACTTCCTCTTCCCAGTACACCGAACGGGTGCTCCTCGGGTCAAGGGCGATAACTTTGTTGGCTCCGAATCGCGCCTATAATCTTGTGTGTGTGCATATACCCGTTCTCCTAGTTCGGCGAACAGAAGGTATGGCGCGACGTCAACTCACCTCGTTCTCACGCGATCGACGCCTAACTAGGGGGTGCAAAGAGACGCGTATGCACCGCCTAACAAGGCGAAGATTCCTGCGCACCTTTCACCTGCGGTCGACCTTCAGGAAATTCCCTTTATGGTAACCTCGCTCTTTCTCTTTTCGTCAAGTCTTCACGTGTCTCTCCAGCCCCACAGAGTTGGACCACACGTGATGCGCCTTTCGAACTTCGCGTGAGGGCGAACTGTTGGGCTCGCCCCCCGCGGTTGGAGGCCCCGTAGGTAAGCAAAGGCCTAACCCCCGTGAATGTATGATCCCATCGCGTATTTAGGGTCTGAGACACTTCCAGGTCTTCCGGTGGTATGACACTTGTCACGGTTCCCCGCTGGGTAGTCTCGGGATCGCTTTACGGTGGGTCCCATGGGGGAGTAATTGTTGAGCCCTTTGTAGTCTTGTTCTACTGACTCAAATGGAGTTAGATGGACTCGCCCACAGCCTATCTCGCACGTTCTTTGGCCTCCCATTCAGAGGGCTAGAGGCCGAATCACAAGGACCCCAATTATGCACGATTGTAGCATGGGGTGGTTTCACCCTCTCAGAAACTCATACTAGTAAGCATTTTCAGGGGATTGAGACCCCTCCCGCGTTGCCGCGTCTGTACTTCCCATCTCGGGAGAACCAGGCGTATCCCTGTCGCTCTACAGCTCTCCTGTGAGATACCGCTGATCTCATTGTTTGGGGTGGTGTTTACACCTTTCATACATCATTCAAAGGTAATTCGACCATCCCACACGTTACCAGCACTGTGGGGTATGTCTCTGCAGAACCCCCTACTTTTGGGCACATACCCGGCTATTAGTTGCCCCCACCATCCCTCCTTTGTTCAGGAAGACTCTTGACCTACAAGATGATATTATCCCTATGGATCCTATGCAATTTTGTGCGTTCACGGTGAGTACCTGGCACTCTGTGCACGCTTTTCACCAAAGATATTTCCCTCGCTCCCACCTTCCCTCCTCATTTTTTTCAGCTCATTCTGACGCGTTGTTAGGCTGCCCATGAGCCTAATAGAACCTCCCAGAACTGCTTGTATAACGGTGGAAGGATTGGCAAGTTATCCTAATTTTTGTCTTGCACCCTCCCCTCGGGAGCGCCCCGAATGTATCCGCTTATTTCATCACATTGGGAGTTGCAGATAACATGGGGGAGGCTTGTTGTACATTATTTAGATGGAACCGATGTACTCTACCACCTCGTCTGCCCCAATCCATTCATTTTCATGGTGTTGTGCGAGGCACAGGGAGGTCCATAAAAGTGGACGACATTCAGACGTTAGAAGTAATCTACACCGTATTGTATCCTACAAACACACACAATCGTGTCGCCTATCAGGTAATTTTCGAGTTGCAAAAAACCCGATAGTGGTTCCCTACTCCATTGCAGAAATGTCAACTTGACAAGCCCGGACCTGAACGGGGGGGTGGTCTGGAGGATCAGCACGGATCCTGAATTTCTCAATCCAAATTTTTGTACACAGGTTATCTACGTATATAATAGTCTGCCTCTACAGTTACAGCCAGGCAGGGTACATATTCAGTGCGTGGTGAAGGATGAGTTCAAGGGGCGGTGACCCGAGATCCAGCCACAGAAGTTCTCACGATCGCTACCACATCCCGCAATCCCGGGCGCTAAATTGATCGGGACCCAAACTTGAATCAAAAACCTTCAAAATCTTGTCCACTCATGCATCACATTACTGCGAACAGTGTACAAATAGCCAAAAATCATACACTGGAGCGATCTCCCAGGATCTCTGGCCATAAAAAGCAGTATCGGCCCCACAGTTGGTGGAGGTTACAAAACCACAAAAATGCAAATTGTGAAGGAGACGTGGAAGAGATCGGCTACATTTTACCAGATCATATAATATACTTGCAGGAGACCAAGTAGACAGCTGAAAGAAGAGAAATGCGTGATCCATCCCAGCCCAGTTGCACATCTGCCGAAGATCTTTTGTCTCGGATCCGAATTTCCCGAGGTGGCAAATGCGGACACCCTGACATGAGAAAGGTGTTGTTCCTTTTGAATCGCTTGTTGAAATAATGGGCCAGGAGTACATAACAGTTGTGTGCCGCACTCTGGCGCAGTCGCAATTTTTGTGACACTGACTCCCCCCCCCTGAGCCGGAGACCAAAATAGCACGAGACACACCTGAGTGGGCACACTTCTTTCATCTGGCTCAGTAGTAATAACATCTAAAAGATCTAATGATTAGTCACCCACAGAACCTGTTGTAAGGGGGTTTCTGCTCCACCTGTCCGCTCGACCGGGGGACGAGGGTAACCATCGTGCCGGAAAACATGAAAGAGTCCCAGACCCTAAATGTACCGCATGTTAGCATAATACACATTCACGGGGGCTCGGTCCCCGGTACTCACCTATGCAAGCAGGCCGAGCCCAGCAATTCGCCCACGCACAAAGTTCAAAGGGCGCATCACGTGTGATCCAACTCTGCACGTGGGGCTGGAGAGACACGTGAAGACTTGACGAAAAGAGAAAGAGCGAGGTTACCATAAAGGGAATTTCCTGAAGGTCGACCGCAGGTGAAAGGTGCGCAGGAATCTTCACCTTGTTAGGCGGTGCATACGCGTCTCTTTGCACCCCCTAGTTAGGCGTCGATCGCGTGAGAATGAGGTGCGCTTAACGCAAAGGCAGAGGCTTCTACACGAATGCCAACACGAAGAACAAAAAGAGACACCCACAAGAGCACTCAATTCTAGGGCTCGGACGGACCAATCATGGAAATGCAGAGGAGCCACGCAATTTCCGTCCTTTTCCACGCAACACCCAGCACAAGAAGTCCCACATCCACACCCCGGTCCGGTTACCCACCCGCACCTCCGTAAAACCCACGCCTTGGAACATCTACCAAACACCGAGCTGATTGAGGTTTTTCCTGTCGTCCGCCGTTGCCTTTGAAACGATTACTTATCCCACGGAAATTTACAGAGAACAAACCAACAGGGCAAGCTGTGGTTTCGTCGGATCAATGTTCGTAGGGCGATTCTCCGGAGGTGGGGGTAGGCCCGGGCACGGCTGAGGAATGTTTCGATAGGCGCCTTCGGAAGGCAGTTGGTGTGAGACCTGTTCCGGCTCGGGTAGAACGACGCCTCCTAAACGGTCGACGTAATTAATGCAGCCGTCGGGGCAAGATCTGGGGTGATCCTAGGTTGTTGTGAATAAAGGAGGGGTGGGATGTTCGATCCATGCAGGGGAAGCACGTTCGAAGGAGCAGGACTGCCCAATTCCCGCAACGACACGACGGATTTGATTGAGGGGATGGATGTTGGGGCTGTGAAGCGTAGGGCATCGTGGGATGAGGAACCTCCATCCGTGATCCGAGAGTAAAGGAGGGAGATCCCTTCACAGAGCCGGTACCCTGCCCGTCGTTGACCGCTCTGAACGCGTTTTTGGAGGCACAACTTTCCCTGTGGCTAGTTCTGCGTGAGGAAGGTCACTGAATGGCGAGGAGGCGATGGGCATGGGGTTGGAACCGATCGAAGTGGCGACTTGGATGAGGGTTTCGAGCCTCCCTTGGCCTGGAGAACCAAGTGCACGGTCGTACTGACATTCCCAGACTAGTTAGAGCGGTGAAGGACGGACCACGACTACTTCATCTGCAACGAAGGAGTTAACGCCAAAACTCCGAGAGATAAACTGTCGCAGTCCACGTCAGACCGAACGGATTTCCGGACACCGCCGCCACCTGTTGCGTAGGTTGTGCCGAAAAGGGAGAATCAAGGAGGAGGTCGAGGGGGAGTCCGTTGCTGGGGTGAACGTTCCGGGACACATTCACGGACAGTTCTTGTATCCAAGACGGGGGAATGCCCGTGTCGGTGAGGAGGAAAGTGGATGAACCAATACGCCCTTGACCCTCGGGCTTGTCCGGGTTGAAATGGGCTGGGTTGCCGAACGCGAGCGCATGCGAGACTGGGGTGGGTGGGACTCGTCACCAATGAGATGGTTGAGGAAAGAGCGCCAGATACGCGGGGTTGCGGTGTATCGAGTGAGGCGTGTAGCTTCTGGGTGACGAGACGAGCGTTGTCGGGGCACGTCCTTCAAGGGTTTACGCATTACGGATGGCGAGGTTGGGGAGAGATGATGTCATATACAGTAAGGTTGGCTCTGTGGGCTCGGACTCGGCTTCGGAGCGCGCAAGTATGGGCCTACGCCGGCCCGGTGTATCAATTCTGTAACGCCTCGTTTGAGCTCTGGACTGTTTGATGGCGAGGGGATTGGGCGTTTCTGGGGAGGGTGGTCATCCGGGAGATCCCATCCCCGGACCCAAGAAATGTTCTCAGGCTGTCTATCCCCTCCCCTCCCCAACAAACAAGACCCCGGACCCCCACCGTTCCCCCCGCTCTTTTAAAATCAATTGTGTTCTTCTCTCTCCCGCCGAGTGGAGAAACTCTCGCCGTCCCTCTGAGGCAAAGAATCTCGGTGATGTCGAACCTGGTGAGGCACGCGGCTAGCCACAGACGGTGTCTCCGCCGGTTCTCATCTCGCCTTCGGACGTCAACGCCCTGTCGTCCTTTGAGACAGACCCACGTTACTAGACCTACATCGCAGAGGGAGAATTGGCCATCACGTTTTCTTATGACAGTCCTCGCGATCTACATTCCGACCGAACCGTCGTCGGTTGTGAAAGTCTCCTCTTCATCCCTGCTCCAACTCCACTTTTCCCATCTATAACGAACAACCGGGCCGAGATGCGAATGATCCGACCGTCGGTTCCCCTGGTTGGAACAGGTGGCCAGCGTCCACGACGAGAAGCGGCTGACAGAGAGCTCGCAATGACTCAGGATGGCCAAGAGGACTCCTGCAAGGGACTTAAGAGGGGGAAAGCCTGCGTCCGAAGGTTCTTTCGCGATATTGATGGCTAACTTGGTGGTAGCATACGCGGCAGACTTCCGGTCGGATTTGTTCTTGGATATCGTTGTTGGTTCGACAGTGCGGTCTGAAGATTCTGGGAGGCTAGTTTGATCTCTTTCGGGGACGAGCAGGGTTCGGTCGGAAAGCCCGTGTTGCACGAAAAGTGGGGCTAGGTGGATCACCCGGGCTGAGGTCATTTGCATACCGCTTGACTCCTGATCGATGAAAAGCGACCTCTGTCTCTGAACAGTACTAACCAGTCTAACGAAGGCCACACCAGCTTCATCCACTACAGTCATGCTCCCCTACTCTCAATTGCTCTTACCCTCTGGTAGGGCATCAATTTGACCGTTGCGTTTCCCGCTCCCCGTGCCATTTTGTCACCCGAACTCCCCCACCATTGGTAACCAGTAACTCATTCAATGGACAGGTTCATCCAATCCGCGCTTGCGCCGTACTGGAGCACACGATATTAACGCCTGACCTCCAGGCACGAAGATGGATGTCTGGGAACGTGTCCGCGGCATGGCAGACACCTTTCATCCTCACCGCTCGACGTTCACCCTCCCTCCCCGTCTTCATCCCTTATCCTCCCAGTGAACCAACTGATATCTCGAG